>JAANMW010001774.1_pt1 | contig 21450 bp, 18 predicted proteins | sample 7279671 | NCBI WGS metagenome assembly JAANMW01 (sample SAMN14094541, study PRJNA606508) | bioreactor metagenome | isolation source: A lab-scale SPAN reactor treating ammonium-rich wastewater day 247 | place: Ireland: Galway | collected 2017-09-19
TCAGCTTGCCCAGCTTGAGTCCATGCTGGATGCCATGGAATCCCAGGTTTATGAATGGCTCCCCTGGATCGATGGACGGTTGGCGCAGGTTCCAGGGGATCCGAAGGCCCGCATTAGCTGGCTCAAGAAAAACTGGGATCCATTTTTTCTCCAACCTGCCCAAACCTGGAAAGGAGCTCTCAGTGAGTTCTATTCCAAAGATCAGGTCCAGCACATCCGTTATGCAGAAATGTTCGAAGTTTGCGAATACGGGAGCCATCCGGATAAAGACACTCTTTTAGAGATTCACCCCCATTCAGAAAGGGAGCAAGGCTGACAAAACCGATACGAGTCATTCAGTACGGTCTCGGACCGATTGGGATCGAAGCCGCCAGAATGGTCCTGCAGAGGCCATATCTCGAGCTGGTGGCGGCAATCGATTTTTCACCCGCTCTGCAGGGGAAAGATGCGGGGGAAATCCTCGGCAAAGGAAAGCTGGGTATTCCCATCTATGCCTCGATAGATCAGCTGCCTCGCAAATTTTCCGCCCAGGTGGTGCTGCATACCACTGTCTCATGGCTCGAGGATGCCCTGCCACAGATCAATGCCTGTATTCAGAAAAACTTTTCTGTCATCTCAACAACTGAGGAGCTGCTTTATCCCCAATGGAAATATCCGGACATTGCACGTCAGCTGGATCATTTCGCTGAACAACACAAGGTGGCAGTTTTCGGAACCGGTGTGAATCCCGGTTTTGTGCTCGATACAGTGGCGATCCTGCTGAGCGCAGCGTGCATTCAGGTGGATTCCATCTCTCTGCAAAGGGTGGTCAATGCCGCCACCAGGCGTTTTCCGCTCCAGAAAAAAATCGGAGCCGGAATGACTGTCCAGGAATTCAGAAAACAGGCACGCTCTGGCCGCATGGGGCATGTTGGATTTGTTGAAACCATTGCACTGGTGGCTCATGCCATGGGATGGAAGCTGGATAATATTCGTGAAACACTGAAACCCAAGGTCGCTGACCGACTCCTTCGGACACAGTTCCTCTCAGTCGAACCGGGCCAGGTGACAGGGATCCATCAGACCTGCCGTGGAAAAATCGGCCGAAAGACTCTGATCGATGCTGACCTGCAGATGTATATCGGTGCACCCGATCCATTCGATCGGATTGTCGTCAGGGGAAATCCGGGGATTGCCTGCCACCTCGAAAAGGGGGTCGCCGGCGATGAAGCCACCATCGCCATGCTGGTCAATGCCATCCCCCTGATTGTCGATGCACCCCCGGGTCTAAAGACTGTTCTCGATCTGCCTCTGGTCCGCTGGACCGGCAACCGCCCAGGGCAATAAAGTCCTATTCAATGTGAACCGCACCGGATGCGGATGGCGGATGCAGGACATTCCCTGTCAGAGATTTGACAGGCCCGCCTTTGTCGATCAGATTCGATGTATTTCGAGTCAGCACATTTCCTGTGAAGGTGTAGCAGTTTCCTTTCAAGACCGCTCCGGTTCCATTATCTGCGATCCGGCAGCCGGTAATGGCGTAGTCTTTGACTCCCGCACCCTCCACCAGAATTCCGGTTCCCTGGTTGTGCCGCACAGTGACTCCATTCAGCATGAAAGAGCCTGCCCGTACCACCAGCCCATGATGGCCGCCTGGTTTCCCATAAGCACCGCCATTGAAAATGGTGCCGCCTGATATCGACACGATGGCACCGGTCGCGGTCGAGTCGACCAGGATCTGCTCCTCATCCGAGGATGCCGCCCAGCATCCGGCGATGCTGGTATAGGAATGGTCAATCTGGACCAGCCCATGAATTGAGCTGTCAAAGGTGGCATGGGTGATGAATATCTCGCGATTGGATGGGCCTCCTGCCTCGCCAATCTTCATCGCAGTCTCAAGGGCGATGATATCGGTCGTGACAACATGGACCCCGCCATTGTTCCCGGTCAGGTGAATGCCGATGCTTTTATCGGAGTATCGATCTCTTCCGATGACTCTTCCTCCGATGATACGGACCTCAGAGCCTTGGGCCACTTTGATTCCAGTTCCGGACACACCCCAGAACTGGCAGTTGTCCAGTGTGGTGGTATCCATCACTTTGAGGACTTCAATGCCGCTGCCCATCCGGGCCGAATCACTGTTCAACAAAAGGTTCGAAAACAGGGACCTTTCGGAGCCTCCCCGCAGGGCAATCGCTGGAGTCGATGGCGATTTATTGGCTCCGGAAGCAGTCAAACAGAGATCCCGGATGGAACTCTCACGGCAAGAAGATGTTTCATTCCACAAGACCGCAGGCTCATCAGCACGGTAGTGAAGCACTGTGCTGAAACCATCGCCGGTGATGTCGATCCGGTCGGCGCTGGTGACTTGAATGGCATGGGTCAGCCGATAATGCCCCGAGGGAAAATGGATTCGGCCACCTTTTTCCTTGATAGCAGCCTGCACCGCAGCCTGAATCGCAGAGGTGTCGTCATTCTGGTTGTTCCCAGCAGCCCCAAAATCTTTCACATTGAATGAAAGAAGCGCATTTTTCTCACTGGCATCATTTTCTGTGCTCATGGATCGATTCTCCTGATTCCATTATTTTTTGATCTCAGGAAAACTGAGCTGCACATCTCGAAATCCATATCCTTTGACCTCGAGCGCCAGCTCTTTCATCTTCGAAGCCGGGGCTTCACGCGGGCCGGCGACAATGATCGGAACCTCCGGTGATGTTTTTGCCAAAGCCCTCAACAGCTGCCTGAGGCTTCCATCTTCATAAGGCTTCCCATTCAGGAAAAACTTTCCGGGAGCGGCACACCAGAGAAGCCTTCCCCCGGGGGAATCGGGAACTGAGGAATCTGATTCGACCTGCACCGGTTTGGCGGCTTCTTCCCTCAAAGGCTGCGGGTCGAGTTCGGGTTTCATAATGAGAGTTTGAACATCTTTGAAACCCGATTCTTTCAAAGTCTGGTGGACCTTTTTTACCAGAGAGGAATTTGCCGAAGGTGACTGACGAATCAGGAAGACAGAATCCGGCGATTTCCGGGTGACTTCTTTAATCTTTCCTTTGAGCTTGTCGAATTCACAGGGTTGATCATCGAAGCGCAGCTTCTTCTCATCCAGCACATCGATATAAACCTGGCGGCCATCGGCAGGCTTTTCGACCGGGTTTGATTTTTCTTCAACCAATCTTGGAGTTGCCGCAACTGATGGCGAATTGTCCCATTTAAAAATGGGAGATCCCTCTCCTCCCAGGCCACTGATCCGGACTACAGTCGATTCGATGGGCACCAGGCCGTTCGGGAGTGAAATCACCTTGGGCTCGACCATTCGAGCCGTGTCGTGGTTCAAAAGGATATCGAAAGATTTTCCTTCAAGACGGCAGCAGGAGGCAGATACGATGATCTCATCCTCGAGGTTCAGTAGATGCATTTCCGGCCAGTACCAGGCCTGGCTGGCCTCGGCTCGGTAGCCTTTAGAGGATGAGTTCGGGGGGCGAACCCAGAAGGAAATCCTGGAATTTCGCCCACCGGTAATTCTGAGAAACTCTGTATTCTGCCGTGTCGTTCCAACCTTCAGGCGAATATCACCTTCAGGGCGTGTCATCCGGGTCAATTCTTCCGGCAGGTTTTCCCAGGTGAGATCTTTTTCGGCAATTTCAGAAAGGATGCCCTTCGAGGGGTTCGCCTGTGTTTCGAGCAAGGCACCCATGCACCCAAGCTGAATCACCAGGCACAGCCGCAGAGTTATTCCGAGCCAAGGCTCCCACCATCGATGGAGGCGCAGTGTCATGGGTGTTCTGGTTTCAGGCTCGGGAAATCCATGGTTCTTCCAGGCAGCAGGCTTCTTTTTCAGGAAAGGATGGATTTCGGAGCAGCCTCCAGGGCCTTCACCCGCTCGATTTCCCTCATTCCTGGGGCATATTTCTTTCCAACCTGGTGGTAAAATTCGCATCGGTCCTTACGGCTGGGGCCAAAACATTTCCTGGCTGTTTCACTCAACCAGCCAAAATTCAAGGCTCTTTCCAGCAGGGTATGCCCCCAGAGCACACGTGCCCCGTTTCGGAAATCTTCGACAAAATTCTGCAATTCTGAAGCATCATAATTATCGATGAAGGGCTGGCCGGCTTTATTCATCTCTGTGCCAACAACCAATGGAAGGTCGAACTTTCTTGCAGTTTCAACAACTTCTTTGAGCTTTTCCAGCTTGATGGCCTTTTCATCTGGATCTTTGATGTTCCAATTGCGATCCGGGATGATATTGAGAGCACAGATTCCTTTTTCTGTCATGAATTCCACCATGGCCTGAATATCGGCTTCACCAGGAGAAGTTCCATCCAGCCAGGCGATTGTCGGCAAGGCCCCTGTTGCCCTCCCCAGCTCAATCATGGCATCCAGAGTGGGGAATCGGGAGGGATCGGCCTCGATATAACCCGGTCCACCTTTTTTCATCAATTTCGACCGAAGTGTCTCTTGAAATGGAGTCAGCTGGTGGATCAGCTCCTCGACTTTCGATTCGGTCATGCCAAATTTCTCTGACCAGAAAGATACCAGACCTTTAAGATCATCACCAAAAACCGATCGCGCCTTACGGTCATACCCTTCGACCAGGTGTCTTTCGGTCGGGTTGCCGGATGGTGTGCGGGGAAGGACCTCCTTTTCATAGTCCAGTTGTACCTTTACGAGGAAAGAATTGACCCTCTGGATCATGTCTCGGTTGCGGTCCTGGGCGATCTGCTTGATGGAGGCAAGGATTTGTTCGGCAGTGCTGCCTTTGTCCGGCCAACGGGTGCAGCCGGTCAGCATGAAGTAGGCCACACCAGGTTCTCCTGGAGAATTGATTACATGGTCTTTGTATTCTGGGATGAATACACGCGACTCCAGTCCTGCCACAGTTCGAATTCCCAATTGATCGCCAGCCTCCAGGACTTCCGGCATGGCATCGAGCACATCGAAGTCAACCGAGCCAAATATTTCCCATCCATCCTGAAGGGCTTCGAATACCAGGCGTGACGGACTCCAGCCATTGGCATTGAAAGAGTGGAAGGTATGGCAGTGGAGGTTCATCCAGGGGCGGGCGGCGGGGGGTGTCCAGGTCCCCTCCGCACGAAGATCTGCAAGCGTGCTCACAGCTTTCTGTCGGATGGCTGGGTCAAAATGGTCCAGCTGATCGAGCAGGTCGGAATGAATCATGGAATAACAGCTCCCTTGTGGATAATATGGGTCTATTGTAGCAAACCACTAACCGGTCTAAGAGAGGGGCCTCAACCCGGGAGGAAACACATGCCAAAAACTCAGTTCTGGTTAATGAAATCGGAACCGGACTGCTTTTCAATCGATGACCTTGAAAGAAAGGGGATCGACCACTGGGATGGGGTTCGAAACTACCAGGCGCGAAATTTTATGCGGGATCAGATGCGGATCGGGGATAGAGTTCTTTTCTATCATTCCAGTGCCAGACCCATCGGGATTGCCGGGTTGGCCAGGGTCCATTCCGAGGCTTATCCCGATCCAACTGCCTGGGATCCATCGAACTCGCATTTTGATCCGCTTGCGAGTCCCGAAAACCCACGCTGGTGTATGGTCGATGTCGAGTTTGTCGAAAAATTTCCTGAAATCCTGACTCTCGAGGAGATGCATCGGAATCCGTCATTGGAAGGCCTCCTGGTGCTGAAACGAGGAATGCGCCTGTCGATCCAGCCGGTTGAGAAAAAGCATTTCGATGAGATCCTCAAAATGGTTCGAAACCGGAAGAAATGAAATTCAGCTGGGAACCTGTTTCAGCGGAGCCGTTTTTTTCAGATCGATGAAAGCCAACTCCGGGCGCATGAAGAATCGCAATGGGATTCCCCTTGTGCCAACACCTGGTGAGAGATAGAGAAAGAGATGTCCTTCCTGCAGCCAGCTGTATTGCCATGCCGCCGAAACTTTGCTGTCCCTTCGCAGAACTCCATATCCCGGGATTCGAACCTGATGATGAAGGTTGTCCACCGCCACGATCAGGTTCAGAGGAAAACCCTGGGCGATTCGCAGCATGTCGGGGGATTGGCCGAGCCAGATACGGTAACTGGAAGGCGGGCAGTTTCTCAGACTTTCTCTGAGCTGATTCTGCCCACGGTCCAGGTGGCTGGCATGAGGACTCTGGATACCCACAAAGGCCAGGCAATCCTGCCTGCGTTGAATTGCAAAGTGGGAATTCGAAAGCAGGCGATATCCAGCACCTTCTGGAATCTGATCCCAGAAATGTTTGCGATCGTGATATCCCCTGACCGCCAGGATCCCATCAGGGAACTGGAGGGGCGCAAGGAATTCATTCAACATTCCATGGACAAACTGGTTGTCGGCGCCATGGGAGGGTTTGATGTTGCCCGCCACAAGGAGAATGTCAGGGCTGTTTTCAGCAAGAATGTGTTGAATCCGTTTTTCGAATGTCCCGATTTTTTTGAGATGCAGGCCGCCAATCAAGGCCAGGCGGTAGGAATCAAAAGAGGAGGGAAGTGACTCATCGATGAACTGTGTGTGTGTGACACACAGGCTTCGGGTTTCTGTATATCCCCATGCCAGTGTTGAAAATAAAACAGGCCCGGCAAGTATTCCTGCCAGCATGTTCAGAATGAATCCTGCTGGTCACCCGCGGATGTTCCCCGGAAAATCCGGGCTTCATGGAGCTGTTTCAGATAGCTTGAATAATTGCTCCGGGTTTCACGAAGGCTGTCACCGCCAAATTTTTCGAGCATGGCATCCGCAAGAACAAATGCGATGACCGCTTCAAGAACCACCCCCGCTGCCGGAACCGCAGTCACATCGGAACGCTGGTATGTCGATTTTGTGGACTCGAGGGTCTTCATATCCACTGATTGCAGCCCCTTGCGGACAGTCGAAATCGGTTTCTTGGCAACACGCACCACCAGCGGCATTCCATCGGTCATCCCGCCCTCCAGCCCGCCGGCATTGTTGGTCAGGCGATAAAAATTGGCCCCGTCATGATGGATTTCATCATGAGAATGTGAGCCGCGGCGTGCAGCCATTTCAAAGCCAAGGCCAAACTCGACACCTTTCATGGCCTGAACCGACATGACTGCAGCAGCGATGCGGCAATCCAGCTTGCGATCCCACTGGACATGGCTCCCAAGGCCAACCGGCAGGCCGGTTGTTATAATTTCAAGGACTCCCCCCAGTGTGTCTTTCTCATGGACCACCTGATCGATATGTTTCACCATCCTGGCAGAGGTCTCAGGATCGGCACAGCGGACCGGGGAGGCTTCCACACTCTCACGCAAAGCCGCCAGGTTCACATCCGGCGAGACTGCCGGGGCTTGAATTTCACCCAGGCGGACAACATGCGAAAGGATATCGATTCCAAACTCGGATAGAAATTTCCGGCAGACAGCCCCGACTGCCACGCGCACTGTGGTTTCTCGGGCGCTGGAACGTTCCAGAATATCGCGGATGTCCTCACGGTCATATTTGAGGACTCCTACCAGATCCGCATGGCCGGGGCGTGGACGGCTGATCATGATCGATGGATCCTTATCTGCCGCATCGGGCGACATTTTCCCGGTCCAGTTGGGGGCATCATCATTGGCGATCCAGAGAGTGAGCGGGCTGCCCAAGGTTTCACCCCAACGGACACCGGAATGAAATTCGACCTGATCCTTCTCGATCTTCATGCGGCCACCACGGCCATGACCACCCTGGCGCCGTTTCAAGTCCGGATTTATGTCTTCCTTGCTGAGAGGCAAGCCAGCCGGCAGGCCTTCGATGATGGCGGTCAAACCAGGGCCATGGCTTTCTCCCGCTGTCAGAAAACGGAGATTTCCCACATTGATCCTCCCTCAAAATCGTGGATCTAGAGTGCCATGAAACCCCCCGCTTTGGAATTGCATCCCGCCGGGCCGCTTGGTTTTATCTGGAATGAACGACACCAACGCGCAGGCAGAACGGGCTGATTCGGCATTGGCTGCAGAGCGGTGATATTGGCTTGCAGAGGGTACGGCCATAGGTGACCAGCAGATCATTGATTGGGATCCAGTAGCGTTTCGGCAATATTTCTCGCAATTTCTGTTCGGTTTTATCCGGAGTTGAAGCAGCCAGGATCCCCCATCGGTTGGTGATGCGATGGACATGAGTATCGACACAGATGCCTGGTTTTCCGAACCCGAGTGTCACCACCAGGTTGGCGGTTTTTCTGCCGACCCCCTTCAGAGTCAATAGTTCCTCGATATTGTCCGGCACATTTCCATGAAATTTATCGATGATGGTCTGACTGACTTCAAGGATTGTGGCCGCTTTGTTCCGATAGAATCCCGCAGGGAAAATGGTTTCGGCAATGGTGGCCTGGGGAACTCGAAGCATTCGACCCGGCGTGTCCGCCAGGTGAAATAACCTCTTGCTGGCCTCCGCTGTGACTTCATCCTTGGTCCTCAGACTGATGAGGCAGGAGATGAGCACCCGGTAGGGATCCCTCTTGTGGCTTTGGGAAATCTCGGTGACAGAGGCCTGTCCAACCCGGTCACGGTGCGATCGAAGGATTTGGAATACCTTGGGAAAATCATCCGGTGTCATAAGCCGTTAACATACCATGGGATCGGATGGGAAAAAGGCTGGTTGCATTGCTTTTAAAAGCTCGATGGGGATTATTGGATATTCCTTGGAATTTGCCATAAATATTTATGGATATTGTCGAAAAAAGAATTCCATTAAAACATCTTGTTACCAGCTGCCGTTTCGGGTTAAACTATGAACCAAAGAGGCTTTTATTGCGATAAACCTCTTTTCACCTCACAGGTGTGGGGGGATTTCAAATAAATCGGGAGAGTCTTGATGTCGTCAAACCTTTTGTTTTTTCCCATCTCGATGTTTTGTCGAAGGGGACGAAAAGGGTTTACCCTGATCGAACTGCTGATTGTTATTGCCATCATTCTTATTTTGATCTCAATTGCCCTTCCAAATTTCCTTGAAGCACAGTTGCGCGCCAAAGCCACCAAAGCTAAAGCGGAAATCCGCTCTTTGGGTATCGCGATGGAATCCTATTACCTCGATTTTAAGATTTATCCTCCTGAGAGTGAAGATAATCCTTACCAGCGTGCCCGTTCAGAAGCGGGCCTGTTCTGGCTGACATCTCCCATTAAATACATGTCAGCCATCCCCTCCGATCCATTTGGTGATGCGACAAAAGGGACAATCACCGTGTATGAAATGGGTGGGATCGAGGCTGTGACGACCCGTTGTAAAATTTGCCTGGAGACCTGGGCCATTTTTACACGCGGACCAGACTACAATGAGGATCAGATCGTTTCGGACCATCCCCATTATGGAATGTATGACAACTCGGTGGATTCTTACTCCCCGACCAATGGGACACGCAGCGCCGGAGATATCTTCCAGTTTGGTGGTGATTCATTCTGGATCGGTGTGGCCATGGGTGTTGCCATGCGTAAGAGCTACAACCCCGCCATGGGACGCGGCCTGATCGTTGACAATGAATTCTATCTTCATCGCTTGCCGCCCAAGCTTCGATAAAAACACTCCAAATAATTCGATTGAAAAGGCTCGGAGATTTCCGGGCCTTTTTTCTGTGCAATCTTCTCTCAGTCCACCTGGAAAACGGTTCCGATGCCATAGACATCGACTGCATTGTTGTGCAGGAAGCCCGCCGCGAGCTGCGACATGTCTTTATGAGGAATCTGAAGAACCCCGGCATGCTCTCCGAGTTCCTCAGCCAGGATTTCCCGTGTGAACAGGGATGATCCAGCTGCCATTTCAAGGCTGGTCGAATCATGCGAGCACATGATCTTGTGATGAGGGACATACCCAAGCCAGGCCTTGAGCGCTCGTCTGAAGAAGTCCGGGTTCAGGACTGTCTGCCAGCAGGTGTCCAGATAGACATTGGGAAGGTATTTGGCCAGCCAGCCCGACTCATCGATAAATGGCCAGCAGTGAATCAGAACCAGCTTCATTCGGGGGTAACGTTTCGCGAGAAATTCCAGGGGGAGAGGGGAGGATTTCGACAAGTTATGGGTGCCGACATGGATCTGGTGGGGCCATCCTCTTTCATGTGCCTGCCTGCAGCATTCATTCACGACCCAATTCTTGAATGTGGTGACCTGGTACGGGGTCAGATCTCCAACCCAGGCGACCTGAGATTCATCGGCTTCCTGAAAATCCAGTGACCGTGAATAAGCCTGGAGTTGCTTGATGCCTGTGGTCCCTTTTTGTGCAGCAGCATCGAAAATGGCCTGGATCAGCTTCCGCCAGCTGGCGGCATCGACCGGTTCCACTCCAAAGGTTTCGGCCATTTTGTCGCGCTTCTGTGAGTCTGTTGTCCATAAACCCAGCAGGGGATCGATGCGTAAAATGGTATGCGTGAAAGAGAGTTCTTCCTGTGCCGACGAATCGCTCTGGGATCGTATGAAAAAAGATGGATGGACAGGACGGATCAATTCACTGAAACCAGCCTGTTCCATCGCTTTCCGGTACCATTGGAAGAGTGATTCATATCGCATGGCAATGGATTGATCGGCGGCTTTCCAGGCCTCCAGATCCAGGGAGCCGATATCATGGCCATGAAGGAGCGCGATGCCACGGCGAAGGCACTGGAAAACACCGGTCAAGCGCTGCCTTTCGAGATGCGGGCGAATTTCATTTAAGATCTGATCCGGGACTTCCATCCAGGCGGACTGAAGATCTGCCTTGCCAAACTTTCTGGCGATGTCGGCGGCATTGAAACCAGCTGCGGCCATCCATCCTCCCAGGTAAGGATCGATGAGCAGATCAAGGAGTGTGGTTCTCCTGGCCGGCAAGGCCCCCGCTTCGGCATCGGCGCGGAACCCTTCTGGAGCCATTCCGATCGATGCAATGCTTCCCCAATGTTCATGGGCGCAGAAATTCGGGATGGGCGGGTGATCCCCACCTGATTCGCCACCCCCTGGGAAAGGTGTCCCAAAAGTCCCCTGCTGCTGCCTGCCTGATGGGTTTGCATCCGTTATCCCTGTTGCCAGCAGCGGGCCTCCGGTCAGGGAGCCAAGAAAGACACGACGATCCATCTCCGGGGTCCTTTCAATCGTTCATCTGAAAAATCTTTGAATTGACAGCCCAGTATATGCCATTTTAATCTGACAGGGTGAATCTTTTCTTCTATGCATCATCCCCAGTGGCAAGCGATTTATGGAAGGGGTTTCTGAAAATGCAATCTTCATCAATAGGGATCACCGCCTGTTTTCTAATGCTGGGGCTCCTTGCTCCAGGCTGGTCTTATGATTCTCCTTCAACTGAGGCGATGTTTGACTTTTCAAGAAAATGGCGCACAGTCGGCTATAATGCACCCGACCTCCTCAGAATGATAAAAGATGGCGTTTATACAGCACCCACACCCACCGCCACCTCAATTGGCGCCCTGACATCCACACGGACACCGACAGCAACTCGCACACGAACCCGCACAAGCACAGCCACCGCCACTCCCACACGCACCCCGACTCGTACTTCCACTCAGGCAGGAGCCACGCCGGTTCTCAATTCAATTTCTCCGCGTGTTGTCAATGTTGGAGATCAGGTGACTTTGACTGGTGTTAATCTCGGCAATGGAGCTGTCCAGATCGATGTGGGAGGGACAGTGGTTGGCGGAAATGCGACCGGGACGAATGCCACCTTCACGATGCCTGTTGTCCAAGGGATGAATTATATTCTGCATTGTGTCGAAATTCGCCTGATTGCGGCTGGGAATAAAGTCAGCAATGCAGTTGGACTGGTTTATCCGAAACGTTATGACCAGGCCGATGATACTTCATTGATCATTTCTGACTCCCGTTATATCCCTGCCACACGGCGCTTTCAAATCGATGCAGCAGTCCTCAATCAGAAGACAGCCAATGACAAGCCACTGTGCCTGTCGTCTCCGGCAGTGATTATCCTGGATGCGACAGGGGTGCCGACAATTGCCACAGGCATCCTGGCCGACAATGATTCGCGAAACGATTTTATCTCCGCTCATCCGCACTGGGACTATCGATTTGCTGAACCGGTGTTCAGCTCACCCGCGCACCGCCTGGAATCCGGACAGACCACAACCCCTCGCACCTGGATCCTGGCAGCCGATTCCCCTGAGACCCATGCCTTCAGCCTGGATCTCTATATTACGGATTTGTGCCGGCCCACAAACATTCATGCAGCTGATATCTCTTCCACTCCCCTGCTGAAACCACACCCCTTTGGCCTGGGGTATGATCCAGTAACTAAACTTCTGCATGTCAGCGGGGATATCGAAGGCTGGTTGTATGCAGTCGATACCACCAATATCGATCAGATGGTCGCCAGGATTATCCAGCCAGAGAAAGGTCCATCTTATGTTGAGGTCAGCCCGCAGGGATCGGATCCCGGCCATGCCAGCGGGCGTGTCTGGTGGTCCTGGACACATCCTGAACTGACCAACACAGAGAATGTTGTCGGGGCATTCGATGCGAAAAACTTTGCCCCCTCTTCGGAGATTTCCCATGTGGACAAGACCTACATCCCCTTGCCGACTGGCCTGAATTTCACACAGCCCCGAGGCTTGGCCTTTGATGCAGCCACTGGCTACCTTTATGTCGCCGAGGCCGACAAGGTCTACCAGCTCCTGATCGGAGTGACCCCGGTCTCCCCCATCCAGCTCTCTGGCTTTTCCGATATCCAGGGGCTGTCAGTCGATCCGGGAAATGGAAACCTTTTCATTGTCGAGCGAGGAACTGGCCAGGTGCATCGCATCAAAGGCCTGAGAAACCAGCAGATCACCGAACAGGTGGTATTTGGCGGGCCGGGGAATGCCATTGGAAAATTCAATGACCCACGTGGGATCGAGGTGGATGAAGATGGCCTCGTGTTTGTAGTCGATCGTGGCAATGACCGGGTCCAGGTGCTGGATGGGCGCACCGCCTCGATAAACTGGCTGATGATGTTTGGCGGCCATATCGTGGCGCCCAGCATTGTGAATTGTGAAGGCCCCAATTCCATCTGCCCTGTTGGCCCGGGTGATGGATTCAACAAACCAGGGGATGTCGAATCTATTGATGCGCAGACAATCTGGGTAACGGATTCAGAGAATGGGCGAATCATCCGGTTTATTCATGATTCTTTTGGTGAGGACACCTTCCCGTTCAAAAAAGGCAGGACCAGCTCTGTTCGCAGCGCCAGGAATACCTGGGAGGGCGAGGTTCTTCCCGGATTGTAAGATCAGGAGGAAGGCCTGATCCTGTGACCTATTGCCAGGAATATGCAGGAGGGTTTCGGATTGGATTGATCAGAAAAGGTGGTCCTCCACAAATAGCTGTCGGACCACCTCTTCAATTCGATCTGCAGGATTAAATTCCGATCCCGGGAGCGGGGAATTGTTCACACAAATCCCGAACCTCTCCTGCGATGCGGGTCAGAACCTTGTCGTCATGGGCATGGGCCACAACTTCAGCCATCCAGTCCGCCAGTTTCTTCATCTCCGCCTCTTTCATGCCGCGTGAAGTGATGGCGGGTGTTCCAATCCGGATGCCGCTGGGGTCGAAAGGTTTGCGGGTGTCGAAGGGGATGGCATTACAGTTGGCCACAATACCGGCTGCAGCCAGGGATTTTGCAGCCTCACGGCCTCCAAGCCCTTTGGAAGTGATATCGATCAGAATCAGGTGGTTTTCTGTGCCGCCGGTGATCAGGCTGAATCCATGGTGCAGTAATCCCTCCGCGAGAGCCGCAGCATTCTTGACAATCTGGTGGCCATACATCCTGAACTCAGGTGCCGCAGCTTCTTTCAAAGCAACCGCAATGGCGGCAGTGGTGTGGTTGTGGGGGCCTCCCTGAAGGCCGGGGAACACTGCTTTATCGAGGGCAGCTGCATGTTGTTCCTCGCACAGGATCATCCCGCCGCGAGGCCCGCGCAGGGTTTTATGTGTTGTGGTAGTAATAATCTGAGCATACCCTTTTGGGCTTGGGTGAGCGCCGGATACGACCAGGCCGCTGAAATGGGCGATATCCGCAACCAGCACCGCCCCTACCTCATTGGCGATTTCTGCAAATCTCACGAAATCCAGGATGCGTGGATATGCACTATGGCCGCAGAAGATGATTTCAGGCTTTTCGCTTAAAGCGATCTGACGGATTTCCCCATAATCGAGCAGGTGGCTGTCAGGTGATACGGTGTATGGAACAGGGGTATATATCTTGCCGCTGAAGCTGACCTTGGCTCCATGTGTCAGATGGCCGCCGGAAGGCAAAGCCATTCCCATAACTTTGGCCCCCGGTTTCAGCAGGGCCAGGTAAACAGCCTGATTGGCCGGGGATCCGGAATAGGGCTGCACATTCGCATGGGGCATTCCAAAAAGCGCTTTTGCCCGTTCAATCGCGATCTGTTCGATCTGATCGATATACTGCTGCCCCTCGTAATAACGTTTGTATGGATATCCTTCCGAATACTTGTTGGTGAGAACAGTCCCGGTGGCCTGCATGACCGCACGGGATGCATAATTCTCGGAAGGAATCAGGCGCAGGACATCGGCCTGGCGCTGTTCCTCCTGGTGAATGAGATTACAAATCTCGGGATCGATGGATGCGATGGCATCCAGATGCGACTGGGCTTCAGCCTGGACTTTGGACATGTGGAGACTCCTGCATTTCTGGTGGTGATGCGCCGAGACAACCCTGCCGGTTGCCGGTTTGCCGCCCAGGCCCACGGCGGCAAGAATGGAACAGCTGCTCAGGCTCCCCGGCGGTGAACTCCGCCTCTGGATGAGGACCAGTCGCCCGACTGTATAATTAGAACATGGCTGAACGCCCGGGTCAATTGATCCAAACCGATTTTCATCGGCTCGGTTGACTGAACTTAATGCTCGTTGATATCTTCCTGAATCCGCATGAGGAGGCACTTGGATTTTGAAACCCTGGCAGAAATACCTGGTTGTAACTTTATTTGCTTTAGCCGCTATCAGCCGATTCTGGGGCCTTGGGGGCAAGGCCTTCCATCATGATGAATCGATCCATTGTTATTATTCCTATGAACTTGCCACCGAAGGCCGTTTCAAAGGCGCCAACAACAACGATGTGACCTTCGGGTACAGCCCGGTTTACCATGGGCCCTTCCTGTATCACTTTTCTGCCCTGATCCTGTTCCTTTTTGGTGATAGCGATTTCACTGCCAGGGTGCCCTTTGCCCTGATGGGGATGCTTCTCCTTTTCCTGGTGTGGGAAACACGGAAACTGGTGGGGGTCCCGATGGCAATCGGAATGCTCGCCGCTGCAACCCTTTCTCCGATTGTCAATTATTACTCCCGGTTCGCCCGGGAGGATGTCAATATCGGGACTGCCTTTTTTGCGGTTCCTGTGTTTGGAGCCTTGTTCCTCAAAGAAAAAAAGACCTCTTATCTCCTTCTTTCTGTTCTTTCTCTGATCATCGCCTACAGCATGAAGGAAAGTTCCTACATATATGGGTTTGGGGTCGGTGCATTCGTGGTCGTCTGGGGTCTGGCTCGCATACTGCGTTACGGAAAACAGGAATTTCGCTCCTGGTTCGGTGATTCCTATCCATTTGTTGTCCTCCTCTCTCTCTATGCCTTTTTCAGTTTTTTTGTATTTGTTTTCGTAGCAGTCGACTACCGTGTCGATCCAAAACAGCATGGGTTTGTCACCGGGCTTCTGGACATCGCTCGACATGCCTTCTCATTTGAAAAGCTGGAACTTTCCGGGCCTGCACTGGCAGAAAAAATTAAAAACCAGATGCGGTTTTATACCGACCCATCCCGTACCTTTGCCAAGTATTCCTATTATTTTATCGCTTTCCTGATCAGTGGCTGTTTCCTGGCTGGCCTTGAATTCTTCCGGTATCGATTTAGTCGGCCGACAGGAGAAACGATTCTCAACCCGAAAAAGAAAGAAACTCCACCTGAAAAGGAGGCGCCCTCCTCATCTGGACTTCCCGATGGGGCAATCCCCCTGCTCATCTGTGGTGTCATCTGGCTGAGCATGATGCTTTGCCTGGCAACCCTCAAAATCGTTCCATTTGTCTTTGCGCTGATTCTCTGGATCTGTTTCGAAATGGTCCGGCGAAGTCACTTGCAGTCTGGTTTCGAAAATCCGAAAGCCCCAGGTCTCATCCGCCTGGTTGCACCCTGGGTGACGATTTTCGGGTCTCTCGGGATCGTTTTTCTGGTTTATGTATTCCTGTTCAGCCAGATGTTTGCTGATCCGGCCGGTTTGAAACGGGGGATTTATGACTATATTGAATACTGGTTCGGCCACCAGCTGGGTGAATATCGCATCTTTGGCCCGTTCTGGTTTTATATCGCCAGGCTGATCATTTATGAATTTGCTTTCCTCCTGATCGCCACCTTTGGGGTTCTGGCAGCACTCGTCCTCCTGATAATCAAGCGCTTTGGAGCGGTGCCAGCGGCTGCATCACGCTTTGAATTTCCTGGCCCATTCAGTCCATTTTTTATTTTCCTTATCTGGATGGCAATCTTCAACACCATCATTTATGGGTTCCTTCATGAAAAAGCTCCCTGGCTGGCTTTTCATCAGGCCATCCCCTGGTCTCTGGTGGCGGGTGGCATCCTGGCCTGGGGATTTTCCATCTGGCAGAACCGCTGGTTCCGTCTGGCAGTCATCACACTGACAGCGCCCCTTCTTCTTCTAACTCTCAAGGTTCACATCCAGGTGAACCATATCTGGCCGGATAATACGGCCGAGCTGGTTTCACAGCAGCAAGCGGACCGAGATATCCGAGATATGGTCAAGCTGGTGGAACGGCTCGCGGAGGAGACAGGCTTATATGAGGAGCTTCCGATCGCGACAGAGGATGAAGTGGAATGGCCATTCCCATGGTATTTCCGCCATTACACCAAATATCGAGTCAAGACGGCCGACCCGAATGCAATTGTCCAGTTTGGAGATGACACCACCTTCACTGAAATGCGGGCCAAACTGGGAGATAAATTTTATTACAGGAAGTACCTCCATCGTGGGGCATGGATCGAAAATTCGATGGATGTCAATGACCTGCCGGGAGGCAAGGACTTCTGGGCAAATGTCAAGGCTTACTTAAACAACACTCCATTCAAAGGCAAGCCTTTCAGGCTGCTGTTCTGGAATTACTTTTTCCACCGTCAACGCTGGAGTGATATCAATCCGAAGTGGGGGTATGTGTACATCCGCAAGGAGCCGCTTCCCACCCTGGAACCTCTCCAATCCCCTCCGGGGAGCATGGATCCTCCACGCCGCCTGGCCCCTGAAGTCCGGCTGCGATCACCTGTGGGCAGTGCTGAAAGGTTCAATCTGCCTCGTGGAATGCGATTCGATCCCGAGGGAAACCTTCATGTGGTCGACAGCCTGAATGGCCGGGTGATGGTTCTGAATGCGACCGGATCGCTGATCCGGATGTATGGCAGCCCAGGCTCCGGCCCGGGCCAGCTGCGTGTGGATGGGGCTTTCGGTCCGAGCAGTGTTGCCTTTGATAATCAGCTCAATGCCTATGTGGCTGATACCTGGAACCACCGTATCGTCAAATTCGACCGAAATGGCCAATACCTTCTGTCTTGGGGAAGCGGTGGAGAAGGAACCCGCACCACCACCAAGTTTTTCGGCCCTCGTGGTGTGGAAGTTGGCCCGGATGGAAAGGTCTACGTGGCTGATACCGGAGACTGTGAAATTGAGGTTTTCGAGCAGGATGGCACAAAGGCCAGCCAGTTTGGCAGCCGGGGAATGCGGCGGGGCGAGCTCGATGAACCTGTTGGCTTGAAATTCGGGCCGGATGGAAACCTCTATGTGTGCGATACGGGAAACCAGCGAGTCCAGGTTTTCACCCCCCAGGGAGTTGCCAGGAACAGCTGGCTGGTGCCTGGATGGGATACAGACAAAGTCGGCATGGAACCATCCATTGATTTCCTTCCGGGCGGGAAAGTGCTTCTCTCCCTCTCTCGTAAAAATATGGTCCGGGTCTATACGCCCCAGGGGGAAAGTGCGAGAAACTTTGAAATCGGCGGCCAGAAATCTGAGCCGATGGGTGTTGCAGTCGCCCGCGATGGGAAAGTCTGGTTGTCCGACCGTTCCACCAACAGCTTGATGAAGGTGGCGATCCCGGAAAACTGAGGAGAAGCTGGTCTGGACTCAAGGGAACTGACGGGTGGGTCGCTTACTCGCCCGTCAGCTGTCCAGCAGGTTTGTTCCACCAGGTGAGAATCTCGAGGACAATGTCTTCGATGGTGCGCTGGTCTGTGCAGATCGCGATATCACATGCCTTCTGATAGAGAGGGAGCCTCTCTTTAAGGACTTCTTCGACTTCTTCTGTAAAAGATTTTGTTCCTGTCAGAGATGGCCGCTGGTTGTCACTTCCGATCCGCTCGACAATCGTATTCACTGTGGCAGTCAGCCAGACCACTTTTCCATGGCTGCGCAGGTTTGTGATGTTCTCATCCCGGACAATCACCCCGCCACCACAATCGACAACCAGATTCTCTCTTCTCCCGAGCTCACTTGCCAAAGCGGCCTCGGCATCTCGAAAGGCGCTCCAGCCGTAATTTTTAACGAACTCTGGGATGCTTGTTCCAAATCGTTGAACAAGTGTTTCATCCATGCCCACACGCTCAAAGCCAAGAGCTCTGGCCAGCCTTGATGAGACCTCGGTTTTGCCTGTTCCTCGATAGCCGATCAGTACCAGGTTCATGGTTTCGAAAAATTGATATCGATTCGTTTATTGCAGGTGGCGACGGCGCTCGAGGATTTCCTGGCAGCGGACAGTGTACTTGGCGGTCGGAACCGCCTTGAGGCGTTCAAAAGGAATTTCCTCCCCCGATTCGAGGCAGGTCCCGTAAGTCTGGTCGGTCATGCGGTGAAGTGCATCCTCGATTTCCAGCAGGCGTTCACGGTCATGTTCAGCCAGCTCGAGCTCCATCTCCCGCTCAGAGAGGTCGGTGGATTGATCCACGAGATCGCCACCCATCGAGGCTTCGCTGCTGTTGCCTTTGCGGATGCCTTTGAGGATCTCATCACGCTCTTTGAGCAGCAGTCCTTTGAGCTCATCAATCTGTTTTTTGTTCAACGGCATGGCATACCTCCCCATCCCAGATGTCACTGGGCTGACCGGCAGGATTTCACGGATACCCTCCGGTTCAAAGCCCCCTCATCAGGTTGTTTGCATTGTCCATATCATACCCATCCGGGAGAGATGGGATCAATGATTCCTGCCAGGGTGTCTGTGAAAACAAAAACACCCTGAAGGGGAGGAAGGATAAAGAATGGGTATGTATTCTGTCAATGATTTCCACAGCCTCCTGAAACTCTTGCAGTTTTCCCGGTTCCGGTGATAGGATCAGCACACTCTTCCTGAAAAATGTCACAACTTTTTTGATGACCGGACAGGACGCCTTTTTTCAGGAAGAAAACCAATATTCGCGGAGCCGCCTCATTGCCCACAGAGCCAGCCATTCTGACTTCTTCACCCCTGTGGCCGTTTGTCGTTTATACTGCGGCGGTTATTTTTCTTGTCGTGGCCCAGGTGGTTTTGTCCCATTTTCTCGGCCCGCGCCACAGTGAACGCGCCACGGGAGCTCCCTACGAATCCGGAATTGTTTCCGAAGGTTCGGCAAGATTGCGTTTTTCATCGACTTTTTATTTGATTGCGGTTTTCTTCGTGGTTTTTGATCTTGAAAGTGTCTTTATCATCACCTGGGCCATTGGCTTTCGGGAATTAGGATGGCCAGGATATTTCAAGATTTTTGTTTTCATAACAATTCTTCTGGCTTCGCTGGTTTATCTCTGGAGAATCGGTGCGCTGGAAGCGGGTCCGCCGAAAAGGCAAAGAGCAGCTGGGGTTCACCAGGATTGATAGAAGCATATTGGGCGCAGGCCCTTTTGATTCTACAGTTGGAGGGAATAAGGCAAAATGAGAACTGTCCGTGAAATCCTCCAGTCCAAAGGGCCGGTGGTCTGGACCATCTCCCCCGAAGCCACAGTTTATGAAGCTCTGAAAATGATGGCTGAAAAAGACCTTGGCGCACTGCTGGTCACACGCGGAACAGAAATCCTGGGAATCATTTCCGAGCGAGACTACGCCCGGAAGGTGGTCCTTAAAGGCAAATTTTCGCGAGATGTGCCTGTCAGTGAAATTATGACCTCACGGGTGCTCTATGTGGGCCCATCACAAACGACAGACGAATGCATGGCCCTCATGATTGACAAACGGGTCCGCCATCTGCCAGTAGTCGAAAATGAGTGCCTGGTGGGTTTTATCTCGGTTGGAGATGTGGTCAAGGCAGTTATCGATGAAAAGCAGCTGCTGATCACCGAGTTGGAAAATTATATCACTGGAAGACGTTGATAAATGAAATTCTGGTTGAGCCGGCCAAATCAGGCATCCACAACTTTAAAAGCTCTGGGGGAAGGTTCCTTCGAGGATGCTGTAAAAAAGAATGTGTTACTGGCCCGTCTGGAGGACCTGATCGCCTGGGGCCGGAAAAATTCGATCTGGCCATTCCATTTCGGATTATCCTGCTGTTTTGTGGAAATGGCCACCAGTATCACCAGCCGTTTTGACATTGCGCGCTTCGGTGCCGAGGTGATCCGTGGAACTCCCCGGGAAGCCGATGTCATGGTCATCGCCGGAACGCCCTTCATCAAGATGGCCCCGATCATCAAAAGGCTCCATGAACAGATGATGGAACCGCGCTGGGTGATCTCGATGGGATCATGCGCCAATTCCGGCGGAATGTACGACATTTATAGTGTTGTCCAGGGAGTGGACAAAATCATTCCTGTGGATGTTTATGTGCCCGGCTGCCCTCCCGCACCTTATGCCTTCATGGAAGGGCTTTGCCTGCTGCGGGAACGCATCGGCAAAGAGAAAAGACCTTTAAGCTGGGTGATTGGACCGGAGGGTGTGGAAAAACTCGCCCCCCCCTCACTGAGAGACCTCAAACGTGATGAGCGCTCCCAGGCAACTGATCTTCCCACAATGGATCATGTGTGACATGGTCCCGATTCCAGTCAATGAACTGTCATTCTGTTTGATATAATGTCCCAGCCTGACCTTGCCGCAAACTCTGCCGATCTCACCATGCCTGCAGTAAAGGCACATAAGCATGACTGTGCTGTTATAGATGAATTGAAAATGCGGTTTGGCGACACCGCATTCACAGAGCAATCCTCCTCAGATGCCATCCCGACTCTCTGGGTCGGTCGGGGCATCCTTCTCGATGTGCTCCGGTTTGTAAAAACCGGAATCAACCGGCCTTACCGGATGCTCTATGACCTCTTTGCCATCGACGAACGCCTCCGGAATCATCGAGATGGCCAGCCTTCGGCCGATTTCACTGTGGTTTATCACCTGCTGTCGTTCGACCGGAATAGCGATCTCCGCCTGAAGGTGGCTCTCGAGGGTGAATATCCATCCCTTCCAAGCTGTGTTGGCATCTGGCAATCAGCGAGCTGGTGCGAACGGGAAGCCTGGGATATGTTCGGAATTACTTTCGAAGGGCACCCGCATCTTCG
>JAANMW010001780.1_pt1 | contig 21355 bp, 17 predicted proteins | sample 7279671 | NCBI WGS metagenome assembly JAANMW01 (sample SAMN14094541, study PRJNA606508) | bioreactor metagenome | isolation source: A lab-scale SPAN reactor treating ammonium-rich wastewater day 247 | place: Ireland: Galway | collected 2017-09-19
GCGACCCATTCGGCTGCGCGTCGCGGATGCGAATGTCAAATTCAAAACTCCACTAGGAGCTTATATTTGCTAGTGGTCCTTCGATTCTAACATTCGCAAGAAGGCGCGCTGAAACGGGATGCGAATGTTAGAATCGGACCACTAGCCCATCAACGCTTTCTTAACGCTAAACGCCGTTACTCAGGGGTGAAGAGCCGAACCGGCATCGGGGCGGCCGAGGTCCCAATTGCGTTCGAAATCCCCATGGCAGCCCTTCAAATTCCATGCGGAAGACCGGGTTTGCCGGCTCATCTCCTTGTGGAAACGCGGTTGGGAGCCGGTCCGGGCGGTTTTGCAGGGGGAAGCCGGCTTCAGGGTTGGAGCGGGCGGCTGAATTCCGGACGGTCGGGATCGGATGAACGCACGCGTGGCGAGAGCGAGGCATCTGTGGATGGAGGCGCGATCATGACGGCGCCGCCGGTTCGTCATGTGCCCGTGCTCGGCCGGGAGGCGGTCGCCATGCTGGCGCCGCGAGCCGGCGGCGTCTACGTCGATGCCACGTTCGGGGCCGGAGGCTATTCACGCGCCATTCTCGCAACCGCGGAGACCCGCGTGATCGGGATCGACCGCGACCCCACCGCCATTGCCGGCGGCTCCGGCCTGGTGGAGGAGTCTGGCGGCAGGTTGACGCTGGTCGAGGACCGCTTCTCCCATCTCGCCGCGGTCTGCGCGGCGCAGGACGCCGCCACCGTCGATGGCGTCGTCATGGATGTCGGGGTCTCCTCCATGCAGCTGGACGAGGCCGATCGGGGCTTCTCCTTTCGTCTCGACGGGCCGCTCGACATGCGCATGAGCGGGCAGGGGCCGACCGCGGCCGACGTCGTGGCGCGCGCTTCCGAGGCCGATCTCGCCGATATCATCTACATCTTCGGCGAGGAGCGTCGCTCGCGCGCCGTCGCCCGCGCCATCGTCATGGCGCGGCGGCACGGTCCGGTCGCGACCACGCGGGCGCTGGCCGATATCGTCTCAAAGGTGGTTCGCGCGAAGCCGCACGAGATTCATCCGGCGACGCGGACGTTTCAGGGTCTGCGGATCTTCGTCAACGAGGAACTGGACGAACTGATCGCGGCGGTGGCCGCGGCGGAACGCGTGCTGACGCCAGGCGGCCGGCTTGCCGTGGTGTCCTTTCATTCGCTGGAAGACCGCATCGTCAAGAATTTCCTGGCCTGGCGCGGCAAGACGGGCGGCGGCTCACGCCATCGGCCCGAAATCGAACGGGCACCGCCGAGCTTTGCCATTCTGACCAAGCGGCCGCTGACGCCGGATGACGACGAAATCCGGGCCAACCCGCGCGCGCGCTCCGCCAGGCTGCGCGCCGCCGAGCGTACCGATGCGGCCGCGATCGATGACGGCGCCGAGCGTCCGGCCTGGCCATCGCTCGCCAACGTGATGCGCGGAGGCTGATGAGGTGCGGATCATCCATTTCCTCGTCGTCTGCGCGCTGGTCTATGCGGCATCGTATGTCTACCGCATCAAGATGGATTCGACCTCCCGCACCGAGCGTGTGTCGCGGCTTCAGGCTCAGGTGCGCGAGCAGCGCGAGGCGATCGCGATCCTGCGCGCGGAATGGGCGAGGCTCGATGCGCCGCAGCGTCTGCGAATTCTGGCCGAACGACATTTGAAACTGAAGCCGATCGAAGCCAGACAGTTCGATTCGCTGAAGAACCTGCCGGAGCGGCCGCCGAGCCTGGTGCCGCCCGGCACCTCCGATCCGATCGGCGCCATGATCGAGATCATCGATCCCGACGTCATCACCGGCTCTCTGCCGTCGCAGGAGGCTCCGCAATGATCGGCCAGAACAGGCTTCCGTCCGCGCTCTGGAGCCAGCGCCTGATCCGCAACCTGCTCTACGGGCGCAACGTCGATCGCGCCGCCAAGGCGCGGGTGCGCGTCGGCCTCGTCATCATCCTGTTCGCGCTGATCTATACGGTGGTCGCGACGCGCCTTGTCATGTTCGCGGCCTTTCCGGATGATCGGGGAGGGCGCCGCACCGCTTCGCAGGACGCGATCGCCACGGCGCGACCCGATATCATCGACCGCAACGGCCAGGTTCTTGCGACCGATATCAAGTCGCCGAGCCTGTTCGGCGAGCCGCGCCGCCTCATCGACAGGGACGAGGCGGTCGAGCTGCTGACGGCGACGCTGCCGGATCTGGAGACCGCCGAGGTTCGACATCGTCTTGGCACCCGCAAGGGTTTTGTCTGGCTGAAACGCGAGATCACCCCTGCGCAGCAGAAGGAAATTCACAGTCTCGGCATTCCCGGCATCGGCTTCCTGCGCGAGAACAAGCGCGTTTATCCAAGCGGCCGCGAGGTCGCGCACCTGATCGGGCTCGTCAACATCGATAACCAGGGCATCGCCGGGATGGAGAAGTGGCTCGACAGCAACGGGCTCGCTGACCTGCACCGCGCCGGCTTCGCCACCGACCGCCTGCAGAAGCCGGTGGAGTTGTCGATCGACCTGCGTGTCGAGCACGCGCTGCGCGACGAGCTTCTGAAAGCCAAGGATCATTATCGGGCCAAGGCCGCCTCGGGCATCGTCTCCAACGTGCGGACCGGCGAGATCGTCGCGATGGTCTCCTTGCCGGATTTCGATCCCAACAATCCGAAGGAGGCGCATGATCCCGATCGCATCAACCGCCTGACCACGGGCGTGTACGAGATGGGATCGACCTTCAAGGCATTCACGCTGGCGATGGCGCTCGATTCCGGCAAGTACGGCCTGAATTCGATGTGGGATGCGCGTGCTCCGTTGCGCTACGGCCGCTTTTCGATTCACGACGACCACTCGATGGGTCGCTTCATCAGCATGAAGGAAGTGTTTACGTACTCCTCCAACATCGGCGCGGCGCGGATCGCGCTTGCGCAAGGCGTCGAGGCGCACAAGGCGTTCCTGCGCAGGATGGGCCAGATGGATCGCCTGCGCACGGAGTTGCCGGAAAGCGCCTCGCCGATTCTGCCCCGCAAGTGGGGCGAACTGAACACCGTCACCATCGCTTTCGGGCACGGCATGGCGGTGGCGCCGTTGCAGGCGGTGATGGGGATCGATGCGCTGGTCAATGGCGGCTGGCTGATCCCGCCCACCTTCCTCAAGCGCACCGAAGAGGAAGCGATGGCGGTCGCCAAGCGCGTCATCAAGCAGGAAACCAGCGACAAGATGCGCTTTCTGCTGCGGCTGAATGCCGAGGTGGGGACCGCCAGGAAGGCCGACGTCAAAGGCTACTATGTCGGCGGCAAAACCGGCACTTCTGAGAAGGTCATCAACGGCCGCTACGCGAAAAAACGCGTGCTCAACTCCTTCACCGCGATCCTGCCGGCGGACAATCCCCAATACCAGATTCTGGTCATGCTGGACGAGCCGCAGCCGCTCAAGGAAACCCATGGCTTCATCACCTCCGGCTGGAATGCGGTTCCGACCGGCGGCAAGGTCATCGCGCGCATCGCCCCGCTGCTCGGCGTGCAGCCGCGGTTCGATCTGCCGCCGTCCGAGCGCCTCATTCTTGCGGCATCGAGGGCGACGCAGTAGGGCGAGGTTTGTTTCATTTCAGCGCGCCTCGCGGCAAACGTCGGACTGCGGGCGTCAAAATTGAAGCTACGGCTGGGGAGATCATGAAACTTCGCGAGCTTTTCGGCGACGACGCCACCATGGACGCGCCGGCCGGCGAGCTTGCCGTCACGGGTCTCGCGGCGGATAGCCGCGCGGTGAAGCCGGGTGATCTTTTCTTCGCGCTTGCCGGCTCGAAAACGGATGGCGCGCGGTTCATCGACGCCGCGATCGCGTCGGGCGCGGTGGCGGTTGCCGGTGATCATGCGCCTGCGCACGGGCGCGTCCCGTTCATCACAACGCCGAATCCGCGACGCGCGCTGGCGCTGGCGGCGGCTAAATTCTATCCGCGGCAGCCCGCAACCATTGCCGCCGTGACCGGGACCAGCGGCAAAACCTCGGTCGCGGCCTTCACCCGGCAGATCTGGCAGCGGCTCGGATATTCGTCCGCGAGCATCGGCACCGTCGGCGTGGTCGCGCCCTCGCGTGCGGTCTACGGCTCGGTGACGACGCCAGATCCGATCGAACTGCATCGGGAGCTGGATCAGCTTGCGGACGAAGGCGTCACGCATCTGGCGCTGGAAGCGTCCTCGCACGGTCTGGATCAATATCGGGTCGATGGCGTGCGCGTGCGCGCCGCCGGCTTCACCAACCTGTCGCGCGATCACATGGATTATCATCCGACCGTTGAGCACTATCTCGCTACCAAGCTGCGGCTGTTTCGCGATCTGGTCGAACCGGACGGCATCGCGGTGATCTGCGCCGATCATGACTGCTCGGATACGGTGATCGAAGCGGCTGGCGCGCGCAACGTGCCGGTGATGCGCGTCGGCCGCCGTGGTGACGGCGCGCGGATGGGTATTCGCCTGGTCGAGGCGGCGATCGAGGGTTTTGCGCAACGGGTCACGCTCGAACACGCCGGGCGCGAGCGTGTCATCCGCCTGCCTCTGGTTGGAGAATTCCAGATCGAGAATGCGCTGGTGTCGGCCGGTCTCGTCATCGGCACCGGTGGCGATGTGGATCAGACCTTCGCGGCGCTCGAGCATCTCGAAGGCGCAAGGGGACGGCTCGAACGGGTCGGTGAGCGCGATGGCGCTCCGGTCTTCGTTGATTATGCCCACAAGCCCGATGCGCTGGCGAAGGCGTTGCAGGCGTTGAGGCCCTATGCCAAGCGCAAGCTTGTCGTGGTGTTCGGAGCAGGCGGTGATCGCGATGCAGGCAAGCGCCCGCTGATGGGCGCGATCGCCGCTGATAACGCGGATGAGGTAATCGTGACCGACGATAATCCGCGCAGTGAAGATCCCGCCGCGATCCGCGCAGCGATCCTCGCTGCCGCACCTGGCGCCCGCGAGATCGGTGATCGCGCCGAGGCGATCAAGACCGCGATCGCGGGATTGCAGTCGGGTGACGCCTTGCTGATCGCAGGCAAGGGCCACGAGACCGGACAGATCGTCGGCGATCGCGTGCTGCCGTTCAGCGACCACGAGGCCGCCGGTGCGGCGTTGACGTCGAGGCGGATATGAGCGCGCGCCCGTTATGGACGTTGGACGAAATGGCCGCGGCGATGCGCGCGGAAGGGCGAGGGCCCTTGCCCGCGGCGATCACCGGTATTTCCATCGACAGCCGCACCATTGCGCCCGGCGAGGCTTATTTCGCGATCAAGGGCGATGTGCATGACGGCCACGCTTTCGTCGATGCGGCCTTGAAGGCGGGCGCGGCAGTGGCGGTGGTCGAGGCCGCGCAGCGCGATCAGTTCGCCCTTGAGGCGCCGTTGCTGATCGTCGATGACGTGCTCGCGGCCTTGTGCGATCTGGCGCGGGCTTCGCGCGCGCGTCTTGCCGCTCAGGTGATCGCGGTGACGGGCTCCGTCGGCAAGACCTCGACCAAGGAGGCGTTGCGCGGCGTCCTTGGCGCGCAGGGCAAGACCCACGTCTCGGTGGCTTCGTTCAACAACCACTGGGGCGTGCCGCTGTCGCTGGCGCGCTGCCCGGCGGACGCGCGTTTCGCGGTCTTCGAGATCGGGATGAATCATGCCGGCGAGATCACGCCGCTGGTGAAGATGGTGCGGCCGCATGTGGCGATCATCACCACTGTCGAGCCCGTGCATCTCGAATTCTTCTCCGGCGTCGAGGCGATCGCCGACGCCAAGGCGGAGATTTTCGAAGGCGTGGAGCCGGATGGCGCCGTCGTGCTCAACCGTGATAATGCGCAGTTCGTGCGGTTGCAGGAGCGCGCGAGGAAACTCGGCATCGCGAAGATCGTCTCGTTCGGCGCGGATGAGAAAGCCGATGCGCGTCTGCTCGATGTGGCCTTGCATCCGGCTGGCTCGGCCGTGCACGCTGAAATCCTCGGCAGTGAGCTGACCTACAAGCTCGGCATGCCCGGCCGCCACATGGCGATGAATTCGCTCGCGGTGCTGGCGGCGTCGTCGCTGGCCGGCGCCGATCTTGCGCTTGCGGGTCTTGCGCTGTCGCAGGCGCAGCCGGCCGCGGGGCGCGGCGTGCGCCGGGCGCTGGCCGTGAGGGGTGGCGAGGCGATCCTGATCGACGAAAGCTATAACGCCAATCCTGCTTCGATGGCGGCGGCGCTGAACGTGCTCGGCGAGGCCGGGGTCGGGACCAAGGGTCGCCGCATCGCGGTGCTGGGCGATATGCTGGAGCTTGGTCCCAAAAGCGCGGACCTGCATCGCGACCTGACCGAGGCGATCGACGCCAATGACGTCGACATGATATTTTGCTGCGGTCCCCTGATGCGCAATCTGTGGAATGCGCTTTCCTCCGGTAAGAGGGGCGGCTATGCAGAGAACTCGGCCGCGCTCGAATCGCAGGTGACGGCGGCGATCCGTTCCGGTGACGTCATCATGGTCAAGGGTTCGCTGGGTTCGCGGATGAAAGTGATCGTGACCGCGCTGGAGAAGCGATATTCCGGCGGCGCGGCTGAAATTCTGTAGGTTGCGGGTGCCCCTTTGAATCCGGAGTTCGCTCAAGGGAGGCTTGCCAGAACTGGCGAACTTCGGAGTCGGGATACCCGATGTTTTACTGGTTGATCGATCTTTCCAATACGGTCCCGGGGCTCGGCATCTTCAAGCCGCTTCTGAACGTCTTTCGCTACATCACCTTCCGCACCGGCGGCGCGGTGGTGACGGGCGCGCTGTTCGTGTTCCTGTTCGGGCCCTGGATCATCGACAATCTTCGCCTGCGACAGGGTAAAGGACAACCGATCCGCGCCGACGGCCCGCAGTCGCATCTCGTCAGCAAGAAGGGCACGCCGACGATGGGCGGCCTGATGATTCTGTCGGGGCTCGTCGTGTCGACCGTGCTGTGGGCCAATCCCCTCAATCCCTATGTCTGGATCGTGCTCGCGGTGACGCTTGGTTTCGGCCTCATCGGTTTCTATGACGACTATCTGAAGGTGACCAAGCAGACCCATGCCGGATTTTCCGGAAGAACCCGCCTGCTGCTTGAGCTCCTGATCGCGCTGGCCGCGTGCTATGCGCTGACCCGGCTCGGCCGCGAGCCGTTCTCGACCGCGCTGGTGATCCCGTTCTTCAAGGACGTGGCGCTGGATCTCGGCTGGTTCTTTCTCGGCTTCGGCGCCTTCATCATCGTCGGAGCCGGCAACGCGGTGAATCTCACCGATGGGCTCGACGGCCTCGCCATCGTGCCGGTCATGATCGCGGCGGCGAGCTTCGCCATGATCGCCTATCTCGCCGGCAACGCGATGTTCGCCGACTATCTTCAGATCAACTACATCGCCGGCGCGGGCGAACTGGCGGTGCTGTGCGGCGCGGTGCTCGGGGCTGGCCTCGGTTTTCTCTGGTTCAACGCTCCGCCGGCCTCGATCTTCATGGGCGACACCGGTTCGCTGGCGCTCGGCGGCATGCTCGGCTCGATCGCGGTGGCGGTGAAGCATGAAATCGTGCTGGCCGTGATCGGCGGCCTGTTCGTGCTGGAAGCTGTGTCGGTGATCGTGCAGGTGGCGTCGTTCAAGCTCACGGGAAAGCGCATCTTCAAGATGGCGCCGATCCACCACCACTTCGAGCAGCTCGGCTGGACCGAACCGCAGATCGTGATCAGGTTCTGGATCATTTCGGTGATGCTGGCGCTGGCGGGTCTTTCGACGCTGAAGCTGCGGTGATGAAGACCCCATGATCCCCGTCACATCCTTTTCCGGCAAGACGGTCGCGGTATTTGGCCTCGGCGGCTCGGGCCTTGCGAGTTGCCACGCCCTGAAGGCTGGCGGCGCCGAGGTGATTGCGGGCGACGACAACACCGGCAATCTCGCGACGGCGGCGCAGGCCGGTTTCATCACCGCGGATTTGCGAAATGTGGTGTGGGCGAACCTCGCCGCGCTGGTGCTTGCGCCGGGCGTGCCGCTGACGCATCCCTCGCCGCACTGGAGCGTGCTGGCGGCGCGACACGCGGGCGTCGAGGTGATCGGCGACATCGAGCTGTTCTGCCGCGAGCGGGCACGTCATGCGCCCGACGCGCCTTTCATCGCCATCACCGGCACCAACGGCAAGTCCACCACGACGGCGCTGGTCGCGCATCTGATGCGCGAGGCCGGACATGACGTGCAGATGGGCGGCAACATCGGCACCGCGATTCTGTCGCTGGAGCCGCCGCGCAGGGGGCGCGTGCATGTGATCGAGATGTCGTCGTACCAGATCGACCTCGCGCCCTCGCTCGATCCGTCCGTCGGCATTCTGCTCAACCTCAGTCCCGATCACCTCGATCGCCACGGCACCATCGAACATTATGCGCAGGTGAAGGAGAGGCTCATCGCCGCCGTGCAGCCGCAGGGCACGGCGGTCGTCGGTGTTGATGATCACTGGTGCGCGGCGGTCGCCGACCGTCAGGAGCAGGCCGGACGCAGCGTCGTGCGCGTGTCGGTGAAGCGGCCGCTGGCGCATGGCATCAGCGTCGAACAGGACAGGATCGTTCTCGTGTCCGGCGGCGCGCGCAGCGAAATCGCCGACATCGGCGGTATAGGTTCGTTGCGTGGGCGGCACAACGCGCAGAATGCGGCCTGCGCTTCGGCGGCGGCGCTGGCGCTCGGGGTTAGCCGGGAGATTCTGCAACAGGACCTGCGCAGTTTTCCCGGTCTCGCGCATCGGATGGAGCAGGTGGGACGCAAGGCCCATGTGCTGTTCGTCAACGACTCCAAGGGCACCAACGCCGACGCCACCGAGAAGGCGCTGTCGTCCTTCGACGAGATTTTCTGGATCGCGGGCGGCAAGCCGAAAAGCGGCGGCATCGCCTCGCTCGACGCGTTCTTTCCGCGCATCCGGAAAGCCTATCTGATCGGCGAGGCGGCGCAGGAGTTCGCCGCGACGCTGGAGGGCAAGGTGGCCTACGAGATCAGCGGAACGCTGGAAGCCGCGGTGCCCGCCGCCGCGCGGGACGCGGAAGGAGCCGGCCGTGCCGGGGCGGTGGTGCTGTTGTCGCCGGCCTGCGCTTCATTCGATCAGTTCCGCAATTTTGAAGTTCGCGGCGATCGTTTCCGCGAACTGGTTCAGGCGTTGCCGGGCGTTACGCCCGTCGTGTAGCTCGCGCCTCCGCAAGCACCGCCTGAGTGCCCCGAACCATTCTTCGACGTGCTTTTGTGAGTCGCGGCAAAGATATAACGACAGCCTTAACTCTCCGGTAACCACGATAGGGGACCAATGGGCGACCATCGCCCGCAGGACCTGTCATGATCTCACGCGAACAACGCACGCCACTCTCGGAATGGTGGTGGACCGTGGATCGGCTGCTGCTGGCGGCCATGGTGCTGTTGATGCTCACCGGCGTGGTGCTTTCGCTGGCGGCGAGCCCGTCGGTCGCGACCCGGATCGGGCTTGATCCGTTTCACTTCTTCCATCGTCATGTGATGTTTCTGCTGCCGTCGATTGTCGTGATTGTTGGCGTGTCGTTCCTGTCGCCGCGCCAGATCCGCCGCTCCGCGCTGATCGTTTTCGCGATCAGCATCGTTCTGATCGTGGCCACGCTCGGATTAGGTCCGGAAGTCAAGGGCGCGAAACGCTGGATCACGATCCTCGGCGTCAACATCCAGGCTTCGGAGTCCGCGAAACCCGCCTTCGTCGTGCTGGCGGCATGGCTGTTCTCGGAATCCGCGCGCAAGCCGGAGATGCCGGCGACCTCGATGGCGCTCGCGCTGCTGCTGAGTCTGGTAGCGCTGCTGGTGATGGAGCCGGACTTCGGCCAGACCATGCTGATCCTGACGGTGTGGGGCGCGCTGTTCTTCATTGCCGGGATGCGCATCATCTGGGTGTTCGGACTCGCGGGCACGGCGATGGCGGGTCTGTTCGCCGCCTACATGACGGTGCCGCACGTCGCGGCCCGCATCCGGCGCTTCATGGATCCGGCCTCCGGCGACACCTTCCAGGTCGATACCGCGATGGAGGCTTTCGCCAATGGCGGCTGGTTCGGGCTCGGTCCCGGCGAGGGCGTCGCCAAGCGGAGCCTCCCCGACAGTCACACCGATTTCGTGTTCGCCGTCGGTGCGGAAGAGTTCGGGATTATCATGTGCCTCGGGCTGCTGGCGCTGTTCACCTTCATCGTCATGCGCACGCTGTCGCGCGCCTACGCTTCCGAAGATCTGTTCTCGCGTTTCGCCGCGTCGGGACTCGCGATCATGTTCGGAATGCAGGCGGCCATCAACATGGCGGTCAACCTGCATCTGATTCCCGCCAAGGGCATGACGCTGCCGTTTATTTCCTATGGCGGCTCGTCGATGGTCTCGCTCGCTTATGGCGCCGGCCTGATGCTGGCGCTGACGCGCGAGCGGCCGCGCACCGAAATGGAATCGATCGGGGAGAGCGCCGTTGCTCCGCGTTATGCGTAAATTCACGACAAGCGCGAGCATCACGGGGATCATTTCGTTCGGACGCCGAAGTCCATGACCGCCGCACCGCTTATCCTTCTCGCCGCCGGCGGAACGGGAGGACACCTGTTTCCCGCCGAGGCGCTCGGCGTCGAACTGATGAAGCGCGGCTTGCGCGTGCGGCTGGTGACGGACTCGCGCGCGCTGCGCTATAGCGGACTGTTCTCGAAAGACATGACCGACGTGGTTCCGAGCGAGACCGTGCGCGGCCGTTCTCCATGGGCGCTGGCGCGCACCGGCCTGATGCTCGCGGCCGGCACAGCCGTCGCTTTCAACCTGATGCGGGTTCTGAAGCCCGCCGCCGTGGTCGGATTCGGCGGCTATCCCACCGTGCCCCCGCTGATCGCGGCGCAAGTCAGGGGCATTCCGACCGTGATCCATGATTCCAACGCGGTCATGGGCCGCGCCAACCGCCTTCTGTCGAAGCGTGTCAGCGCCATCGCCACCTCGCTGCCCGGCGTGCTCGACAGGGAACCGTCGCTGGCCGGCAAGACGACGACGACCGGCACGCCGATGCGGCCCGCCATTCTCGCGGCCGCCGCCGTTCCGTTCGCGACGCCAGGCTTGAGCGATCCTCTGCGCGTTCTCGTGGTCGGCGGTAGCCAGGGCGCGCGCGTCATGAGCGACATCGTGCCGGTCACGATTGAGCGACTCGAACCGGCGCTGCGGCAGCGATTGATCCTGACGCAGCAGGTGCGCGACGAAGATATGGCGCGGGTGCGCGCGCTCTATGACCGGCTGGAGATCGAAGCGGAGCTTGCTCCGTTCTTCGCCGATCTTCCGGCGCGGCTGGCGTCGAGCCACATCATCATATCCCGCTCGGGGGCGGGTACGGTGGCTGAACTCGGAGCGATCGGCCGTCCGTCGATCCTCGTCCCGCTGCCGGGCGCGATCGATCAGGATCAGTTCGCCAATGCCGGCGTGCTGGCTGACGTCGGCGGCGCGATCCGCATCGTGCAACCTGATTTCACTCCGGACCGGCTCGCGGCGGAATTGTCCGCGCTGGCTGCCGATCCGGCGCGGCTCGCGGCGATGGCGACGGCGGCGCGCACCGTGGGCCGTCTCGACGCCGCCGGGCGGCTGGCGGATCTGGTCATGCGCGTGGCGCGAGCCGGCGCCTGATCGCTTGATGCAGACGCGGACGGAAAACCGCTACACACTTTTCCTCATCCCGCTCTATAAGGCCAGGCACGGCTAGCGGGAATCACTCGGACGAGAGACGGACATGAGACTGCCGCGCGAAATCGGCCCCATCCACTTCGTCGGCATCGGCGGCATCGGCATGAGCGGAATCGCCGAGGTGCTGTGCAACCTTGGCTACACGGTGCAGGGCTCGGACGCTTCCGAGGGCGCCAACGTGGTGCGTCTGCGCGAGAAGGGCGTGAACGTCACGGTCGGCCACAAGGCGGAGAACGTGAACGGCGCGGACGTGCTGGTCGTTTCAACCGCGATCAAGCGCGACAATCCCGAACTGATGGCGGCGCGCGCGCAGCGCATTCCGGTGGTGCGCCGCGCGGAAATGCTCGCGGAGCTGATGCGGCTGAAAAGCTGCGTTGCGATCGCCGGGACACACGGCAAGACCACCACGACCTCCATGGTTGCGACGCTGCTGGACGCAGGCGATTTCGATCCCACGGTCATCAATGGCGGGATCATCAACGCCTATGGCACCAACGCGCGGCTGGGAGCCGGTGAGTGGATGGTGGTGGAAGCGGACGAGAGCGACGGCACCTTCCTCAAGCTGCCGACCGATGTCGCCATCGTCACCAACGTCGACGCCGAGCATCTCGACCACTTCAAGACCTTCGACGCCGTGCAGGACGCATTCCGTTCGTTCGTGGAGAACGTGCCGTTCTACGGCTTCGCGGTGATGTGCATCGATCATCCGGTGGTGCAGGCCATGGTCGGCAGGATCGAGGATCGGCGCATCATTACGTATGGGCAGAATCCGCAGGCCGATGTCAGGCTGGTCGATCTCGCGCCGAACGGTGGCGGCTCGCATTTCAAGGTGATGTTCCGCAACCGCAAGACCGACGCCGCGCACGAAATCTCCGATCTGGTGTTGCCGATGCCGGGTCCGCATAACGCGCTCAACGCCACGGCGGCGATCGCGGTGGCGCATGAACTGGGCATTCCCGACGCGACCATCCGCAAGGCGCTTGCGGCCTTCGGCGGCGTCAAGCGCCGCTTCACCAGAACCGGTGAGTGGAACGGCGTCACCGTTATCGACGACTACGGCCATCATCCGGTCGAGATCGCGGCGGTGCTGAAGGCGGCGCGCGAGTCCACCGACGGCAGGGTCATCGCGGTGGTGCAGCCGCATCGCTATACGCGGCTGCAGGCGCTGTTCGAGGACTTCTGCACCTGCTTCAACGACGCCGACACCGTTGTCGTCGCGGAGGTCTATCCGGCGGGAGAGACGCCGATCGCGGGAATCGATCGCGATCACTTCGTGCTCGGCCTGCGCGCCCACGGTCACCGCGAGGTGGTGCCGCTACCGGAATCCGCGGCGCTTGCGGCGATCATTGCGGGTCTTGCGAAGCAGGGTGACTACGTCGTGTGCCTCGGCGCTGGCAACATCACGCAATGGGCTTATGCGTTGCCGGGCGAATTGAAGGCGCTGGGATGAGGAGATCAGACGATCGTCGGATACAAATCGTCCCATTCGGGATTCACCGCGACAATTGTCCGGACTTTCCAGGCACGGGGCCAGTGCTTGATGTTGTGTTCTCTCTGAATGGCGTTGCGGATATCGTCGAAGGTTTCGAAATAAACCAGTCGCTTCAGACAGTGCCGCTTGGTGAATCCAGCAACGAATCCGGACCGGTGTTCGAAGACGCGCCGAACGAGATCATTCGTCACGCCGACATAAAGAATGCCGTTCGGCCGATTGGTCAGGAAATAAACGTATCCGCCTTTCATGCAGGAATTCTGCAAGACGTGGATGGCCGGGACATAGGCGAGCGAAGCGACGCCGTTCTTCGAACGGCTATGCCCGGCCATGACGCGTTGAGAAGCAAGGCTTCCATCCGATACCTGCGTTCCACCGATCCGAAAGGCAACCTACACGTTCGTCATGGCCGGGCTTGTCCCGGCCATCCACGTCTTTTGAGTTATTAAGTCGGTAGGTGGTTTCAATGACCTTCCCCGACATCGTTCCAGAACTGAAATCGCAGATGCCGGACTTGCGCGGGCGGCTGCTGGCGAACGAATCGCTGACGCCGTTGACCTGGTTTCGCGTCGGTGGTCCGGCGCAGGCGCTGTTCACGCCGGCGGACGAGGATGACCTTGCTTATTTCCTGCGCCATCTGCCGGAGGAAATACCGGTTGGCTGCATCGGCGTCGGCTCCAACCTGATCGTGCGCGATCGCGGGCTACCGGGCGTGGTGATTCGCCTGCCGCCACGCGGCTTCGGCGAGGTCACGATCGAGGGCGATGCCGTGCGCGCCGGCGCCGCCGCGCTTGACAGGCGTGTCGCGGAGGCGGCCGCTGCCGCCAGCATCAGCGGGCTTGAGTTCTATTTCGGCATTCCCGGCACCATCGGCGGCGCGCTGCGGATGAACGCGGGCGCCAACGGCAGTGAGACCAGGGATGTTCTTGTCGAAACCCGCGCGCTCAGCCGCCGTGGCGAAAGGATGACCTTCGACAATTCCGGTATGGCGTTTGACTATCGCAAGAGCGGAGTCGATCCCTCCGTCATCTTCACCGGCGCGATATTTCGTGGCTGTATCGCCGAGCCGGAGGCGATCCGCGCGCGCATGAACGAGGTGCAGGCTCACCGCGAGACGGTGCAGCCGATCCGCGAAAAGACCGGTGGTTCGACGTTCAAGAATCCGCCGGGGCAGAGCGCGTGGAAACTGATCGACGCCGCCGGGATGCGCGGCCATCGCGTCGGCGGCGCGCAAGTGTCTGACATGCACTGCAATTTTCTCATCAACACCGGAGAGGCCACCGCGCGCGACATCGAAACCCTGGGGGAGACCGTACGCGAGCGGGTGAAACAGCATTCCGGTATCGAGCTGCAGTGGGAAATCAAGAGGATCGGGTTAAAGCATGATCCCGAAAAGTGGAAACCGGTTTTCGGATGAGATCATGCTCAATCAAAAGATAAGGCGAGAGTCTGATTTAACGCAGTTGAATCAGACTCTCGAATAGGGCCCATGCGCATCACCGTTCTGTTCGGCGGCAGCAACAAAGAGCGTCTCGTTTCAGTCGCGAGCGCGCAGGCGCTGCATCACGCGTTGCCGGAAGCCGATCTATGGTTCTGGAACCTTCGCGATGAAATCATCGACGTGCGATCCGAAACGCTGCGGGATCATGCGCGGCCGTTCGAGGACGAGTTCATTCCCGGCGGATCAGGCGCGCCGCTTGAACGGGCGCTGGACAGGGCAAGGGCGGAGGGCCGCGTACTGGTGCTCGGCCTTCACGGAGGCCGCGCCGAGAACGGTGAACTTCAGGCGATGTGCGAGCTTCGCGGCATCCCCTTCACCGGATCCGGCTCGGCCGCCTCGCATCTTGCGTTTGACAAGGTGGCGGCCAAGCGGTTCGCGGCCTCGGCCGGGGTCCCCACGCCGGCGCACATTCCGCTGCAGAACATCGATCGCGCGCTGGCAGAACACGGCCGGCTGGTCGCCAAGCCCGCATGCGACGGATCGAGCTATGGCCTGATCTTCGTCAATGCGCCGCGGGATATCGTTACCGTCCGCGAGGCGGCGAAGACCGAAGACTATGTGATCGAACCTTTCGTGTCGGGCGTCGAGGCGACCTGCGGCGTGCTGGAGCATTCCGACGGCTCGGTCATCGCGCTTCCTCCGGTCGAGATCGTGCCGGCCGAGGGTGCGTTCGACTACGCCGCGAAATATCTGGCGAAGACAACGCAGGAGATCTGTCCGGGACGTTTTGCGCCGGAGATCGCCAGCCAGATCATGGATCACTCGCTGCGGGCGCATCGCGCCTTGTCCTGCCGCGGCTATTCCCGCACTGATTTCATCGTGACCGGCAAGGGACCGGTCTATCTGGAGACCAACACCCTGCCGGGCCTCACTGCGGCCTCGCTTTACCCCAAAGCGCTTCATGCGCAGGGGATCGGGTTCGCGGATTTTCTGCGCGACCAGATCGTGCTCGCCCAAAAGGCCGTCCGTCCGAACCTGTAGCGGTTTCTTTGGAAGCGGGAGCCGGTTCGCCCTCGGCGGGAACCTGCCGGAGCATGTCAGGTTCCATCCGGCAGGCTGATCCGAAGAACCGCAAGGCATTCTTTTATCGCGCTAAAATGCGGTCTGTTGGCACCGCATTTACCTTTTGTTTACCAGGACGCCCCAAGGTTAACGCTGGCGGCGCGTGTGGCGTTTGGCTGCCGGGGCGCGAACTGTTGCGGAACTTCCGCTTCCGACCGCATCGAGGGAACAGCGGACCTGCCGGAGGTCGGCGCCCCGCCCGGTATTCGCCGGGACGTTGCGCGCGCTCCAAGGTTATTCGAGGTTCCTGCGTTCAGCGCCGTGGTTGGGGCGGGGCGGGACGAAACGGTGACGAGCGCGCGCGATGAATGGTGGAGGACGCCTCGATCGGTCGTTGAGATTGCCGGGGTACAGGTCTGGCCTGTTGAAGGCGTCTGATCTGCTGAAGCAGGCCATCCTGCTCAGGTGGGCCGCCAGCGGCGCCGCAATCCTGTTGCGCGAACAGATCGACAGGCTGAAGCGCGCACGGGCGGAACGTCTGGACGCGCGCGCCAGAAATCCCAACCGCGCGATCGCCTTTATTGAACGCTATGCTCCGCGCCGGCTTGGCGCGATCATGACCGTCATCGTGGTCGGCGGCAGCGCCGCGCTCGGCGTCGTGGCGGGGGGCCATGTCGATGAAGCCGTCGTGGCCCTGGACGACACGCGCAATGCGCTTGCCAACGCCGCGGGCTTCCGCATCACGTCCGTCACCATCAATGGCCGCACGCAATTGACGCAGGAAGAGGTATTGGCGGTGGGCGGTGTCAACGGCCGTTCATCCCTGCTGTTCCTTGATGCCGCCGGCGTGCGCGACAGCCTGAAAGCCAATCCGTGGATCGCGGATGCGACGGTGTTGAAGCTTTATCCGGGCGCGCTCCAGATCGACGTCACCGAGCGTCAACCCTTCGCGCTGTGGCAGGAGAACGGCAAGCTTGCGGTGATCGCCGCCGATGGAATGGTGCTCACGCCTCACGTCTCGCAACGCTTCGCGACACTGCCGCTCGTGGTCGGCAAGGGAGCGGAAACCCGCGCCAGGGATTTCCTCGCGCTGGTGGCGAACTATCCGGTGGTGAACAGCCGGCTCAAGGCCGCGATCTTCGTCGGCGAGCGACGCTGGAATCTGCGGCTTAAGGATGGCCTCGACATCAGGCTTCCGGAGAACGACGTCGGCCGCGCGCTCGCTGCGCTTGTGAACTACGACAGGGAGAACAAGCTGCTGTCGCGCGACATCACCGCAATCGACATGCGGTTTCCCGATCGCCTGACCGTGCGGCTCTCGGAAGAGGCCGCGAAGGCGCGCGAAGAGCAGATTAAGAAGTCCAGCAAAAAGGCCGGCAGCGCATGACCAGCCTCGATCGCAGCCAGACCCCGAAAATGCGGCCGATGCAGCGCAATCGCAGCGCGCTGGTGGCGTCGCTGGACATCGGCACCAGCAAGATCGCCTGCATGATCGCAAGGCTGCGGCCGAGCGCGCCGAACGATGCGCTGCGCGGACGAACCCATGCGGTGGAGTTGATCGGCTACAGCCAGATCCAGTCACGCGGCATGAAGGCTGGCGCCGTGACCGATCTCGCCCAATGCGAGCAGGCGGTCCGCCAGGCTGTATCGCTGGCGGAGCAGATGGCGAAGGTCCGGGTCGAATCCGTGCTGTTGCCGGTATCGGCAGGGCGGTTGCAAGGCCAGTTGATCGAAGCGGCCTCCCACATTCAGGGCGGCGCGGTCACGCCGTCCGATATCAGCCGGGTCACGTCGACCGGCATGCATCACGCCACGGCGCCCGGACGCACGGTGCTTCACGCGCTGCCCGCCGGGTATTCGCTCGACGGCGTGAAGGGCATCCGCGATCCCCGGGGCATGGTCGCGCGCCGGTTTGGCGTCGACATGAACGTCGTGACCTCCGAGGCGACCGTCGCGAAAAACCTGATGCTGGCGGTGGAGCGCTGCCATCTCACCGTCGAAGCCATGGCTGCCAGCCCCTATGTGGCCGGCCTGTCGGTGTTGACCGACGACGAGGTCGATCTCGGCGCCGCGGTCGTGGAGATGGGGGCGGGAACCACCACCATCGCGGTCTATTCGGCGGGACGCTTTATCTATGCGAGCGGTTTTGCCATCGGCGGACATCACGTCACGATGGATCTTGCCCGCGGATTGGGAGCTTGCATTGCGGATGCCGAGCGAATCAAGACGTTATATGGCACGGTGCTGACGGGTGGCTCGGATGTTCGTGAGCTGATGACGGTTCCCGCGGCCGGAGACAGTGAGTGTGACGCGCCTCAGGTCGTGTCACGCGCGACCATCGCCAACATCGTTCGTCAGCGTGTCGAGGAGATTTTTGAGATGGTCAGGGACCGGCTCGCGGATTCCCCATTTGCTGCCGAGCCGCGCGCGCGCGTCGTGCTGAGCGGTGGGGCGTCGCAGTTGACCGGCGTTCCTGAACTCGCCTCGCGCGTTCTCGGCCGTCCGGTCCGCATCGGCCGTCCCCTCGGCTTCGGCCGCCTGCCCAACGAGGCCAAGAGCGCTTCGTTCTCCGTTCCCACCGGGCTGCTGGTGTATCCGCAATACGCACATCTGGAACATGTCGAGCCGCGGCGCACGCGGCAGGTTCGCACCGGGACGGACGGCTATTTCGGAAAGGTCGGACGATGGCTCCGGGAGGGCTTCTGATGAACTTTCCGCCGAATTGCAGATTCCCATCAACTCCGCGGTCAACGGCCGCCGGCATAGCGACACCGCGCGTGTAATCGAGAGGCAACCATGACCATCAATCTCAACGTTCCCGATATTCACGAGCTGAAGCCGCGGATCACTGTGTTCGGCGTCGGCGGCGCAGGCGGCAACGCGGTCAACAACATGATCACGGCCGGGCTGGTCGGGGTCGATTTCGTGGTGGCCAACACCGATGCGCAGGCGCTGACCATGTCCAAGGCGCAGCGCATTATCCAGATGGGCACCCAGGTCACCCAGGGTCTCGGCGCGGGCTCGCAGCCCGATGTCGGCGCTGCCGCGGCGGAGGAAGTCATCGACGAAATTCGCGATCACCTCTCAGGCGCGAATATGGTGTTCGTCACGGCCGGAATGGGCGGCGGCACCGGCACCGGCGCCGCGCCGGTCATCGCCAAGGCGGCGCGTGAAATGGGGATTCTGACCGTCGGCGTCGTCACCAAGCCGTTCCACTTCGAGGGCCAACGGCGCATGCGCACCGCCGACTCAGGGATCGGTGAGCTGCACAAGGTGGTCGACACGCTGCTGATCATTCCCAATCAAAATCTGTTCCGGGTCGCGAACGAGAAGACCACCTTCGCCGACGCCTTCGCGATGGCCGATCAGGTGCTTTACTCGGGCGTCGCCTGCATCACCGACCTCATGGTGAAGGAAGGCTTGATCAACCTCGACTTCGCCGACGTCCGCGCCGTGATGCGCGAGATGGGCAAGGCGATGATGGGCACCGGGGAGGCGTCCGGCGAGAAGCGTGCGCTCACCGCAGCCGAAGCGGCGATCGCCAACCCGCTGATCGACGACAGTTCGATGAAGGGCGCCAAGGGGCTGCTGATTTCGATTACAGGCGGCAAGGATCTCACTTTGTTCGAGGTTGACGAAGCCGCCACGCGGATTCGCGAGGAAGTTGATCAGGACGCGAATATCATCGTCGGCGCCACCTTCGACGAAAGTCTCGACGGCATCATCAGGGTGTCGGTGGTCGCGACCGGCATCGACCAGGGCACGATCGCGCGCGCTGCGGCCACCCCGGCAATGAAGACGGGATCCGCGGCGCTCGACCCGCGCGCGGCCGAACTGTCCGCGAAGCTTCGCGAGGATAACAAGCGTGCTTCCGCCAGCCTTGCCCAGAAACCCATCGAGCCCCGTCCCGCCGTTCAGCCGGCCCAGGCCCAGGTTCAAGCTCAAGCTCCAGCCGCTTCAACCCCGATCCAGGCCGCCCCATCCGCCGCCAATGTCGATCGAGCGGCGCTGGAGGCGATTGCCGCGGCGGTCGCCGAGCCGGCTCCGCCGCCGGCCGCTCCGGCTCCCGTGCAGCCGGCCTCCTATGGCGACGTCACCGTTCGGCCGATCGCGCAGAAGCCGACGCTGTTCCCGGATCATGAACCCGCGCCGCGCGAGCAGCAGGAGCCGCCGGTGCCGGACACCTTCATCCCGCAGCCGGCGGAGCGTGCCCCGCTCCGTGCGCCACGGATGCCGAGGATGGAGGAGCTTCCGATGCCGGCGCAGAATGAAATCCGTCAGGCTCGTGGCGAGGTCGAGGAAGAGCATCCGCAGAAGAGCCGGCTGTCACTGTTGCAGCGTCTCGCCAATGTCGGCCTCGGCCGGCGCGATCAGGACGCCGAGCCGCCGATCGCGGGTCGCGACGCCGGGCCGGCCATGGCCCAGATGCCGCCATTGCCGGAGCGTCGGCCGCAGCGCAGCGTCGCCGAGCAGATGGGCAACGATCCGGTATCAGAGTACGCTCGCCGGCCGCCGCCGAAGGGTCTCGACGCTCACGGCCGTCCAGCTCCTGTTGCGCCTGCGCCACAGGGCGACGATCATCTCGATATCCCCGCTTTTCTCCGCCGCCAGGCAAACTGAAAGCCTGTAACAAACTGAAACTGGAAAGGGTTCCGTCCTTGCAGGCCGGAGCCCTTTTTCTTATCATCCGTTATCTTGATTTTGTTCTGTATCGCACTGAAAATTCATCAAAAATTAATTTTATCGAGGTCCGCTATAGGGTCACCGTCCCGCGCTATATTTGGTCATGAGGCGGCGTGATTACGGCGGAGATGGGGTAACAATTGGTAAAGAAGCGTGAGTTGCGCGCTTTAGGACTGCCGGTATGTTTTAGGCGTGACTTTGGGGATCACGAATCGATTCGCAGCCTTTCAGGCGAGAATTCGGCGTTCGGGATAAGTCACTTGGGCCAGGCTCTATGAGATTCAATCGCCAGACGACGCTTCGTTCGCGAGCCACCGTGACGGGTGTCGGCGTTCATTCCGGATTACCGGCCAACCTGACCCTGGGACCTGCGTCGATCGATGCGGGTTTCGTTTTTATCCGCACCTCTCCGGATGGAACCGAGCGCCGGGTTCAGGCCGCTGCGAGATCCGTCACGTCAACCAAACTTGCCACTGTCCTGGGCGATCAGCAAGGTTCTCTTGTCTCCACCGCCGAGCACGTTCTTGCTGCACTGCGTGGCCTTGGCGTCGACAATGCGACCATCGAGATCGACGGACCTGAAGTGCCGATTATGGACGGCAGCTCGGCGGCCTTCGTCGCCGCGATAGATCAGGCAGGGATTGTCGAGCAGTCGGCGGCGCGCCGCTTCATCCAGATTCTAAAACCGGTTCGAGTGACGAAGGGCGAGGCGGTCGGCGAACTCCGACCTTACAAGCGCGGTTTTCGTATCGAGGTCGAGATTGATTTCACCAATCCGGTGATCGGTCATCAGGATTATTCCATCGATCTCAATCCCGAGAGTTTTCGGCGTGAAATTAGCCGGGCGAGAACCTTCGGTTGCATGAACGATGTCGAAAGGCTCCGAAGCGCGGGTTATGCGCTGGGTGCGTCATTGGAAAACTCGATGGTGTTCGATAACGAGCGCCTGTTGAATGCCGGTGGCCTGCGTTATGCCGACGAGTGCGTACGACACAAGGTTCTCGATGCGATCGGCGATCTGGCGCTTGCCG
>JAANMW010001782.1_pt1 | contig 21334 bp, 14 predicted proteins | sample 7279671 | NCBI WGS metagenome assembly JAANMW01 (sample SAMN14094541, study PRJNA606508) | bioreactor metagenome | isolation source: A lab-scale SPAN reactor treating ammonium-rich wastewater day 247 | place: Ireland: Galway | collected 2017-09-19
ACCAACAAACAAGGGCATCCCATGTCATTCCATGATTCTGCTTCGCCGGCCTTTCTGCAAACGCTCGGCGCTCTCTCAGACATCCTCAGGAAAGCCGAAGCCCATGCCAGCGCCCGGAAGATTGCACCCGAAACGCTGCTCACCGCGCGGCTCTATCCGGACATGCTGCCGCTGACTCGCCAGATTCAAATTGCCTGCGATTTCGCCGTGAAGACCTGCGCTCGGCTGAGCGGTTCGGAGGTGCCGAGCACGCCGGATACGGAAAAGACCTTTGACGAGTTGCAGCAGAGGATCGCGAAGGCAACGGATTACGTCAGGAAACTAGCGCCCGATAAATTCGACGGCGCGGAAGATCGCGATGTCACCTTCCCGGCGGGTCGCGACCAGACCATGACCCTGAAGGGTCAACAGTATCTCAGCCACTTCGCCTTGCCGAATTTCTATTTCCACGCGACCACCGCATACGACATCCTGCGTCACAACGGCGTCGAACTCGGCAAACGGGATTTCATGGGCGTGAAATAGGAAGACTGGCCCGGGCATTCGTTTGAATCGCAGGATTGCTTCCGGTTTCGCGCGCGCTTTGCATCACCTTGAGGTGATGCTCATGTGCGCGCTTCTGCTTCCCTCAAGCGCCCGGTCACGGTTCGCTCCGCGAACCAGGCCTCAAGCGCGGCTACGTCGGCCGCCGACATCCGCAAGCCGAGCTTGGAGCGTCGCCAGATGACATCCTCCGCGGTGCACGCCCATTCGTCGGACATGAGATAGCGAACCTCGCGTTCCGTGAGCGTGGCCCCGAAATCGCGGCCCAAATCCGTCATTGTTTTCGCCGTCCCCAGCATCCTGGCGGCGCGGGTGCCATAGGCGCGCGCCAGACGGCGCGCGTGTCCCTCCGTCAGAAAAGGATAGCCGCGCAGCAAATCGGCCGCGATCCCCTCAACCGCGGAAACCTCCATGTCTCCGCCTGGCAGCGCCGCCTTCGCCGTCCAGCCCGCGTGCGCCTTTGTCCCCTTCAGATAGGGCGACAGCTTTTCCAGTGCCTCTTCGGCGAGCCGGCGATAGGTCGTGATCTTGCCACCGTAGACCGACAGCAGTGGCACGCCGCCGGGCGTATCGAGTTCAAAGGCGTATTCCCGGGTAGCGGCCTTGGCCTCGCTCGCGCCGTCATCATAGAGGGGCCTCACCCCCGCATAGGACCAGACCACATCCGTCGGAACGACCTGTTTCGCCAGATATTCGCTGACCGACGCGCAGAGATAGGCGATTTCCTCGTCCGAGGCCTTCACCCTGGCGGGGTCCCCCTCATAGTCGCGATCCGTGGTCCCGATCAGGGTGAACTCATCCTGATAGGGAATAGCGAACACGATCCGGCCGTCGCTGTTCTGGAAGATGTAGGCGCGGTCGTGATCATAAAGTTTGCTCACCACGATATGCGACCCCTGTACCAGCCGCACCCGCGCACGGCTGGTGACGCCGGCGCCCAACCGCAGCACCTGCTCAACCCATGGCCCGCCCGCGTTGACCAGCGCCCGCGCGACGATCGTGACGCGTTCGCCGCCGAGCGTATCCTCCAACGTGACGTGCCAGAGTCCGTCGGACAGACGAGTCTCGACCGCACGCGTCCGGGTCCGGATATCGGCGCCGCGATCGGCCGCATCGCGCGCGGTCAGAATGACGAGACGGGCATCGTCGACCACGCAGTCGGAATACTCGAAACCCTTATGGTAGCGGCCGGGGCTCAGCGACTTTCCGACTTTATCGCGCGCAAGGTCAACCGAGCGCGTCGGCGGCAACAGCTTGCGGCCGCCGATATGATCGTAAAGGAAGAGACCGAGCCGCAGCAGCCATGCCGGCCTCAGGCCGGCGTGATGCGGCAGCACGAAGCGCGCCGGATGAATGATGTGAGGCGCGATCCGCCAGAGAATCTCGCGCTCGATCAGGGCCTCGCGAACCAGGCGGAATTCGTAGTATTCCAGATAACGCAGCCCGCCGTGCACCAGCTTGGTCGATCCCGACGAGGTGCCGCTGGCAAGGTCGTTCATTTCACACAGGACGACCGAGTTGCCCCGCCCGGCCGCGTCGCGCGCGATCCCGCAGCCGTTGATGCCGCCGCCGATGACAGCGAGGTCGTAAACCTGACCCACGGACGCGCCTCCTCCATCATCTTAGCGACATGCGAGCGTCATCGAACCGGTGTGCGGCCGACGACGATCGTCTCGATTTGCGAGGATGGCGACAATCGTCAGGGCAACATCACCGAAGGCGCGCGGACATCCCCACGCCGGACATGCCATGGTGATGATGTTTGCGGAAGCGGTCAACGCAGTTTCTGCGTCGGCCACGTCCCCATCAAAAAGGAAGTTTCGGCAGAACGCGCCGCAGCGATTTCACGAATTCGGGACAGGCGGGTTTCTTGGACAACGCGCGATCCTTCGCCGCGCGCTCCGCGTCACGGGCGCTTCGAAACAACCTGCCGTCGAGCGAACTGAACCGCTGCGAGGCCGAAAAGAAGCGAAACCCGGCGCGATCACGCACCACGATGCCTGCGGACTCTGAACCGACTTCGATGATATAGCTTTTCGACACGTCCCACTCGCATTTTTTCGGCCTCAAGGCCGCGCCGATAACGGGCAACTGGGTGAAACGTTCCTTGTCGTTCAGTGAGTCATATGAGCATGATTCCGGCCAATACAACCTGGAATATGTCTAGAGTAGGCTACCGCGTCACGGAATCGTGGACAAGCTATGTTTCTGATTCTTCGTGAATTTCTCGGGCGAACCGGTTTTTTATCCCGGGGCCGGGCGGGCGAGAATGTTTTGTTCGAAAAGCGACAGGCTGATGGCAGGTTGTACGCCGTGGCGGCAAGCCATGGCCAGGCCGACCTGAAACAACCGAATCGAAAACGCCGGTTCGACTACGCCGGATTCGGCAGGCCGGTCTGGTGGATTTCCCGTGGCCGGCCGTTATCGTCGATCGCGACGTAAGTGAATTTGCCGTCGGTGACGAGGATAAACTGCTTCTCCTTGCGGCGCATCACCCAGGCTTCCAGATGCACAGCGATCGAGGTCCTGCCGACACGAATCAATGTGGCATGAACGGAGACCAGATCCCCGACATAGACCGGCTTGCGGAAATTCATGGCCTCGATCGCCACGGTCACGGTGCGGGACTTCGCGAGCTTGGAAGCGAACACGCCGCCGCCGATGTCCATCTGGCTCAATAGCCAGCCGCCGAAAATGTCGCCATTCTGATTGGTGTCGGCGGGCATCGCCAGCGTGCGGATGCAGAGTTCGCCGAGCGGCGCGGTGTCGGCGATCGGCCGCGCGTGAGCGGCTGTCGGGTCGGTCATGGCTGTGTCTGTCATCCGTTGATCCGAAACAAGGTCACGCGTCGTCTCGCTAGAGCATTTTCCGGCGAAGTGGATACCGGTTCGCCGCAAGAAAATGCGACCAGACAATAATTTCCAGAGCATGGTCCGATTCAACTTGAACGGATCATGCTCTAGAGCGGGATGAGGAAAAGTGTGGTGCGGTTTTCCGCCCGCATCCCGCTCTCAAATATTGGAATCGATCACCTTGATGGTTTTGGATCGATTCGATCCAAAACCATCGTGATCTGGTCGTCTTACTTGAATGAGTCCCAGCCGGGGTCCGGGGCAAAGCGAACGCCGAACTTCTCCGCGAGCCCGCGTAAATTGGCGGCGACATTCTCAGCACCCCGGGTCCGCGCATACTTCAGCGGACCACCCCGGAACGGAGCGTAACCAGTGCCGAAGATCATGGCTCCGTCGACCAGATCGGGATCATCGACGATGCCTTCGCGCAGGCATGCGACGCAGACGTTCGATATCGGCAGCATCAGGCGGTCGATGATTTCAGGCTGCACCTGCACATCTCCGGCCTCACCCTTTTCGGCCTTGCCGTTGCGCCAGTCATAAAAGCCCTTGCCGGTCTTGCGGCCAAGCTCCCCCTTCGCAACCTTCTCGCGCAGCCAGTCCGGCGGTTGCGGAAGGGCGTCGCCGAACTTCGAACGCAGCTCGTCGCCGACGGCGAGGCAGATATCCAGCCCCACCTGGTCGGCAAGCTCGATCGGCCCCATCGGCATGCCGAATTTCTCCGCGGCCGCATCGATCGCCGTCTTGTCGATCTTCTCCTCCAGCATGACCATGGCTTCGAGCATGTACGGCGTCAGCGCGCGGTTGACGAGGAAGCCCGACGCGCTCTGCACCGGCAACGGCAGCCGGTCGATCGCCCCGACGAACGCCATGGCCTGTTTCAGCACCTGCGGGTCGGCGGTATCATGGCTGACCACCTCGACCAGTTGCAGCCGCGACACCGGATTGAAGAAATGCAGGCCCACCAGGCGCTCAGGGCGTTGCAACGTGGCGCGCAGCTCCTGGAGCGGAATGCTCGAGGTGTTGGTGGCGAGGATCGCGCCCGGCTTCATCCTTGGCTCGAGCGCGGCATAGACTTTCTGCTTCAGCTCGAGCTTTTCGGACACCGCCTCGATGATCAGATCCGCCTGGCGCACGCCGTCGCCGCTCAGGTCGGGCACCAACCGATCAAGCCTGTCGCGGATACCGGTCCGCTTGCGGACGATCTTGCCGTAAAGACCGGTCGCGCGCTTGATCGCGGCGGCGATCGGTTCCGGCTTCATGTCCGCGAGCGTGACCCGGATATCCTGATGCGCGCACCACGCGGCGATGTCGCCGCCCATGGCGCCCGCCCCGATGACGTGCAGATGCTTCACCGTGTTGCCGCTGCCGGCGAGCTTCTTCATCTGCTCGCGGAGGAAGAACACCCGGATCAGGTTCTGCGCCGTCGACGTCACCATCAACTCGGCGAAGGATCGCTTCTCGGCCGCCAGCATCGCGGCCTTGCTGCCGCCATGCTTCTCCCAGAGATCGATCAGCGCATAGGGAGCGGGGTAATGCTCCTGCGGAGCCGCCTTCGCGGCCTCACGACGCATTCGCGTGCCGAGAAAGCCGCGAACGGGACCGAGATTCAGCAGCCCGTTGAGCACGCTCGTCCGGCCACGCTTCAGCCGGCCGGCGACCGCATCCTTCACCGCGTTGCGGACGTGGCGCTCCTGCGTCACGGCATCGACGAGCCCGAGCGATTTCGCTTTCCGCGCGTCGATGGTCTTGCCGGTCAGCATCAGCGTCATCGCCTGCATCGGGTTGACCAGCCGGGTAAAGCGCACCGTCCCGCCGAGACCGGGATGCAGACCGAGCATCACTTCGGGGAAACCGAACCGCGCATTGTCGATGGCGATCCGGGTCCGGCATGCCAGCGCCACCTCGAGCCCGCCGCCAAGGCAGAAGCCGTGGATCACGGCGATGGTCGGAATCTTCAGCGCCTCCAGCCGGCTGATAATACCGTCAGCGCGGCCAAGCGTGGTTTCGACTTCGCCGGGATCGGTGGCGCCGCGAAATTCGTTCACATCGGCGCCTGCGATGAAACCGGAGGTCTTGGCCGACCGGAGCACGACACCGGCGGGCGGCTGGTTTTCCAGCGCGGTGACGATTGCGCCAAACTCCTCCATCACCTCCGACGCCAGCGTGTTGGCGCTGGAATCCTTGCGATCAAACAGAACCCAGGCCACGCCATCGCTGTCACGGGTCAGCTTGAAATGGCGATAGGGGCCGCTTGCATCGGGTTTCGGCCCGAGTTCCAGCACGCGATCCTGAAGAACGTCCAATACTTTTGAATTCATGACGCCCTCACACCATCTCGACCAGCATGGCGCCGCCCAGCCCGCCGCCGATGCACTCCGTGGCAATCCCGCGCTTCGTGCCGAGCCGCTTCATGGCATTGACAAGGTGCAGCACGATGCGGTTGCCCGAGGTGCCGACAGGATGACCAAGGCTGACCGCGCCGCCATCGACATTGAGTCTGGCGCGATCGATCGCGCCGGCGGCGCCTTCGAGCCCGAGTACCTCGCGACAGAATTTCTCGTCCTCCCACGCGGCGAGGCAGCCGAGCACCTGCGTCGCGAATGCTTCATTGAGCTCCCAGGTCTCGATATCCTGCAGCGACAGCTTGTTGCGCTTCAACAGTTCGGTCGCCGACAGCACCGGACCCAGTCCCATGACGGAGGGATCCAGCCCCGACCACTGACTGTCGATGATCATCGCCTTCGGCTCAAGGCCGTGTTTGATGACGGCGTCCTCTGACGCGAGAATCGTCCAGCAAGCGCCGTCGGTGATCTGCGACGAATTGCCGGCGGTGACCTGACCCCACGGCCGCTCGAACACCGGCTTCAGCTTCGCCAGCGATTCCATCGAGGAATCAGGGCGCACGCCGTCGTCGTGATCGTAAAATCTGCCGTCGCGCGCGAAAGCGGTTTCCAGTTCGCCTTTCAGCCAGCCTTCGGCCTGCGCCTTCGCCAGACGCTTGTGACTCTCGACGGCGTAGGCGTCGGACTGCTCGCGCGTGATCCCGAAAAGATGGCCGACCACCTCGGCGGTCTGTCCCATGTTGAGTTCGGTGATCGGGTCGGTCAGTCCGCGCTCAAGTCCGATGACCGGCTTGAAATAGGGCGGCCGCGCCTTGGCGATCGCCTTTATTTTCTCGACAATGCCCTTGGCGGCGGCGACGCCAGCGAACCAGCGCACGCCCTGCTGCGGCCACACCAGCGGCGCATGGCTCAGCGCCTCCGCGCCGCCGGTCAAAATCAGGTTGGCGTCGCCGTCGCGGATGTAGCGGTAGCCGGTATCCATCGACTGCATGCCCGAGCCGCAGTTGATCTGCACCGTGAACGCCACCATCGCCTCGCCCATGCCGAGCCGCAATGCGGCGACGCGGGCCGGGTTCATCTCGTCGGCGATGACGTTGACGCAGCCGAGGATGACCTGATCGAACGCATCGGGCGCGAACGGCTGCCGCGCCAGCAGCGGCCGCCCGCACTGCACCGCCAGATCGACCGGCGTGAACGGTCCCGGACCGCCGCGCGCCTTCAGGAACGGGGTTCGGCTGCCGTCGATGATATAGACCGGGCGCACCATCAGCCTGCCGCCCTTGTCTCGGCCTGCTCCTGCACGACCTGCACGCTGACGGGCTTCTTCTGGGGTGACAATGCTTCCGGCGCGAAGTCGTCGACCTCGATGACACGGGCCACCGCCTCTTGCGCCTCCTTGTACTGCTCGGCTTCGGCCTGGGTGATGACGCGTTGCCTGACTGCGGCCTCCGCATCGCGCAGGCGCGCCCCGCGCATCCGCTTGAACACGCCCTCGGCGGCGGCAATCAGCAGGAACGCCTTTTCCAGCCGGGCCGGCCCGCCATCATCATCGACATTCGACAGCCCCTGCGTCAGCCGATCGCGCGCGACGGAGGGCTCCAGCACCAGTTGGGCGCAGGCGTGGATGACCTTGTCGCTCGGACCACGCGCCTGCGCGCCGAGCGGCTGGATCATGAATTTGAGCAGGATAGCGACAACGCGGTTCGGCAGGTTAGCCAGGATATCGGCGAACCGCTGCTCGATGGTGCGGAAACCGGTCGCCATGCACCATTCGACCAAAGCGAGATCGGCCTGCTGACGACCCTCCTCGTGCCAGCGCTTGAGCACCGCCGACAGGAGATACAGTTCGGAAAGAATGTCGCCGAAGCGTGCGGACAGCATCTCCTTGCGCTTCAATTTGCCGCCGAGCGTCAGCAGCGCCATGTCGGCGCATAGCGCGAAAGCCGCCGAATAGCGCGAGAGCTGACGGTAGAATCCGGTCACCGCGCCGGCATCATCCGGCGCGGGCGCGAAGACCCCGCCGCTCCAGCTTCGTCCCCAGGCGCGGGACAGCGTCCTGAAGCTGTGGACGATGTGATTCCAGAAGGTCTTGTCGAAGTTATCGAGGCCTCTAGCCTTGTCCGTGTCGCCGAGCGCATTCATCTCGTGCAGCAAGTAGGGATGCGCCCGGATCGCACCCTGCCCGAAGATGATGAGATTGCGTGTCAGGATGTTGGCGCCTTCCACGGTGATCGAGACCGGCACCCCCCGATAGAGGTTGCCGAGATAATTCTGGGGCCCGTCGATCACCGCCTTGCCGCCATGGATATCCATCGCGTCGTCGATCACGGTACGCAGCCGCTCGGTGGCATGCAGTTTCATGATGCCTGAGATGACGGCGGGATGGTGGCCCTCATTGAGCGCGGCGCAGGTCAGCCGCCGCGCCGCATCGATCAGATAGGCCGTGGCGGCGATCCGGGCCAGCGGCTCCTCGACGCCCTCGAATTTCCCGATCGGAATGCCGAACTGTTCGCGGATGCGCGCGTAAGCGCCGGTGGTGCGCGCGGCAAATGCCGCGCCCGCGGCCGACAACGAGGGCAGCGAGATGCCGCGCCCGGCGGCCAGCGCCGTCATCAGCATCTTCCAGCCCTGCCCCAGGCGTTCCTTGCCGCCGATGACGTAGTCGAGCGGGATGAAAACGTCTTTTCCCCAGTTCGGACCGTTCTGGAATACCTGCATCGCCGGCAGATGGCGACGGCCGATCGACACCCCCGGCAGATCGGTCGGGATCAACGCCACGCTGATGCCGAGGTCCTCCTGCGTGCCGATCAGATGATCCGGATCAAAGGCCTTGAAGGCGAGGCCGAGCAGCGTCGCCACCGGCCCCAGCGTGATGTAGCGCTTGTGCCAGTTGAGCCTGAGCCCAAGCACCTCGCGCCCCTCGAACATGCCTTTGCAGATGATGCCGGTGTCGGTCATCGCAGCCGCGTCGGAGCCGGCTTCCGGACTGGTGAGGCCGAAGCACGGGACGTCGCGTCCGTCGGCCAGGCGCGGCAGCCATCTGTTCTGTTGATCCCTGGTGCCGAAACGCATCAGCAGTTCGCCGGGGCCGAGGGAATTCGGCACCATCACCGTGACCGCGGCGACCAGCGAACGCGATGAAATCTTCCGCACGACTTCCGAATGCGCATAAGGCGAAAATCCGAGGCCGCCATGCTCGGTCGGAATGATCATGCCGAAGAATTTCTTCTGCTTGATGAAATTCCAGACTTCCGGCGGCAGATCGCGCCATTCCCAGTTGATCTTCCATTCGTCGAGCATGGCGCACAGTTCGTCCACCGGCCCGTCGAGAAATGCCTGCTCGTCCGCTGTCAACGTCGCCGGCGGCGTATCAAGAAGCTTCGACCAGTCCGGATTGCCGGTGAACAGGTCGGCATCCCACCAGACATCCCCCGCTTCCAGCGCCTCGCGCTCGGTATCGGACATCGAGGGCAACACACGGCGCGCCCAGGAGAAGATCAGCTTGGAGATCATGTCACGGCGAAAACTCATCGCAATGTCCTCTTGTTCGGGTAATCGACGCCGTCGAGCTGGTTCGGGATTGCTACAGGCAATGATCCTACACCCATAAGGGGAATATCTTTAGAATAGGGAAAGGTCGGCTTCATTTCATGTTTCATATAAAATTGAACGAAAAATGCCCCGCGGAGCTTGAGGGATCAAGCGCAAGGCCTGGTTGCGAGACGACGGCTGCTCGCCTCTATTGGTAAAATTTTAATCCTGTCCTCCGAAGATACCGCAGATTCGAACGGTCCATGTGTTCGCGCCCGCGAGGCCTTCTCGCCACCCCGCCGCGCATCAAAGCACGACGTCCTGACTCATCTTGCTGAGAGACCAAATCAATGACTGGCTCTCGATCAACAGAGAACGGTTGATCGGCAGTTTTACCTGCATCGGAAGGATCCGAATAATGAAGGCGAAGATAAGCGTTATATTGCCCGCGATCGTCTCCGCGCTCGTCATGATAGGCGCGCTTTCCGCCGGAATCATGGCCTATCAGGCATACGAGCAGCGCCAGCAATCCGAAGCATTTCTCGAGGTGAACCACATCTCGCAATTGCTGCTGCGAAGCTCGGGACAATGGGCGGTGGAGCGCGGATTGACCAACGCGCCGCTCATGTCGCCCGATGCCATGCCCGCTGAACGCCGCCCTCAAATTCTTGAAGCACGGCAAACCGCCGATCGCGCATTTTCGGAGGCAGCTCAACTTCTGCGCGGACATCCGGCGATGAAATCCGCGGAATCCCGGATCTCGGAAGCCGAGAGCGCTTTTCAGGCGTTCGTCGGGTTTCGCACGCGCCTCGACGAGAATCTTCCCAAGCGGGGATCGGAACGAAGCCGGGAGGTCGTGGAGAGCTTCGCGCCGACCATCACCAGGCTGATCGAGATTTCCGGCAATACGCTGCGGCTCACGCTGGAAACGCTGACGCGTCCGCCCACCGCGGCTTTGACACAACTTGTCAGCTTGCGTCATCTGACTGCGCAGATGGCGGAAAACGCCGGACGGGAGCGCGCGCTCTTCGGAGGAATCGTCAGCTCCCGCGCCGGAATTTCCACAAGCAGCTTGCGGACCATCGCGCGCTCCCGCGGAAATGTGGAGCTGGCGTGGGAAACCATCTCGCCAATCCGGATGCGCGCCGACCTGCCGACAAAAGTCGCGGATGCAATCTCCGGCGTCGAGAAGGATTATTTCCAGCGCTACGGCCAGACTCGCGACGCCGTGTTCGCGGCATCCGAGACAGGTGAATACAAGATCAGCGGCAACGACTATGTCGCGCAGGCGACGACCGCGATCAATTCAATACTCCGGCTGGCCGATGCAGTGGGAGAGGCCGCGGACCAGGAGGCGGCGAGGGTAGCCGCGGACAGCCGGTCCCAACTGCTCAGCTCCGCCCTGATATTGCTGGGCTGTATCGCTCTCGCCTTTATCAGCTTCTGGATCGCGTTCTCGCGCATCCTGCGGCCGATGGCGGCGCTGACGGCAGCCATGGGTGAACTTGCGAAAGGCAACTTTGCCGTCGTCCTGCCCGGACTGGAGCGCAAGGACGAAATGGGCGACATGGCGCGCGCGGTCGAAACCTTCAAGATCAAGGCCGAGCAGAAAGCGCGCGATGAAGCGGAAGCCAAAATGAAGCAGGATCAGTTGGCCGCGCAGCAACGCAAGGCGGACATGCATCGGCTCGCCGACGGTTTCGAAGCGGCGGTCGGCGCGGTGATCCAGACCGTATCCTCGGCCGCGACCCAGTTAGAGGATTCGGCAACCGCCCTGACCCAGACGGCCGAGCAAACCCACCAGCTCTCCTCCGCCGTGGCGGCAGCCTCCGAGGAAGCGACGGTCAACGTTCAGTCCGTGGCTTCAGCAAGCGAGGAAATGGCAGCTTCCGTGAACGAGATCAGCCGGCAGGTGCAGGAAGCATCAAGGATCGCAAGCGACGCGGCGCAGAAGGCCCATCGCGCCGACCAGCGCATCAATTCGCTGTCGCAGGCATCCACGAAGATCGGAGACGTGGTTGAACTGATCAATACGATCGCGAGCCAGACCAATCTCCTGGCCCTCAACGCAACCATCGAGGCCGCTCGCGCAGGTGAAGCCGGCCGTGGCTTTGCCGTCGTGGCATCTGAAGTGAAGGCGCTGGCCGAGCAGACCGCGAAAGCCACCGCTGAAATCGGCCAGCAGATTACAAGCATTCAGTCGGCGACCAACGACTCCGTCGATAACATGAAGGAGATCGGCATCGTCATCGGCAGGATCGCCGAGATTTCCGCCACGATCGCTTCGGCCGTCGAAGAGCAGGCGTCCGCCACTCAGGAAATATCCCGCAACGTCCAGCAGGCCGCGGCCGGGACCTCGGAAGTTTCATCCAATATTATCGAGGTGAGCAACGGAGCTTCCGTGACGGGGAGCTCCTCCACGCAAGCCCTCGCCGCGGCGAAGTCTTTGGCCGGAGACACCGACCGCCTTAAGCAGGAGGTCGAGAAATTTCTCGCAACGGTAAGAGCCGCCTGACAGCTGGCGGCGCAGGGCCTTCGCGGTCCGTAGCATCTCGATGCTAACGTAAACCATGAGCGGATTGGCCGATCCGCTCATGAACGTTCTCTTCGCAATCTTTCCCGGATCGAAGACGGAACGCCACCAGCATTTCCCTCGCTGGAACCCTTCAACGCGCCGCACGTTATGTCGCTGCAGGCTGACGTTAAGGAGAAAGACTCATGGGTTCCACGACCGACAAGATCAAGGGCACCGCCAACGAAGCAATCGGTAAGGCCAAGCAGGTTATCGGCGAAGCCACCGGTTCGGAGAAACTTCAGGGCGAAGGCGCGATTCAGGAGCTCAAAGGCAAGGGCCAGAACGCGCTCGGCGACGCCAAGCAGGCGACCAAGGACGCTGCCGACAAAGCCGCCGCCACCATCAACAAAAATCTCTGATCACCAAAACATGTAATGACGTTCGGATGTGAACAGGCCGGCCCTTTGCGGGCCGGCTGTTCTGTGCGGCTCAGTTAACGATAACAACTCCGGTCCCTATAAACTGAACGGGTTTCGCGACGCGACGCAGGCTGCTAAAGACGCCTCATGCTCAAGGTCGCCGCTTTTTATCAGTTCACGCCGCTGCCGGATTTTCGCGCCTTGCGCGAGCCGCTGCGCGGGCTGTGCGCGGCACACGCCATCAAGGGCTCGATCCTGCTCGCCGCCGAAGGCATCAACGGCACCGTCGCCGGAACGTTGGATGCGGTCGATACGCTGGTGTCGGAATTGCAGACCGGCGCACTGTTCTCCGGCCGGCTGAATAATCTCGAGCTGAAATTCTCTCAGGCGTCGGCGATGCCGTTTGCCCGGCTCAAGGTCCGGCTGAAGAAGGAGATCGTGACGCTGGGCGATCCCGCGACCGATCCGACCCGCGCGGTCGGCATCTATGTCGACCCTCAGGACTGGAATCAACTGATCGCCGCGCCCGGCACGCTTCTCCTCGATGTCCGCAACGACTTCGAGGTTGTCATGGGCAGCTTCGAAGGCGCGGTCGATCCGCAACTCGCCCGTTTCGGACAATTCAAGGATTTCGCCGCGCAAGAACTCGATCATCGAAAGCACCGCCGGGTCGCAATGTATTGCACCGGCGGGATTCGTTGCGAGAAGGCAAGCTCCTATCTGCTGTCGCGCGGATTCAAGGAAGTCTATCATCTCAGGGGCGGCATCCTGAAGTATCTTGAAAAGATTCCTGAAAGTGAGAGCCGCTGGCGAGGCGAATGTTTCGTATTCGACGACAGAATCGCTCTCGGTCACGGACTGAAGGAATCCCGGCAGGCGAGCCCGGTAATGGACGGAGCGCCGCATGATGACTGACGAGACGTTCGCGGACCGCATCGACGCGCTGGAGATGCGCGCAACGTATCAGGAAGAGGCGATCGAGACGCTGAACCAGGTCGTCACCACGCAGTGGAAGCAGATCGACGCGCTGATGCGACAGATCGCTGAAATCGGCGAGCGCCTGCGGGAGGCTGAAGCGGCGCGGCCCGCCCCGGCCAATGAACCGCCACCGCATTATTGAAGCGGACGCAATCCGTTTTCTCCCGCATCGCCGTTGATCGGGAGCCGTTCTGGGATTATCAGAAGGCGCAATACCACGCATCGCCGCCGCGGTCGTTTCTCACGCCGCCGTCAACAGTAAAAAGCGACGCACGCCGGAAAGGATCGCATGAGCGCGGAAGTCTCGATTGGGGACGCGGAGGCCGCCCGGCTTGCTCCGCACCCGCTCCGCAACGCGATCCTGGGCGAACTCCACGCGCGGCCTTTCACGGCGCTGACCGTCCCGGCTAGGATCCTGCATTTTGCGTTCGATACCGCCGGCGAGCGCGGGCACGCCGACCGCGTCAACCTCGCGAAATTCTGCGCGGCGCGCGGCCTTCCCGTGCCGACCTTCTCCGAACGACACTATCGCGTGGCCTTCGGCACCACCGCGCTACGGTGGGAGCAGCATTCCGAGTTCACGACGTATACATGGGAGCTGCCGTCTCCCACCGACGGCATTCCGTTTCACCCACCCGCCGCAGCGCTGGCAACCCCAATGCAGCTCGTGCCGCAGCCCGGGCCCTTGCTCGTCGCCATCGACATGCATGTGCTCGCCGACGGGCCCGCCGTCCAACCGCCGGAGCGGCTGTTCGAGCGAACCAGCCTGGCGCTTGCCGAAAACAATGATGGCGCCGCGATCTACGCCACGGACTTCCAGCCCGATCCGTCCGGCTTCGTGCGAATCCTGGTGGTCGACCGCAAGCTCAATCCCGACCGCGCCGGCGCGCTGGCGCAGCGCGTGATCGAAATCGAGACCTATCGCACGCTCGCCTTGCTCGGCCTGCCCGAAGCGCAGCGGCTCTCGCCTTCGATCAGCGCGGTCGAGCAGCGCCTCGCCGAAGTGACCGACAAGATGCGCAATAGCGGCAATCTGGCGGACAACCGCCACCTGCTCGATGAACTCACGGCGCTGGCCGCCGAGGTCGAGGCCGGCGCCGCGGCCAGCGTCTTCCGCTTCGGCGCCAGCCGCGCCTATTATGAGATCGTGCAGCAGCGGCTGGCCACCGTCGGCGAACGGAAGGTGGCCGGACTGCCGACGTGGAGTTCGTTCCTGGCGCGGCGGATGGCGCCGGCGATGCGGACCTGCGTCACCACGGAGGCTCGTCAGGAGAGCCTCTCGCTCAAGCTCTCGCGCACCGCCAACCTGCTGCGCACACGCGTCGACGTCGAACTCGAGCAGCAGAACCAGGAACTCCTGAAATCGATGAACGCCCGCACCCGAATGCAGCTCCGGCTGCAGACCACGGTCGAGGGACTGTCGGTCGCGGCGATCACCTATTATGTCGTCAGCCTGTTCGGCTATATCGCCAAGGCGCTGCACGAGTCCGGAACGCTCGCGATCAAGCCGGGCCATCTGACCGCGGCCTTCATCCCGGTGGCGGCGTTCACGATCTGGTCGATCGTGCGCCGCATTCGCCACAAGCACATCGGCCACGACGGCTGACTCCCCGCCGCATTTCGCTCCTATATCCGCGCTATGCCGCCCTGCCCTCAAGCAGGCCCGTCAGGCGCTGACGAATGATGCGCTCCGCACCGTTCACGATGCGCTCGATCAGCTCCTTGCAGCTCGGCACATCATGGATCAAGCCCGCCGTCATGCCGCAGCTCCATGCGCCGGCATCCACGTCGCCTTCGATCATGACCCGGGGATAGATGCCGGCGACCTGCTCGATAATATCGTCGATCCTGAGGCTCTCGCCTTTCTCGCGCTCGATCTCCATCAGTATCTCGACCTTGCGGTTGTTCAGCACGCGCTCGGTATTGCGCAGCGAACGCATGATCAGCCGGGTATCGCGTTCGGAGGCCGCGACCAGCGCCTGCTTCACATTATCATGCACCGGCGCCTCCTTCGTCGCGATGAAGCGGGTGCCCATGTTCATGCCATCAGCGCCGAGCGCCAGGGCGGCGACCAGGCTGCGCGCATCCGCCATGCCGCCCGACGCCACGAAGGGAATCCTGAGTTCGTCGGCCGCGCGCGGCAGCAGGATCATGTTGGGGATGTCGTCCTCGCCGGGATGACCGCCGCACTCGAAGCCGTCGACGCTGACCGCATCACAGCCGATCTGTTCCGCTTTCAACGCGTGCCGCACCGAGGTGCATTTGTGGATCACCTTGACGCCGGCGGCCTTGAGCGCGGCCATGTAGGCTTCCGGATTGCGGCCCGCCGTTTCTACGATCCTGACGCCGCTTTCCACGATCGCGTGGATATATTCAGGATAGGGCGGCGCGGTGAAGGCGGGCAGAAACGTCAGGTTCACGCCGAACGGCCTGCCTGTCATGTCCCGGCAGCGCGCGATCTCCTTTGCCAGCAATTCCGGCGTCTTCTGGGTCAACCCGGTGATGATTCCGAGCCCGCCCGCGTTGGAGACGGCGGCGGCCAGCTCCGCGAAACCAACATAATGCATCCCGCCCTGGATGATCGGATGCTCGATGCCGAACAGTTCCGTAATGGCCGTTTTCACATAAAGCTCCCGATTCGATGGCCGACGCTTTCGGCATGCTCACACCCGGCAGTCTATCCGGCAAGCTGGATTCGGCGTGTCCGGATTGATGCCATGGCCGGCCTATCCCGCGGTCACTTGACAGGCCGCCACAGGTCGGTTTCACTTGCTCTCATATTGTTCCACGACCTGCCTGTCGCCGATGAGGCAGCGTCCATTGCTGATCGTGAGGCTGCTCTGAAGCAGCACCTGTGGCTGTCTCCGCGCCTGCTGTAAAGGCCGCGGGCCGGAAAATGAGCGACAACGAAAACCGGACAGCGATCAAGATCAAGAACTCAGGACATGGCTGACGCAGAAGAGGAAACGATGGAGCAACGCCGTGCTCCCCACATTTCTGCCGGGTCCGGCCCCGACACGAATCCGATCGGGGTCGTGGCCTATGATGATGGCCTTGTCAGGGATGCTCTCATGGCCCAATGCGCGGCCGACCTGGCCACCTCAGGCTACAGGCTCGGAGGCATCGTCCAGTCAAATCCGCACCGTGAAGGCCGGCGGCGATGCGACATGTATGTCAAGGATCTGCTGGGCGGCGATGAAGTCAAGATCTCGCAGGACCGCGGCAACGAGGCGAGGGGATGCCGGCTCGACCAGGATGCGTTCGCGCGCATCGACGCCTGGATCGAGCGAGCGGTGCTCGAACATGTCGATCTGCTGATCATCAACAAGTTCGGCAGGGAAGAAGCCCAGGGCCGGGGGCTGCGCGCGGTCATCGCCGAAGCCTTGATCGCCGATATTCCGGTCATCATCGGCGTTTCCTCGCAGAACCTTGCGGACTTCCTGGCGTTCGCCGGAGATTCCGCCACGCGTTTGAGCCCCGACACCGAGGCGATGACGGCCTGGTGCCGCAACGCGATCAAACGGCGCGCTCAGGATCAGTGCGAGCAAGGACTCCCGCCGGTGGGCGCATAACCGACCGGCATAAAGGCGGCTGGCTGGATGAACTGGAAAAGGCTAGTCTTTCGTTCGGCGTCCGTTTGGTAGAGTACGAACGGCGTCATGCCGCCACCAGCCTGCACCCATGGCTTCGAACGGCACCAGATTAATCAGCAACCACTTCATTCCCTGGCGCAAACAGATGAAACGACGCGATGGATGATAAGCAGATCCTCCAGAATGCCACTCGCAGTGCAGCCCAGGCGGGCATGATCACGCTTGTGTTCGAGAATTTCACCGCCCAACTGATCCGATATGTCCTCAGCGGGTACCTCCTCGATGATACGTCTCTCATGACCCTCCGGGACAACTGCATCCGCGATCTCAAGAACTCCGCGATCACCGGATTGCCGTTGGATGACGAGGCGGAAATCTTCAGGCAGGCCGTCGAGAACGCGGAGAAGCTGCTCGACGCGGCGATCACCAGAGGACGGGACATCTAGAGCGGAGGCCGGTCAAATGGAATCAGCGCCGCCGCTCCAGTTAATTGATTGAGCATCGGATTTATCCCGAAACCGGTTCTCACTTTCGGGTCCGATGCTCTAACATCCGCGGCCGTTGTCGACTTCCAACACGATTCCAGCACGATGATGCGTCCCGCATGGTTCGAAAACGGCTCCTGGCCGGCCGGCTCGCGGCCCGCTGAGAGATCGCAGCAATCGCGCCCTCTTCCCCTCTCCGTTCTGATTTCCAGTCTGGCCGGGCACGTTGACGCCATGGTTTCAAGCCCGTACAGACGCTGGAGCGCCGCAGGTCCGGACTTGAACACCTGTCCTGCGGCTCCTGCGACCACCGCTTTCGCACGACGCATGCTCCCGGCGATCGTTCGAATGCGGACCATGCGGAAAGCTTTTCACGAGGTGCCAACAAGACCTTCCGCGCCGGCGATGCGACGCTTCGGCGCGAATTCGGCGAACGTCTTGTGGCTGATGTCGCGGCTGGTCGGTTTTTTTCCAGTTCCACGACGATGATATAAACGAGTTGTTCAGTGAGGTTTCACGATGTCGGTATCCGTTAGCAGCACGATCGAGGAGATGCAGGCGGAGCGCAACGCGCTCCAGAGCTTTGCCGACGATCGCGCCCGCGACTTCGTCGGCAGGCAGTCGGTGCTTGCGCGCGTCACCGACCTCTGTCTCTCTCCCGCCAAGGAGCTTTCTCCCACGAAAGAAGGCCCGCCCTGGGGGATCTGCATCACCGGCGATCCGGGTTCGGGCAAGAGCGCCCTGTTCGGCGAGCTTCTGCGCCGCCTGAAAGAAACCGACGCCTTCATTCTTGCGCATGCCGCCGAAGCGACCCCGCAGGCCTCATCGATCGATGCCATGCTGCGCCGCTGGATCGCCGAGCTCGGCAGCGCCCTCGGCGCCGGCGATGTCGACCTCGCCGCCAATATCGATCCGGAGATTGTCGAGCGGGCCTTCGCGTCGCTGCTGGTGCGGATGGCTTCGAAACGGCGCGTGGTTGTCCTGATCGACGCGATCGACCAGTTCAAGAAGACCTCGCGCGGGAAGTTTACGGCCTGGCTGCCGCGGCTCTGGCCGATCAACGCGCGCCTGGTCGCGACCGGCCTGGCCGGTGGCGCCTCCAAGGCGCTGTCCGAGCGCTCCGGCGTGGAAACGTTGGCTCTGCCGTCGCTGGAGTCGCCCGAGGCGGAGGGCATCATCGAAGCAACCTGCAAGCGCAACCAGCGCAAGCTGACTTCACCGGTGATCGACGCACTGCTCGCGAAGAAACATGCGGGCGGGCCGGCCTGGGGCAATCCGTTATGGCTGGTGCTGGCGCTCGAGGAACTCGAACTGCTCGACAGCAGTGATTTCGCCGACATGCAGCGTGAGTATGCCGGCTCTCCGGAGCAGCGCCTGCAGAGTGCGATGCTGGATGCGGTCGGCGCGATGCCGACCGACATTCCGCTCCTCTGCCGCGCGACATTCGATAGCGCTGCCCAACTGTTGAGCCCGGCGATCGCGGCGGGGTTCATCGGCCTTCTTTCGGCGGGCCGGACCGGATGGCGGGAGAGTGACTTCCGTCAATTGCTGCCGCAGGTCGGTGGCGAGGCATGGGACCAGAAACGCTTCGCTACGCTGCGCAACCTGTTCCGCGGCCAGATTCACCAGCACGGCGACCTTGCGCAACTGGATTTCAACCATTCCCAGGCGCGCGCCGCCGCCCGTTCGCGCCTTGCCGCGCTGCGCGTTACGAATCCCGAACTGCACCTGCTGATCGCGGATCACCTTCTGACGCTTGCGCCGGACGACCGGCTGCGGGTGACTGAAACCATGGTCCATCTGCTGGCAAGCAAGGATGAGGCGCGCGCGGCCCGGCACTATGGCGATCCATCGCTCGGAGAAAAGGAACTGCGTAGCGCCACATACGCGCTCGCCGATGCGATCGTCGCGCCGGCCACCGGCACTCCGGCGAGCGCCGCGCGCGAGATGTGCCGTTTGCTTGAGAACCCGGATCATTCCGTCCGCGCACGCGTGGCCGAGCGCCTGCTTTTCAGTTTTGACGATGCGGCGGGCAGGCACGTTGCTTCCGATGTTCGCCTGATCATTTTGAACGCGATCGAACAAACGTTCCGGCAATTGCTGCGTGACGAACCCGGCAATGCCGACTGGCAGCGCAATCTGTCGGTTGCCCACGATCGCGTCGGCGACGTGCTGGTGGCCCAGGGCAAGCTGCCTGAAGCGCTGACGTCGTTCCGTGAGGGACTTGCGATCCGGGAGAAATTGACGGGCGCGGATCCCGACAATGCCGGGCTCCAGCACGATCTGTCGATCTCGTACGAGAAGATCGGCGATCTGCTTGCGGTGCAAGGCAAGCTGGATGAAGCGCTGGACTCGATCCGCAAGCAGCTCGCCGTTGTCGAGCGGCTGGCGAACGGCGATCCCGACAACGCAGACCTGCACAGCGAGATCTCGCTGTGCCATGAGAAGATCGGCGAAGCGCTGATGGCGCAAGGCAATCTTCCGGGCGCGCTGGGCGCGTTCCAGAGCCAGCTCGAAATCAGCGAGCGGCTGGCGCGCGGCGCCGATACCGACGACAACAAATGGCAACGCGAACGGACGCTCGCCTACGATCGCGTCGGCGACGTGCTGATGGCGCAGGGCAAGCTGCCGGAGGCTCTCGAATTCTTCCGCAACGGACTGACGATCAAGGAGCGGGTCGCAAAGGCCCACCCGGAAAACACGAGCTGGCAGCGCAGCCTGTCGATCTCCCATGATCGCATCGGCGACGCGCTGGTGACGCAGGGCAAACTGCCTGACGCGCTGACATCTTACCGCACCGGGCTTGAGATCGCCCAGAAACTGGCGCGCACCGAGCCCGAGAATGTCGGCTGGCAGCGCGACCTGTCGGTGTCGCACGCCAAGATCGGCGATGTGCTGGTGGCGCAGAGCAGTCTGCCCGACGCATTGAAAGCCTTCCATGAAGGGCTGACGATCAGGCAGCGCCTGGCGAACGCCGATCCCGACAATGTCGATTGGCAGCGCGGTCTGGCTGTGTCCTACGATCGCATCGGCGACGTGCTGATGGCGCAGGACAACATGGGCGATGCGCTGAGCGCCTTCCAGGATCAGTTCGCGATCGCCGAGAAGCTGGCGCGGATCGATCCGAACAACACCGGCTGGCAGCGCGATCTGTCCGTATCCTATGAGAAAGTCGGCGACGTGCAGATGGCGCAAGGCAATCTGCCCGACGCGCTGAAATCCTATCGCGCGGGGCTCGCGATCAGAGAGCGGCTGGCGCGCAACGATCCCGATAACATCAACTGGCAGCGCAGCCTGTCGGTGTCGCACGATTGCATCGGCGACGTGCTGGAAGCACAGGGCGAGGTGGACGAGGCGTTGAAAGCCTTCCACGAAGGGCTCGAGATCAGGAAACGGCTTGCGCAACGCGATCCATCCAACGTCGGATGGCAGCGCGACCTGACAGTATCTTACGATCGTCTCGGCGAGGTGCTGGAATCAAAGGGCGATCTGGAAGCGGCCGAAAAGTCCTTCCGCGAAGGGCTGGCGATCATGGAGCGGCTGTCGCTTGCCGACCCCGGCAACGTCGATCTGCAGCGCGGCGTGGCCGTGAGCCAGGGACATCTGGCCGAGATGTATCGCCGGTCCAACGATCCCAATAGCGCGCTGGCCGCATTGCGGCAGGGACAGGCCGCCATGGAACGCGTCGTCATGCGCGCACCTGAGAATGCCGGCTGGAAAAAAGATCTGGACTGGTTCACCGAACAGATCTCGACCTTGACGGATTAGAGCATTTTCCGGCGAAGCGGATGACCTGTTCGCCGCAAGACAATGCGACCGGCAATGATGTTCTTGAGCATGATCCGATTCATCTCGATCAGACCATGCTCAGGATTCGCCTTCCTCCAGGTAACGAATATCTGCAGCACGGCGCCTTGCAGTTGCGCTCGCGATCGGCTGCGCGCGACGAGCATGAGCGCCCGATGATTTTTTTCGCGCGCGTCAAGTTCGATTCGCGTGTGACACTTCGTCTCGACGTTGCACGATATTCAGATATCTGATATGCATTTGAGCGATAACGGCGCCGCCTGCTC
>JAANMW010001783.1_pt1 | contig 21324 bp, 17 predicted proteins | sample 7279671 | NCBI WGS metagenome assembly JAANMW01 (sample SAMN14094541, study PRJNA606508) | bioreactor metagenome | isolation source: A lab-scale SPAN reactor treating ammonium-rich wastewater day 247 | place: Ireland: Galway | collected 2017-09-19
GTGTGGTTGATCATTGTCCTGTCCTCAGAATGCTGGTGGCTGGTATTGATAAACCGTCATTCTACTGCTTCCTCTTATATTCTGCAACGACTCTAATAGTAAGATAGTCAACGGTTGCATTGCTACACAAAACGATACCCTTTCCTTCGATTCGCATCTCAACCACCATCATTTTCAGGGAGACATCGCCATGACAGACTCGACTTCGCACACGGGAGCAGCCTCCGGCGGCCTCAACGATGTGCTGCGCATCCGCGACATCATCTTTGGCGAGCAGATGGCGCAGTACGAAACCCGCTTTGGTGAACACACCGCGCGGCTGCAAGACCTGCAAACACAGATCCAAAGCCTGGAGGCGCACGTGCAGCAACAGCACGACGCGGCCATGGGCAGCACGCAGCAACAGCTAGAAGCGCTGAAAAGCATGCTGCTGGCGCGCATCGATGCCCTCGCCCACGAAAAAACCGCTCGCGCCGACCTGGGCGCCATGCTGATCGACCTGGGCGAGCGCCTGCGTCAGGACTAGCGCGCCCAGCGCCCCCGCTTTTTTTGCCATGAGTGCTGCTGACGCCGCCTCCGCCTTGCCTGCGCGCGATCTGGCCACCCTGCGCGCCATCCTGCTCAGCCAGGAACGGGAGCAGCTAGAGGCGCTGCAACAGGAACTGGAGGCCCTGCGCCGCCAGACAGGGGACGCAGCCCATTTTCTCGCCCTGATCGAGCCTCTGCTGACCGGCGTGCTGGCGGAAAAGGCGCGCACGCATCCCCACGAGCTGGCCGAGGCCATCCGTCCTGCCATCGTCCTGGGCTTGCAGCGGCAGATGCAGGAGGAACGGGAGTCGATCGTCGCCCTGCTCACCCCCATCATTGGCCGCACCGTGCAAAAGGCCATCGCCGAGGCCCTGGAAGCCCTGGCCCGCCAGATCGACGCCCGCATGCAAAAGGTCGTCGATTTCGGCACCCTGTGGCGGCGGCTGCAAAACCGTTGGCGCGGGGTGGATGAGAGCGTGGCCCTGATGCGCGAGGCCCTGCCCTGGCAGCCCCAACACGCCTTCCTCATCCACAACGCCACCGGCCTGGTCATGGCCCAGCGCGAGGCCGGCGTCGCCCTGCAAGACCCCGATCTGGTGGCGGCCCTGCTCACCGCCATCCGCAGCTTTGCCCGCGAAAGCTTTCGCGGCGATCAGGATGACAGCCTGCAAGAGATCCAATACGGCGATAGCCTGATCCTGCTGGAAGAGGGCCAGCACGCCTACCTCGCCCTGGTCGGCCAGGGCATCCCCCCGGCCGCCGCCCCCCAACAGATGCGCGATCAGGTGGCCCTGGCCCATCTGGAACAGACCCCCCTGCTGCGCGATTTTCAGGGCGATCCTGGTTCCGACGACCTGTTGGGGCCGCTGCTCGATCCCCTGATGCAGGCCATCACCCCGCCGCCGGAGCGGGCGCCGGTGGCCGGGCTGATCGTGATCGCAGCGGCGCTGCTGCTGCTGCTGTTCGGCTGCGGCTGGATGGGCTACCGCCTCAGCCCCCGCTTGCTGGCGCGGGTGGCGCCCACCGCGGTGCTCTATCTCACCCAGCCCACGACCACGCCCACCCCGCCGCCCACCTTCACCCCCACGGCCACCTTGACGCCGACGCCCACGGCTACACCCACCGCCACACCCACACCCTCTCCCACGGCGACGGCCACGCCCACGGCTACACCCACGGCCACGGCCACACCGACCCCCAGCCCCACCCCTCGCCCCACCGCCACCCCCAGCCCCACGCCCGACACCGCGGTGCTGCTCGGCAATGTCTTCATCCGCCCCGCGCCCAGCGCCGATGCCCCGCTCAGCGGCATCGCAGTGCGCCGCGGCGACACCGTGCGCATCGTCGAACGCCGCGACCCCTGGGTGCACATCCACTTCCCGGTCAGCGGGCCTATCGAGATCGATGGCTGGATCCCCCTGCGCTGGCTCTCCCCTGCGCCCTGATCCCTTCCCCCACTTCGCGAGAAGATCATGTCCCAACTGATGCAACGCAAAGTCTGCCTGCTCGGCGATTTCGCCGTGGGCAAGACCAGCCTGGTGCGCCGTTTTGTCTACAACAAATTCGAGGCCGACTATCTTGCCACCATCGGCGTCAATGTCAGCCGCAAAGAAGTCACGCTGCCGCAGGAGACCGCCCCCCGGCTGGCCCTGGTGCTGTGGGATCTGGCCGGCGGCGAGACCTTTACCAAAATGGAGGAGGCCTACTATCGGGGCGGGGCCGCGGCCCTGTTGGTGGCGGATGTGACCCGGCCCGAAACTTTCGCCATCCTCAACACCTACGCCACCACTTTCATGCGCATCAATCCCGGCGCCATCCTGGCCTTTGCCTTCAACAAATGCGACCTGTTGCAAGACCTGGCGCCGGCCCAGGCCCAGGCCGAACAGCTTGCCGCCCGTTGGGACGCCACCTATTACCTGACCAGCGCCCTCAATGGCGCCCAGGTGGAGGAGGCTTTTCACACCCTGGCCCGGCGATTGACGGAGTCTTGAACGGTGTTACACGCTTCGACGGCAGCCGCGCCCGCCGCGCGCGTCGGCTACGCCATTTTCGACGCGGAACGTCGTCTGCAATACGCCTCGGCCACTTTCAGCGCCTTGCTGGGCGCCCATCCCCCCGCCACACTCCTGTCCGACATCCTGCCCCTGTTCGCCGGCGTCGATGCACCCTTGCAGGCCGTGGCGAACAGCGATCTGCCCCGCTGGCACCTGCGCGCGGTCGCCCATCCCCCCGGCGCGGACGCGCCCAGCCGTTATCTGGAACTCACTCTCTTCCCACACCTGCAACCGGGCAGCCTTTTTCTCACCGTGCGCGACGTCACCTGGGAGATCGCCATCGAACAGCGCGCCATCCAGGAGCGCAACGAACTGCGGCTGCTGCAAACCGCCCTGGCCGCGCACACTCCTGCCCTGACCGACCTGCGCCAGCGCGCCGAGATGGAAAACAGCGAGCACACCCTCTTCCAGGCCCTGCTCACCGGCGATCTACGCTCGCCGCTGACGGCCCTCACCAGCTACATCCACTGGCTGCTGGCGGCTGAAGCCCATCCCCTGCACCCCGACCAACGGCAGGCGCTGGAGAAGATGCAGAGCTACGCCGCCGAGATCGCGGCCAGCGTCGATGACATGATCAACGTCGAACGGGTGGAGCGAGGCCTGCTGAGCCTGCCCATGGGCCCCTTCGACCTGGCGTCCGTGGCCGAGCGAGCGCACGCGGCCAGCCTGCCCCTGGCCCAGGCCGCGGGCGTGCACCTGCACCTATCGCTGCACCCCCTGCCCGGCGCCTTTGGATTGGCCTCTCTCCTCTACGAAGCTTTGATCGAATTGCTGCGCAACGCCATCCTCTTCAACCGCCCCGGCGGCGAAGTGCACCTGCGCGCCCGGCCGGCGGGGACGGAGATGCTGATCGAGGTGGCCGACACCGGCCCTGGCATCCCCGCGGCCGTGCAGAGCCGCCTTTTCCGCCCCTTCCAGCGGGGAGATAGCGCGTCTGCACGCTCCCGCCGCGGGGGATTGGGGCTTTTCCTGGTGCGCATGATCGTGGAAGCGCACGGCGGTGCGTTGCACCTGCACAGCGAGGAGGGAAAAGGGGCCACCTTTACCATTCGCTTACCCGGCGGGGCCGATCCAACGCCTGCGCCATGAACGATTCCCCGGCCCCCTCGGTCACTCCAGGCAGCGCTGCCCTGTTGGAAGTGTGCACGGCGCTGGATCTGATGATGTTGTGGACCGACGCGGCGCTGCGCATCGAACAGACCACCGAAGCATTCAGCGCCTACCTGGATCAACCGTTGACAGGTCGCGACCTGACCGAGGCGATCCCCGTTCTGGGCGGCCTGGAGGAGGAATTGCAACAGATCGCCCGGCGGCAGGCGCCTCTCTGGCGCATCCCCGGCATGGGCCTGAGCGAGCGCCGGCTCAGCCATTGCGAAGTGCTCTTCCTGCCCCGCGGGGATGCGCCGGGCCTGACCATGGCAGCGCGGCGCATGCAAACCGAGGCCGCAGTCGAACAAACCCTGCGGCAGCAGCGCAACGAACTCACCCTGCTGCAAGAGAAGCTGACCAAACAGGCCGCGGCCCTGCGCACGGCCAATGAACGCCTGGCCAGCCTGGATCGGGAGCGCCAGGATCTGTTGGATTTGATCATCCGGGATATCAAATCCGCGCTCAGCATCGTCGGCGGCTACACCGAATGGCTGTGGCAGGATGTGCACACCGCGGCCCGGCCCGAACATGCCGCGGCCTTTACAGCCGTGACCGAGGGCATCCGGCGCATGAATGGCATGGTGGAGGAAGTACAGGCCATGGAGCGCATCGAACAGGCCCTGGCCGAGGTGCACTGGCGGCGGGTGGAAGTGTTGGCGCTGATCGAGCCGGTGTTGGCGATGTATCGCAGCAAGGCGATGCTGCGCCACATCTCACTGGCGCTGCAAGCAGAGGGTTATCTCCCCCCCATCTATGGCAGCCCCGACCTGTTGCAGGAGGCTTTTTCCGATCTGGTGGCGCACGCCATCGCCGGCGCTGCCAGGGGATCGACCATCGAGATCCGGCTGGCGGTGTGGGATCGCTGGCTGCTGACCCGCTTGCAGTGCGATCACATGGCCGGCGCCAATGGCGATGAGGCGGGGAGCGGTCTGCGCCTGGCGCGGGCCCGCTTGATCGCGGAGGGGCATGGCGGGCATCTGGCGGTGGATGCGGAAAAGCCGCGCACGCGGCGGCTATCGCTGTGGCTGCTGCTGGGAGAAAAGCCGGGCGATCCCCTGCACACGGCCCAGCCTGCGGCCAACGCCGCCGAGACCGCGCAGCCCAGTTCCGATCTGATCATTGCCGGCGAGGGCGGCATTCGCATCAACACCGCCACCCAACGCGTGTGGGCGCACGACGATCTCCTCACCCTCTCGGCCAGCGAATATCGCCTGCTGCTGCACCTGGCCGCGCACACCGACCGCGTGGTCACGCACAACCAACTGCTGGATGCGATCTGGTCGTACGACAACGATGTGACGCTGGAAAACCTGCGTGTGCTGGTGTGGCGGCTGCGCCAGAAGCTGCGGGGGCCAGAGACGGGCGGCGACTATCTGCGCACCGTGCGCGGTTTCGGCTACATGTTGGTAGGCTAGGTTCGCTTGTCAGCATTTCGTTAGGTCGTTGTTATCAATTTGTGATATTCTCTACGTATCATTCCCAGTAACAACCATTTTTTCTTTCTCACCCCTGCAGGAGGAACCCCCCATGCTCAAAGAATTCCGTGATTTCGCCTTCAAAGGCAACCTCATCGACGTCGCCGTCGGCCTGATCATGGCCCTTGCCCTCAGCGCCGTGATCACCTCGTTGGTCGAGCACGTACTCATGCCGATCGTCGGCATCCTCTTCGGAGCGCCCAGCTTCGACGATCTGACCCTGACGATCAACAACAGCGTGATCATGTACGGCTCTTTCCTCACCGCCCTGGTGAACTTCCTCTTCATCGCCCTTGCCGTCTTCTTCTTCATCGTCAAGCCCTACCAGCGCTTCAAGAAAAAGGAAGCGCCGGCGCCCCCTGCCGGCCCCAGCGCCGAGGAAAAACTGCTGCGCGAGATCCGCGACGCCTTGAAAGGTCGCTAACTCCCATCCCCTCCTTCCCCCCCAATGGACGATGGCCCCCAGCCATCGTCCATTTTTATTTCCCGATTTCAGCCCATCCTCTCATCCTCTCTTCAAGAACTGCTCCAATCGATCAGATCGTGCTGCAGGGCCACCGACACCGCCTCGGTGCGGCCGCTGACGCCGAGTTTGGAGAGGATGCTGCTGACGTGATACTTGACCGTGGAATTGCTGATCGAGAGGTGATAGGCGATTTCGGGGTTGGTGCGGCCCGTCACCATGTATTTCAGCACCTCCATCTCGCGGGCGGTGAGGTCGAAGCCCGGCTTGGGCGGCTGGGTGGCCGCCGCGATCAGGGCCTGCGCCGCTTCCGGGGCCAACGTGGGCCGGCCGGCATAGGCATTGCGGATGGCCGCGGTCAATTCCTGAGCAGAGATGTGTTTGAGCAGATAACTGCCCGCGCCCGCGCGCAGCGCCTGCTGCACCAACGTCTCATCGTGAAAACTGGTCAGGGCGATGATCGCGATGCGGGGAAAACGGCTGTGGATCAGCCGGGTGGCGGTGGGCCCGTCCATATCCGGCATCACCAGATCCATCAGGATCACATCTGGATCATGCTGCTGGCACAGGGCCAATGCTTCCTGACCGTTGCGGGCTTCGGCCACCAGTTCCAGATCCTCCTGCGCCAGCAAAAACGCGGCCAGACCGCTGCGCACCACCGCGTGATCGTCCACGATCATCACGCGGATCGGTTTGGATGCTGATTTCATATTTCGGCTCCGGCAAAAAGTGAGGAGAAAGGGTGAAGGACGTCTCAGGGAGAAAGATGATCAGGATGGGGCCAGCAGATGTGGATGTAGGTGCCTTTGCCTTCCTGGCTGCGCACCTCCAGGGCCGCATCGATCGCTTCGGCCCGCTCTTGCATGATGCGCAGGCCCAGATGATGCGCCGGCGCCGTACCTGGCGCGAAGCCCCGGCCATCATCCTCGATATCCAGGATGATCTGCGGGTTGCCGGCGCGGGCGCCAAAATGCAGATGCAGCGCCGCCCGGCTGGCCGCGGCGTGCTTGATGATGTTGTTCAGGGCTTCCTGGGTGATGCGATACAGGCCGATCTGCACATCGGGGGGCAGGGGCTGCGCCGCATCCGCGTGGAGTTGGATGGGGATCTGGGCGCGGTTGGCCGCGGCCGCGATCAATTGCTCCAGCAAGATGTTCAGGCTGACCTCGGTCAGGGCTTTGGGCCGCAATTCTAGCAACAAAGCCCGCATCTCGGCCAACGCGCCCTGCGTCAGTCGGCGGATATCCTCCAGCCGCCGCCGGCCCTGCTCTGGGTCGCGGGCCCAGATCTGCGGCAGCACATCGGCGATGAGGCTGGCCGAAAAGAGGGCCTGGGTGACGGCGTCGTGCAACTCGCGGGCCAGACGGTTGCGCTCGGCCATGATGGCGCTCTCTTGCGCTTCGGCCCGCAGCCGCGCATTCTGGATGGCCAGCGCCGCCTGGTCGGCAAAGGAGACGGCGATGGCGATATCCTCTTCGTCGAAGGGCCGCGGATCGGTAAAATAGAGGATCAGGCAGCCGTAGGTTTCGTTGGGCAGGTTCAGCGGCGTGGCCAGCAAGGCGCGGTAGGCCAGTTCCGCCCCTTCTCCCTCCTCGCCCAGGTCGGAGATGGCAATGGCCTTGCCCCCCTGCATCACCTGCCGCGCCGCCTCTGCGCCTAGCGGCTCGACTGAGCTCGCCGAAGTCGGCAGCGTGTGGTCGGGCAGGCCGTAGGCCACTTCGATCCGGAACTGGGCCGGGGGCTTTTCCTGGCGCAGGATGGCGCCGGTGGAAGTATCGAGCAGCCAGCAGACCTGCGTGACGATATATTCCAACACCTCGCGCAGGGGGCGGTCGGTGTTGAGGATGGTGAGGATGTAGCGCAATCCCTCTGCCACCTGTTGGCGACGGTAGATTTCACGGGTGCGCTCCTCCACCTCTTGCTCTAGCCGGGCCTGGAAACGCAGGCGGGTGAGGGTGTTCACGCCCATCTCGGCGAAGGTGGAGAGGAATTTACGTTCCTGGCTGCTGAAGATGCCCGGCAGGGGCCGCGTCACCTCGACCAGACCGATCAGTTGTCCCTGGGAGATCAGGGGCGCGCAGATGGCGCGGCCGATGATCCCGGGTTGATCATGCGGGGGCGGCAGATCGGTGGGCGCGGGGGCCAGCAGCGATTCGGTGAACACGCACATCTCCCCCCGGCGCAGGGCCGCGGCAATGCCGGCGGTGGGAAAGCCGATCCGGTCGCCGATGCGCCGGCCATGATCGGTGGCGGGGTGCAAGGCGCGCAGGATGAGATCGCCCTGTTCCGGCTCGGAGAGGGCGGCGAACCCGCGCATGCAGCCGATGGCGCGGCACATCTCCTGCAACAGCATGCCGATCATTTCTGCCGGCGACTGGGCCAGCCGCAGGGCGCTGGAGAGATTGAGCAGGCTTTTTACCTCGTTGGCGTGGCGCTGCGCCTCGGCGTAGATCAGCGCGTTCTCGATTGCCACGGCTGCCTGTGCGGCCAGCGCCTCGGCCATGCTTTGGTGGGCGGGGGTGAAGAATCCCCGCTCGCTGTGATCGAGGTTGTACAGGCCGATGATCTTGCCGCCGGCGATGAGGGGGACGCCGAGATAGGAGCGCACATGCCCGATCAAGGGGTCATCGATCCAGCCCGCGAAGGCGGCGGTATCGGGGATGAGCAGGCTGGCGGCGGTGCTGAGGATGGTGTGGAAAGAGGGCACCGATTCGGCGTCGAAGGTGAGGATCGGCTCGGCGCCAGTGGCGCGGCCATAGCCGCGGCTGGCATGCACGCGCAATTGCCCATCCCACTGCAACAGCATGATGTTGGCCATTTCGTAGGGCACCAAGATATCCAGGTGCAGCAGCAGCGTTTCCAGCACCGTTTCCAGGTGCAGGCTCTGCGTCAGGGCCAGATTGGCAGCTTGCAGGGCCTCCAGTTGCCGGGCATAGTCGCGCAGTTGCTCTTCCTGCTGTTTGCGGGGGGTGATGTCGCGCACCAGGGCCAGCACCTGATCTTCCGAAAGGATGGCGGCGCTGATTTCGCAGGTGATCAGCGAGCCATCTTTGCGGCGCAGGCGCCATTCGGCCAGCAGGGGGGCGCCGCCGGCCAGGGCGGCGCGGATGCTGGCGTAGGGCTGCAAACTTTCCCCGGCGATCGTCTGGCGGAAGTACATGCCCACCAGTTCGGCGCGGCTGTAACCCAGCAGGGCGCAGGCTTTGTCATCGACATCCACAAAAAAGCCTTCCTGGTTGGCGATGAAGACGCCATCCAGGGCTTGTTCCACCGCGCCGCGGAACCGTTCGGCGCTTTGGCGCATGACGGCCAACGCTTGCTGGCGCTGTTCGTCCTGGGCTGGGCCGGCTGTGACCGGCGGATGTAGTCGGCCCAGCGTCCACCCTGGCTGGCCGGCCAGGGGATGGGTGGTCAGGTGCACTGCCGCGCCGCTGCGCAGCCTGCCCTCTCTCTCCTCGCCGGTGGGCGGGCGCTGGAAGAGGGAGGCCAGCGTACGTCCTGGCAGGGTTTCTGGCATCTCGCCCAGCAGGGCGGCGGCGGCGGCGTTGCCCTGCACGATCACCCCCTGTGCATCCCACGCCAGCAGGGCGTCGCTGCACAGTTGCAGCACGCCGTAGAGGGCATCGGCCAGGGAGGAGGGTGCGGACATAGAGAGGATGCTATAACTGGCGCACGTAACCAGAATGTGCGCTTTTGCGAGGGAGGGCCGTGGCTATGGGGAGCAGTAGGCCCCAGTCCCATTGCACAGGTTGCCGCCTGCATTCGGCGGCGCCCGGGGGGAAGATCAATAGGCGTTGCGTTCGCCTAACATGCGGAAAAGGGTGCGCAGGCAGATCTTGAAATCGAGCCACAGCGACCAGTTTTCGATGTACCAGAGGTCGTATTTGGTGCGCTCGACGATGCTCGTATCTCCGCGCAGGCCGTTGACCTGGGCCCAGCCGGTCAGCCCCGCTTTTTCGCGGTGCCGATCCATGTAGCGGGGGATGTATTGGCGGAATTGCTCGACATACACGGGGCGTTCTGGGCGAGGGCCGACCAGGCTCATGTCCCCGCGGATGACGTTGATCAACTGCGGCAGTTCGTCGATGGAGATGCGGCGCAGGATGGCGCCCAGCTTGGTCTTGCGCGGGTCATCCGCGGTGGTCCAGCCGGGGCCGTGCGCCTCGGCGTCGGTGCGCATGGAGCGGAATTTGAGCATGGGAAAGGGCCGCGCGTCCAGCCCCATCCGCTCCTGAATGTAAAAGACAGGGCCGGGGGATTCCAGTTTGATCAGCAGCGCGATCAGCAGCATCAAGGGGGAGAGGAGGATCAGCCCCAGGGCGCCGAAGAAGAGGTCGAACCCCCGTTTGAGGGAGAGCCGCCAGCCGGTCAGGGCCACATCGCGCACAGTCAACAGGGGCAGCCCGGCCAGATCGCTGACCGTGACTTCGGCGGCCATGATTTGGAACACATCGGGGAAGACTTTGATGCTGACTTTTTCCCGTTCGCACAGCGCGATCAGGTGCACGATCTGCCGGTGCGAGGCTTCGGGCAGGCCGATGACTACTTCGTCGATGGCGTAGTTCTCAATGATGGCGGGCAGGTCGGCGGGCCGGCCCAGCAGGGGGATGTCGCCGATGCCGGCGGCGCTGCCCTCGGCATCGACATAGCCGATCACTTCGTGGGCGACGCCGCTGGCGCTCTTCAGTTTTTGCACCAGCATCCGCCCCACCTCGCCCGAACCGACCACCAGCACGCGGTCACGGCCATAGCCATGCGCCAGCAGGAAGGTGATCACCCGGGTGAGGAGCAGCCGGCCCAGGGGGATGAAGAGCAGGGCCGCCAGCCAGGTCAGGGCCAGCAGGCCGCGCGGGTATTGCAGTTGGTCGAATTTCAGCTCGGTCTGGAAGAAGAAGGCCAGCGAGGCCAGGGCGATGAGCATGGCCGTGGTGATCGGCCAGCCCAGGGCGGTGATGCTGTCGATCAGGCTGGCGGCGCGGCGGCGGTGGTATTGGCGGCTGAAATAGAACACCACCACCATGGCCGTGATCAGGAGGAAGAGAAAGGGCGCGTAGGCCAGAAAACGGTCCACCGACCCTGGTTTGAGTGTGCGCTGGATGCGGTGCGCGGCAAGCAGGGCCAGGAGCGTGGCCAGGGTATCGCCGGCCAGGATGAGCAGGCGAAAGAAGAGGTTCGAGCGTTTCATGAGCGGGCGCTCCCCGCCGCGAGTTGTTGGCGCAGCCAGGCCTCGCCCACATCCACCTGCCCCTTCAGGCTGATGCCGGCCATGATCAGCCCGTACAGCCACAGGGGCGTGCTCTGGCGATAGTGCTTGCGCACGAAGATGCGCATGGCGTCGTAGAAGGCGCGGCGCACGCGCGGGTTGCCCTTCGAGGCCGCGCCTTTGTGATGCAGCACACGCACGCGCGGGTAATAGAGCACCTTCCACCCCTGCTGTTTGATGCGAAAGGCCCAATCCAGGTCTTCGCCATACATGAAAAAGGCCTCGTCCATCAGTCCCGCCTGCAAAATGGCCTGGCCGCGCACCCACATGAACGCGCCCACGACCGAATCCACCTCGGCTTCTTCATCTTCGGGCAGGAAGGTGAGGTTGTACTGGCCAAACCGGCGGCTGCGTGGGAAGAGTTTGCTCAACCCGGCCCCGCGGTAGATGAAGGCTTGGGGCGAGGGGAAGGCGCGGCGGCAGGCTTTGTCCAGGCTGCCATCGGGCAGCACCAACTTGGGCCCGGCCACGCCCACATCGGGCCGATTTTCCATCAGCGCCAGCATCTCGGCCAGGGCCTGGGGGGGCAGCTCGGTGTCGGGGTTGAGCAGGAGCACGTGGCGGGGCAAGGTCGCGGCCGGCGTGGGGCCGCCAAAGCCATAGCTGCGCAGGCCGATGTTGTTGGCGTAGCTGAAGCCGCCATTGCGCGGCGCGGCAATGGCCCGCGCCTGCGGAAATGTCGCCTGCACCATCTCCAGGCTGCCATCGCTGCTGGCGTTGTCCACCACCGTGACATGGAAATGCCCCCCCTTCTCGCTGGCGTAGAGCGAGGTCAGACACACGCGCAGCAGGTCGCGGGTGTTATAGCTGACGATGATGATGGCCAGATCGAGCATAGCGGGCAGGGCGGGCAGGGGCAGCGTGTACAGGGAATGATTGTAGCACCAGCAAGAAGCGCTGGGCAAAGCGATTTGGCGATCCGCGCTGTCCCCGGCTCAGCGCCAACTGAATTGGCGGCTGGGGCTGGCGATGCTGAGCGGCGTTACCGTGCCATCGGCATCCACCCTCACCAGCCGCACCCACCAGTGCATCTCGGCGCTGCTGAAGTCCTCCGCCGGGCGCGCCGCCAGGGGCAGGCGCAGGCTGAGGCCTTTGGTGCGGATGGGCGTGGGCGCGGGCTGGCGCAGATCATCGTAATACAGGCGCACCTCGTACCATTCGGGGGCGGCCAGCAGCCCCACCGAAACCCAACGCAGCAGGGGCGCGGCCTCATCTACGAATTCGCTGCCCACGGGGGGGGCGATGAGGATGGGGGGCTGGCGGCTGGGTGCGGGCGTGCTGGCGACGGCGGCTGGTTCCGGATCGGGGCCTAGGGGGATGATCAGCACCTCGCCGGCGACGAGATTGTTGGGATCGGCGATGGCGTTGGCGGCCAGGATGTCGGCAATGGCCACCTGGAAGCGGATGGCCACGCCGCTGAGGGTGTCGCCGCGCTGGATGCGATAGTTGAGGGCGCCGCTGCGCGGGGTGGGCGTGCCTGCCAACAGCGGTTCCTCTGCCGGCGGGGGCGGGGGGATGAGCAGGGTCTGGTTGACGCGCAGGATGGCGGTCTCGGCCAGTTGGTTGGCGGCCAGCAGATCGCCGAGGGTGACGCCGTATTGGTTGGCGATGCCGTACAGGGTGTTGCCCGATTGCACGGTGTGGTAGACCGGCGCCGGGGTGGGCGTGGCGGTGGGCGTGAGGGTGGGCGTGGGCGTGAGGGTGGCCGTGGCCGTGGCCGTGGGCGTGGCTGTGGCCGTGGGTGTGACTGTCGGCGTCAGGGCCAGCGCCTGCTGCTGCGTGTCCCAGCCCAGCCACAGGAAGATCAGGGCCAGGATGCTCAGCGCCAGGATCATATCGGCCAGGGGCAGCCGCGCCCGCCCGCGTTTGATCGGCGTCTCCAGGTCATAGCCGCACATGAAACAGACGGCTGCCTGCCGGCTGACCTGGACGCCGCAATTGGGGCAATGCAAAAGGGGTGGAGAAGACATGAAAAGAACGGATCAGGAGAAGAGGCGCGGGGTGCTATTATCGCCGCGCCAGCAGGACAAAGACAATCAGCAGGCTGAGCGCGGAGAGCGCGGCCGCGGCAGTGCGCAGGGGCGTGTTGCGGAAACGGATGGCGACTTCGTACTCGCCGGGGGGCAGATCGAGGGTGATCAGCGCGTCCGGGCCTTCGGCGCGCAGGGGATGGGGCGCGCCGGCAACGGTGGCCCGCCAGCCGGGGTACCAATAGGTGTAGAATTGCAGGGTGATCGGCGTTTGCGCCTGCACCAGCACGCGCTCCGCGCCCGCGCCATGCGCCAGGGCGGTGACTTCCCCCGCGCCGGCGATGATCCCGGCCAGGGGCAGCGGCTCATCCGCCAGGTAGGCGGCCAGTTTGGGCGTCCTGGTGGGCGGGCCTGCCTGCGAAAACGCGGTGCTGGCCACGTTGAGGGGATAGGTCAGCTCGTAACGGGGGATGGCGGCGGGGCTGATCTGCGCGGCGGTGACCGGGGTGTGCTGGGGGCGGGTGTAGGGATAGGAGGCGAGGAGGATGGCCAGGGCCAGGGCGAAGAGGATGGGCAGACGATCTGCCCTGTCGCGCATGGCCCAGGCCGCGGCGGCCGCGGCCAACAGGGCCATGAACAGGTTGGCAAAGGCCAGCAAGCGCCAGGGAAACTGCACCAGCGCGGCCAGGGGGAGCGCATCCCACAGGGGCCGGCTGACCGCCAGCGTGCCCACAATGCTGGCCCCCGCGGCCAGGGCCAGGGTGAACAGCAGCCCGCGATGGGGCAGGCGTCCCCAGATCAGCGCGGCCACCCCGGCCAGGCTGAGCAAGACCAGCCACAGACCGAGTTGGAAGCTCATGCCATCCTCCGGCCCCACCAGAGCATGGCCGAATCCCCAATCGAGGCTGAAAAGCTGGTGCGGATAGAGGAATTGCACCAGATAGTTGTAGGTTGTGGGCAGCCAGTGCTCCTGAACGATGTACCCCCCCTCGAAGACCAGAGGGATCAGGAAGATGGCGGCGAGGCCCATGCCCAGCGCGCCCGCGCCCGCCGCCGCCAAAGTTTCATAAAGGGGCGGCCGCGCCTCTCGTCGCCAGCGCAGCAGCAGCCAGCTTGCCGTCAGCAGCGCTGCCAGCGGCACGAAGATCATGCCGGTGACGCTGTGCGTCAGAGGCACCAGGCTGAGGCTGATGGCGGCCAGAGCCAGGCGCCGCGCCCGGGGTCGGCCATCCTCCATCACCAGCGCCCAGAAGCTGTGCAGCGCCAGCGGAAAGATGGCAAAAGCCACGAACTCGGCAAACGCAGCCCGCACGTAAATATCGGCCAGGTGATAGGGCGCGTACAGGTAGGCCAGCCCTGCCACAAACCCCGGCCAGGGGCCCCACAGCCGGCGGGCAAAGCTGTACATGCCCACGCCGGCTGCGATCATCGCCAGCCCCCAGATCAGCTTGACCGATTCCACCACGCCCAGCCCCAGCAGGTGCGGGATCTCGGCGGCGTAGAAAGCGAGAGGGGAATAGAAGGTGAAGAGGGGATAGCCATAGCCCATGGCATAATCGGGGCTCCAGCGTGGCCACAGAAAGCCGCTGCGGATGCCCTGATCGAACTCGACCAGAAAAGTCAGGCTGTGATGGGCGTCGTGGGCCAGCATGAAATAGCCCGGCGCCAGCAGGGGCGCGCAGGCCAGGAGGGAAAAGAGCAGCAACAAGCGCAGGGGGTGGGACATAGGCCAGGGATAGGGCCACGGCGGCTTCGACGAACTCAGTCGAGCCGGCGGTGACTGCTGCTGCAACTGCCGTGGGCGGGTATGCCACACGCCGGCGGGCTGGGCAGGGTCGCTCAGGCAGACGCGCCCGCCACAGCGATCACGATCTTGCCGAAATGATCGCCCGCCAGCATGTGGCGCAGGGCATCGACATAGTTTGCCAGCGGCCACACACTGTCGATCACCGGCGTCACCGCGCCGGAGACGACCAGCCGGAAGGCCTGATGCGCATCTTCCATGTTGCCCATGGTGCTGCCGATGATCCGCACCTGGCGGCCAAAGACCAGATTGACCGGGGTTTCGGCGCTGTAGCCGCTGGTGCCGCCCACAGTCAGCAGGCGGCCCTGGCGGGCCAGACTGCGCAGGCTGCTGCCCCAGGTGGCCGCGCCCACATTATCCACCACCACTTCCACGCCCTGGCGGTCGCTGCGTTTCCACACCGCCCGGCCCCAATCGGGGTCGGCGCTGCGGTCGTGCACCCAGTCCGCGCCCAGGGCCAGCGCCTTGGCGGCCTTGTCCGCGTCCGCGGCGATGACCCAGGCCTCGGCCCCGGCGATTTTGGCCAGTTGGATGCAGGCAATGTTGACCCCGCCCCCCGCGCCCACGATCAGCACGCGTTCGCCAGGCCGCACGCCCCCATCCACAATCAGGCTGCGCCAGGCGGTGAGGTAGACCAGGCTGGCCGCGGCCGCCAATTTCAGATCGAAGCCCGCGGGCAGGGGGATGAGGTTGCGGGCGGGGATGCACACAAATTCGGCGCAGGCCCCGCGGGCGTGCTCGCCCAGGATGCCGAATTGCTCGCACAGATGATGATCGCCGCGCAGGCAATAGCGGCAGCGGCCGCAGAACAGGGTGGGATTGCCGCTGACCCGTTGGCCGACCTGCCAGCCGCTGACCCGTTCGCCCAGAGCCGCGATCTCGCCGGCAAAATCGGAGCCGGGGATGTGCGGCATGGTCAGGTTCAGCCCCTTCCACCCCCGCCGCACAAAGTCATCCAGGCGGTTGAGGGCGGAGTAGTGCACTTTCAGCAGCACATCCTCCGGGCCGATCTCTGGCATCGGCATGTCATCGATCAAGCGGTAGACAGCGAGATCGGGGCTGTGTTGGGGAAAAACAAGCGCTTTCATGGGCATACGCTGCTGCGGCTGGGGGTTGATGGCTGGAGGCGGGGGGTGGTATAGTGAGGGGCGTTGCTGTGTCGCTGTGTCGCGTCAGGAGGTTTCTGCCATGCTGCGGTCGCTGAGCCGGTCGATTCAATTCGAGGATATTGTACTCTTTTTGTGGCTGGTTGCGCTAGAGCCGCTGGCCGCGCAGCGCGTGACCGCGTGGGAGGGGGGCGGCGCTTGGGGCTGGCTGCTGTTGGCCGCGGTGCTGAGCGGGCTGGTGGTCATGCTCACCCGCTCGCCCGGCGAGGGGGAGGGGGGCTGGGCCTTTGTGACGGCGCCCCCCCTGTACGCGCGTTTGCCGATGATGGCGGGGATGGGGCTGCTGGCGGCGATGGGATTCGAGCGGCTGGGGCGGGCGGCATGGGGCGATAGCGCCTTCGCCGGCATTCTCGGCGCTTTTGGCCTCAGTTTCATAGCCTACGCCCACTTGCCGGTGCTGCCGGCGCTGGCGCGGCGGCTATTCGCCACCCCGCTGGTGGTGATCGGCGGCGCCCAATTCCGCGATATCGCCGCGCAGATGATGGGCGACCTCGATTTGCAGACGTTTATGGAGGGCCTGCGCACGCCCGGCGTCTCTTTCATCGTCACTCTGCTGACCGTGGCCCTGCTGGTGCAGTATGCCATGTTCGTCTTTGGCCCGCGGCAGGTGGCGGATGGCCACGGCACCTGGCCGCAGTGGCTGCTGCGCTTTCTGCTCTATCTGACCGGCCTGCTCAGCGGGCGGGCGCTGTGGCCGCTCTGATTCAGGGGCCGCGCGTCACGCCTGCAATAGCCGGATCGCCCCCGGCAACACCCGGTACACCAGATCGTTGCCCTCGGCCTGCTCGCCGTCGAATTCCAGGCCCATCGGCCCATCGTGGCAGGTGATGCGCACCTCCGCCGCCTTGGTGAAGTGTACATCGGGCCGGCCCACGTGCCCGGCGTTGTATACCAACTGCAAGATGCGCAGCAGCTTCAGTTTGGACACCCCCTCCAGCACGGCCACGTCGAAGACGCCGTCATCGATGCGGGCGTCGGGCGCGGGGTGCATGCCGCGGCCAAAATACTGGCCGTTGGCCGCCACGATCAGGTGCGTGCTGCCGTCGTAGAAGAGCCGGCCATCGCAGACCACGGTCACGCGTTGGGCTTTGTGTTGCAGCAGGGTGATGGCGGTGGCGGCGAGGAAGGTGAAGGGGGTGCGGCGTTTGGCTTTGTTCACGCGCACCGCCACTTCGCCCCCGGCGCCGGCGCTGGCGTCGTTGAGGAAGAGCCGCGTCACGCGCTCGTCTGTGCCCGCGGCGGTGTACTCGATCCGGCCCAGATCGCAGGGCCGCGGCTGCGCCTGGCCCAACCAGCGCACCGCCGCCGCCGGATCCAGGGGCACGCCCAATGTGCGCGCCCAATCGCGGCCCGTGCCCAGGGGCAGGCTGCCAAAGGCCAGATCCAGGCCCGGACGGGCGGCGAGGGCGTTGAGCACGGCATGGTTGGTGCCGTCGCCCCCGGCGGCGATGATGCGCGTCAGCCCCGCGGCCGCGGCTGCGTCCAGGTGTTCTGCCAATGCCGCGGGGGTCTCGGTGACGGCTACGACGAAATCGTCGAAGGTTTCGACCAACAGCGGTTCGAGGCGCTGAAAGTGCTTGCCGGCCTTGCCGCCGCCGGCGTGGGGGTTGAGGATGATCAGGGTGTGCATGGGTGTCAGGGTGCGTGGGGTGTGGGGTGTTTAATCGGTCACGCTGTGCGCTTGTTGCCAGATGGTTTGGTAGCGATCGATTTCGGCCAGCCAACGGGCATCGTCCCAGCCCAGCGCGGGCTGCAAGTGGGGACGCAGCGTCGGCAGCAGGCTCAGGCCGCCATCGGCCAGGAGCAGGCCCAGGCGAAAGCGGCGCAGGAAGAGGTCGTCGAGATGAACGACCGCCTCGTGCACTGCCGACCAGACCAGCTCCGCCGCCCGGTAGGGGAGGCCGGGCAGGCGCGCTTGCAGGTGATCGGGCAGAGCGAGGATGGCGGGGGCGGCGGCGCCATAGCGCCCGTACAGGTGCGCGCTTTCGCCGGCCGCGGCGGTTGCAAACACCGGCAGGTCGGCATCTGGCTTGGGCAGGGCAGGGTGCAGCTCGCGGGCCGCGGCCAGCGCGTCGTGCGCGATCAGGCGGAAGGTGGTCAATTTGCCGCCGGTGACGGTGAGCAGGCCCTCCTCCGCCCAGATCACATGATCGCGGTGCTCTTTGGAGGGATCCTCTTTGCCGGTGTCGATGACCGGACGCACCCCGGCCTGGGTGCTGAGGATATCCGCCGCGGTCAGGGCCAGATCGGGGAAGTAGTGATTGGCCACGGCCAGCAGATACGCTTGTTCCTCGGCGGAGATGCGCGGCTCCGCCCCCAGGTCATGGCCATGATCCACGTCGGTGGTGCCCAGCAGGATCACGCCCTCCCAGGGATAGGCGAAGACAGGGCGGCCATCCTCGGGGTGGAGCATGGCCACGGCCTGGTAGATGGGGAAGCGGCTGGGCGAGAGATAGAGGTGGCTGCCGCGCAGGGGGCGGATGCGGGCCGGGCGCTCGATCTGGCGGCGGAGATCGTCGGCCCAGGCGCCGGTGGCGTTGATCACCACGCCCGCCAGCGCCTCCTCTTGCCGGCTGCCCGCCTGATCTTGCACGCCTACACCGACGACGCGCCCGCCCGCGCGCAGCAACGCACCGCCGCGGGCATAGTTCAGGGCCAGGCAGCGGCCCTCGCTCGCGTGCAGGGCGTCGTGCAGCACCCGCAGCGTCAGGCGAGCGTCATCGGTCTGGGCGTCGGCGTAGAGATAGGCGGTCTCGAATTGGCGCTGCTTGATCCCCGGCGCCAGCATCAGCATGTCCACGGCGTCTAGCTCTTGATACCCGCCGGCGCCGCCGCCCATGCGCGTGTACATGCCCAGCCCCAACTCCAGCAGCCAGGCGCCGGGGCGGTCGCCGCTGTAGACGGGGTAGATGAAGTTGAGGGGGTGCACCAATCCCGGCGCGGCCCGCAGCAGGTATTGGCGTTCGTGCACACTTTCCCGTGTCAGCTTGAACTGCATCTGCTTGAGGTAGCGCAGGCCGCCGTGCACCAGTTTGGAGGAGCGGCTGGAGGTGCCGCTGGCAAAGTCGTGCTGCTCCAGCAGCAGCGCCCGCAGGCCCAGGCGCGCGGCCAGGGCCAGGATGCCGGCGCCGGTGATGCCCCCGCCGAGGATGATCACATCCCACGGATCGCGCAGGCGGGCCCAGGCGGCGTGGCGTGGTGCGTGGGGCGTATTGCGTGGTGCGTGGTGCGTGGTGCGTTCGATGACGTTCATGATTAATTATCGATAATTAACGAATAATATCGAATATCCAATATCCAATATCCAATATCCAATACCCAATATCCAACAGTTAACCGCTACCAACCAATTTCCCCGGATTCATCCTTCCTTCTGGATCGAAGGCGCGGGTGAGGGTGGCGAGGGCTTGCAGGCCCAGCGCGCCCTTTTCCGCGGCCAGCCAGGGCAGGTGGTCGCGGCCGACGCCATGCTGGTGGCTGATCGTGCCGCCATGGGCGACGATGGCGGCGCTGGCCGCGTCTTTCAATCGCTGCCAACGGTCGAGCGTCTCGGCCAGGGTGGGGGCGATGCGGAAGAGGACGGTGCTGTAGATGCTGGCGCCATCCGCGTAGAGGTGGGAGAGATGGGCAAAGGCATGGGCGCGCTCGCCGAGGGGGGCCAGGGCCGTGCGCAGGGCCGCGGTGATGGCGGCGTGGGCCGCAGGCACGGCGGCCCAGGGCAGCGCCGTCTCCATCGTGTCCACGGCGTAGCCCTCTTCCCACAGGGTGTTGCGCAGATAGGGCGTGCGGAAGCGGCTCTTGCGCCATTCCTTACCCAGCAGCCGCCCGGTATGCACCCCCCGCTGCCGGGCGGCGATGTCGAGCGCGGCCCGCCGCGCCTGTTTCACGCTCGCTTCGGCGCCGGTGAGGCCGAGCATCAGCCAGCATTTGCCCGCGTCCACCCCTTGCGTGCGCAGCAACCGCTCGGCCAGGCCGATCAGCCGGGCGTGGCCGGCCAGGATCAGGGTGGTGGCCGTTTCCACCGGGTCGCTGAGGCGCAACATGGAGAGGGGCAGGTGGGCTTGGGCCATCTCGCGCACCGCGGCCACGCCCGACAGCCAATCGGGGAAGAAGATGGCGTGGAAATCCTCGCGCGCGGGCAGGGACTGCACCCGCATCGTGGCTGTGGTGAGGATGCCCAGCCGCCCCTCCGACCCCAGCACCAACTGGCGCAGATCGGGGCCGGCGGCGCTGGCCGGCAGCGGGGGCAGATCGAGAACCCCGGCAGGCGCCAACAGCCGCCCCCCCGCGAACAGGTCTTCGATGCGACCAAAAAACAGGGATTGCTGCCCGCTGGAACGGGTGGCGATCCAACCGCCCAGGGTGGAATATTCGAACGATTGCGGAAAATGGCCGAGGGTGTAGCCGCGCGCCCGCAGTTGCGCTTCCAGATGAGGCCCGCTGACGCCGGCGCCAAAGGTGGCCAGGCGGCTGGTTTCATCCAACTGGTGCAGCTGCGCCTGCCGGGTCATGTCCACCGTCAAGACCGGGCCTTCGTCCCCGGTGGGGGTGATGTGCCCCACCACGCTGCTGCCCCCTCCGTAGGGGATGAGGCGGATATCGTGGGCGCAGGCCCAGGCCAGGAGTTCAGCCGTCTGCGCCTCGTCGCTGGGGTAGGCCACGCCATCGGGGAAATGGGGGATGACGCCGAAACGCAGCGCCGCCCAATCGGGCAGAGAATGGCCGCGGGCGTGGCGCAGCCGGGCAGCGGGGCTGGTATCGATCAGAGGATGAGCGGGCAGGCGGCTGGCGGGCGCCGTGGCCAGCATCTCCGCCCAGCCGGCGGTGGGCGCGGCTTGCGGCGGGCCGAGCGCGTCGGCCAGGAACGCACGCGCGGCCTCTGGCACTGGATAGAGGATCTCTTCGTTGCCCCAGCCATTCCAGCGTTTCATCGGCAAACTCCTGCAGGAAACGAAAACGAGGGGTGATCGAACGGTCGATGTTGTCATTCTACCTACATCGGGGGATTTGTCTACTCGGCGCCCGCCCCCCGCCCCCCGCACCACGCACAGATCGGTTTGACAAGCCATAGAAACACCTCCTATAATCGCGGTCACGCCCGATTTTGGGCGCACCGGGCCTGATCAAGGTTGCGCATGTTTGGTTTTGGCCAGTCTCGTGTCTCTCCCATTGGTCTTAAGGAGGCAGTTTATTGACGAACAAACGATTGCTGTTTTGGTTCGTTGATTCAGACAGCGCCCGCGCCGCATACACACCCCCTGATTCGGCGGAAGGGCGCCCATCCTTCCCACTCACCTTTCTCTCAAGGAGGAGAAAAAGATGCAAAAGCATCGCACCTGGCTGTTTGTTGTGACGCTCATGTCTAGCATCGTGTAAATGCGAAAAGCCAGACGGTGTTTGATGGACAAAAAAACTGTTTGTAAGTGCCCAACAAGCAGGGCAAATCTGGTTT
>JAANMW010001786.1_pt1 | contig 21300 bp, 17 predicted proteins | sample 7279671 | NCBI WGS metagenome assembly JAANMW01 (sample SAMN14094541, study PRJNA606508) | bioreactor metagenome | isolation source: A lab-scale SPAN reactor treating ammonium-rich wastewater day 247 | place: Ireland: Galway | collected 2017-09-19
GCAGGTACACCGCAGTGATGATGCCCAGGCCGAACAGGCTCGGGCGGATCACTTCGGCAGTGGCCGCAGCCGTCTCGTCGAAGCGCTCCTCGTCGGTCATTACCCGGCCGAGCCGGTGCTGCAGTTCGCCGAAGCGCCGCAGGCAGTTCTCGATGATGATCACCGCGCCGTCGACGATCAGGCCGAAGTCCAGCGCGCCCAGGCTCATCAGGTTGCCCGACACGCCGCCGCGCACCATTCCGGTGAGGGTGAACAGCATCGCCAGCGGAATCACCGCCGCCGTGATCAATGCCGCGCGGAAATTGCCCAGCAGCAGGAACAGCACCGCGATGACGAGCAGCGCGCCTTCGACCAGGTTCTTGGTCACCGTTTCGATGGTGCGGTCGACCAGTGCGGTGCGGTCGTACACGGGAACCGCGCTGACGCCCTCGGGCAGAGACGCGTTGGCCTCCTCGAGCTTGGCCGACGCGGCCAGGCTGACCTCACGGCTGTTGGCGCCCACCAGCATGACCACGGTGCCGATCACGACCTCGTGGCCGTTCTGCGTGGCCGCACCGGTGCGCAGCTCCTTGCCTTCGCCCACGGTCGCGACATCGCGCACGCGGATCGCCAGGCCCTCGCGACGGTCGAGCACGATGTTGCGGATGGCCTCCAGATCACCGACCTGGCCGGGCACGCGCACCAGCAATTGCTGGCCGTTGCGCTCGATGTAGCCGGCGCCGACGTTCTGGTTGTTGGCGCCTACCGCCGTGACGATGTCTTCGAGGGTGAAGTTCAACGCGACCAGCTTGGCGGGATCGGGCGTGATGTGGATCTGCCGCTCGAAGCCGCCGATCGTGTTGACCTCGGTGACGCCCGGCGTGTTGCGCAGCTGCGGCCGGATCACCCAGTCCTGCAGGGTGCGCAGGTCGGTCGCGGTGTACGGCGTCCCGTCCGGCTTGCGCGCTTTCGGATCGGCCTCCACGGTGTACATGAAGATCTCGCCCATGCCGGTGGCGATGGGGCCCATCGTCGGTTCGAGGCCGGGCGGCAATTGCGACCGCGCCTGCTGCAGGCGTTCGGACACCTGCTGGCGGGCGAAGAAGATGTCAGTACCGTCCTCGAACACGACGGTGACCTGCGAGAGCCCGTACCGCGACAGCGATCGCGTGTAGTCGAGATTCGGCAGACCCGCGAGCGCGGTCTCGATCGGGAAGGTGACCCGTTGCTCGGCCTCCAGCGGCGAGAAACCCGGGGTTTCGGTGTTGATCTGGACCTGGACGTTGGTGATGTCCGGCGTGGCATCGATCGGCAGGCGGGTGAAGCTCCAGACCCCCAGGCCGATCAGGCCCAGGGTCAGGATGAGCATCATCCACCGATGCGCGATCGCGAATCGGATGATTTTCTCGAGCATCGCGGCGGCCTCAGTGGTCGTGCTCGGCGGTCGATTTCTCGATGTCCGCCTTGATCAGGAAGCTCTGCGCGGTGACGACCTGCTCACCGGCCTTGAGGCCCGACAGCACTTCGACGCGGTTCGCATCGCGCTGGCCCAATCGGACCGGCCGCTGGGTGTAGGTGTCGCCCGACTTGACGTAGACCACCTCGGCCCCGCCGGCGGTCTGCACCGCGCTCAGCGGCACCATCAGCGCGACCGGCTGCTGTGCAACGGTGACCCGCGCCTTGACCGCGGAGCCCGGCCGCCAGAGCCCGTCGAGGTTCTGGATACGTGCACGGGCGACGGTGCTCTGACTCGCCGTCGCGGTCGACGGCAGGATGCGCTCGAGCACGGTTTCCGCGGTCACGCCATCGCTCATGCGGGTGACGACGACGGGACTGCCGGCGGTGATGTGCTGCGCGTCGGCGCCGAAGATGTGCAGGTCGACCCACAGTTCGGACAGGTCGGCGATCTCGTACAGCGGCATGCCTTCGCTGGCGACCGCGCCGACCGATGCGTTGCGTTGCAGCACGACGCCCGAGATCGGCGCCGGCACGGTGTACGTCGTCAGGCTGAGGTTGCTTTCGATCGTGGCCAGCGGTTGCCCGGCGCGTACGCGGTCGCCGATGTTGGCGCGCAGCGAGCGGATCGGGCCGGGAAACCGCGCCATGACCTGCGCGATGCGACCTTCGACCGGCGTCAGCAGACCCTGCACCTCGTGCTGGTCGGCGATCGTGCCCGGGGCGACCGGTGCGACCTCGACCCCGGACCTTTTGGCGACCTCGGCCGTCATTGTGGTGCTGGGCGGGCCCTCCTCATGGCCTTCTTCCGCTTCGCCTTCGGCGTGTTCTGCGCCTTCTTCATGTTCGCCTTCGGCGTGTTCTTCGCCGGCATGCTCGCCGGCACCTTCAGGCGCGGCCGCCGGCTTGTCGCCGCAGGCGGCCAGCAGCAGGACCAGGGCCAGCGTGGCCAGGGTGGAACGCATCATGGGGTGTCTCCTTGCAGGCGCTCGGGCGCGGCGGTCACGAAGGACTCGCCGGTCAGACGCTGGATTTCGATCAGGGCGCGCTGCGCGTCGAGCGCGGCTTCGAGTTGTTGCTTGCGGGCGTTGGTGGTCTCGGACTGCAGCTGCGCCCATTCGAGGTAGCTGATCGCACCGGCGCGGTAGGCGCGCTCGGCGGCGGCTTCGGCACGGGCGAGCCTGGGCAGCACGTCGCGCTGCAGCCGGTCGACCTCGACCTGCGCCGACAGGAAGCGGCCGTGGGCCTCGGCGAGCGTTGAATACAGGGCCAAACCCCGCGCCTCGCGCTCGATCTCGAGCGACACCAGTTCGGCCTGCGCCTGGCGGATCTCCGGCTGCGCCCGGGTGGACGCACCCAGCGGCATCGAGACGCTGCCGACCAGTGCGACATCGTCGGTTTCCTGCAGCCGCCGCACGCCGACCTGCCAGTCCAGATCCGGCGTGGCCGCGGTGCGCGCGAGCTGCAGCCGCGCCTCGCGGATGCGCTGCTCGCCGGTGAACTGGGCCAACTCCGGCGTGCGCTGCAGCAGGTCGGCCAGTTCACCGAAGCCGGCAATGCGCGGCAGCGCACGTGGATCGGTGGCGACGACTTCGAACGTCGGCGCGCGCTCGCCCCACAGCGCGGCGAGATGCTGCCGGGCAGCGGCCAGGCGCTGCTCGGCGCGGGCCCGGTCAAGTTCGGCGCGGGCGAGCATCGCCTGCGCCGTGAGCACGACCGACTCGGGCGAGGCGCCTGCCTCGAGGCGCCGGCGCGCGCCGGCGACCGTGCGCGTGCGCTGGGCGATGTCGAGCTGCGCGATCTCGCGCTGACGCATCGCCGAGACGATCGCCAGGTAGCGGCGGGCGACCTCGGCCAGCAGGTCGAGCCGGCGCACTTCGCGCTCGAGCGCGAGCGCATCGATCCGGCTCTGCGCGAGCGTGCGGCGCGCTTCGAGCTTGCCGCCGCGCTCGAACACCGAGGCCAGCGTCAGGGTCAGCTCCGCCCCCTGCACGCCGCTCGCATCGCCGGTGCCGCCGACGTTCTCGAGTTCGGCACCGACCACCCACGGCGGGCGGAACGCGGCGCGGTCGAGCTCGGCGGTCAGCGCGTCGCGACGCGGGCCGAGCAGTCGTAATTCCGGGTGGGTCGTGGCGACGCGTTCAAATGCATCGTCCAGGGTCAAACGGTCGGCAGCGAGCGCAGGCCCGAGGGCCAATGCGCACGCCGCGACCAGCACGGCTTTCGCCGCGAGTCGCAAACGCATGAGAGTGCTCCGATGAACTCAGGGGATCGCAGGACCGGCACGCAGCCGGTAGCGGTCATGCCCGGATCGGAGGACGGAACGGGGCCAGTGCGGGCTCAGTCGCAACGCGTTGCGCGGTCCAGGGCCGTATCGGCAAGGGAGCGTGGACCGTCAGCGGCGCATCGATAACCGGCGCAAGCATCGCCGAGACCTGGCCACAACAATGCGCAAAGTGGTGAATGAGGTGCAGGGTTCCGGCAGTGCGATCACCCGATTCGTCGGCTTGCGCCAGTTCGGTCCGAACGTCCCCACCGTCATGCAGGTGCTGCTCGCTGAGTCCGTGGGTCAGCTCGTGCAACTCGCCCACGGCCGCCAGCATCGGCTGGAACACCCCACCCAATAGCAAGGCCACCAGCAGGAGCCAGTGCATGAGCGATCGATGGGAAGGGCGGGGCATCATGGGGCGGTGTCTTCGTTGTGCGGTCGCATCGACGAGCGCGCTTGTCGCGCCTCTCGCAGGATCTCAACAGCTTCCTTGACCACGTAAAGCCCGATCAAAGTGCCTATCACGTAGTCAGGGTACGGTGACGCAAGCACCATCACCAGCAGTCCCGCCACGATCACACCGATATTGGCCACCACGTCGGCCCGGGTGAAGATCCACGTGGATCGTAAGTGCACCTCACCAGAGCGGAACGGCGCGAGCAGACGCAAGACGGTGAGATTCACGGCCAGCGACAGCACGGCCGTAGCGATCATCCAGCTGCTTTGCGGCTCGGCGCCGTCCACCACGCGGCGGCCGACCTCGAGCAGAACGCCGAGTCCGAGCACCAGCAAGGCCAGGCCGCTCAACATCGCGGCATTCGCCTTGAACCGCACCGAGCGGCCGATCGCCACCAGCCCGATCGCATAGGCCGTCGCGTCGGAAAGCATGTCGAGCGCGTCCGCTAGCAGGCCGGTCGATTGGCCCTTCCAGCCGGCGATGCCGCCAATGACGGCCATCGACGCATTGAGAACCAGCGCGATCACAAGGATGCGCCGTTCGTTGGCATTCTTCGCTTCCGCGTGGCAACCGCAGTCGCTCAACGGGCGCTCCTCGACTCGGTTCCCGACGTGGCATCCGACAGGGGGCCAGCGTAAAGTCCGTACCCACTACGGAGTCAAGACGGCCTGCATGAAGATCAGCGAAGCGGCAGCCGCGAGCGGTTGCCATCTGGAAACCGTCCGCTATTACGAGCGGGTGGGGTTGATGCCGGCTCCGGCGCGGGTGGGCAGCGGGTACCGTGCCTATTCCGAGCAGGATGTCGCGCGGCTGCGCTTCATCACGCGCGGCCGGGCACTGGGCTTCAGCCTTGACGACATTCGCAGTCTTCTGCGACTGGACGATGACCCACAGTTGTCCTGCACCGAGGTGGATGGCGTAGCGCGCACCCACCTGGCTGACGTTCGACGCCGGATCGATGCCCTGCAGCGCATCGCGGACGAGCTGGAACGGGTCATCACCCAATGCTCCGGGGGTGTACGCGGGCAGTGCGCCATCCTGGGCACGCTGCGGCACCCGACGATGGCATCGGGCGAGCCGCAGGGGTAGGCGCGTGACGCTGGATCGCTATCTGGAGGCGGCCACTCGCGAGAACACGCGCCGCAGCTATCAATCGGCGGTGCGCCATTTCGAAGTCGAATGGGGCGGCCATCTTCCGGCCACCGCCGACAGCGTGGCGCGTTACCTGGCTGACCATGCCAGCCGCCTCGCAATCAACACGCTCAAGCAGCGGTTGGCGGCACTCGCGCATTGGCACACCGAACATGGCTTTGTGGACCCGACACGGGCGCCCCTGGTGCGCAAGGTGCTCAAAGGCATCCAGGCGCTGCATCCGTCCCTCGAAAAGCGCGCCACGCCCTTGCAGCTGACTCAACTCAGCCAGGTGGCCGATTGGCTCGAGATCGCCGCGGCCCAACAGCGCGATAATGGTGTCGCACCTTTGCGCCATCTACGCGATCGCGCCTTGATCCTCCTCGGGTTCTGGCGCGGCTTTCGAGGCGACGAATTGCTCCGCCTGCGGATTGAACACTTGGCGGTGGTGCCCGGCGAAGGCATGGTCTGCTTCCTGCCACGTAGCAAAGGCGATCGCCAACTGTCTGGCCGCACGTACAAGGTGCCTGCGCTCTCGCGCTGGTGCCCGGTCAGCGCGACCAACACCTGGCTGGCGGCTGCCGACCTGCGCGATGGCCCCGTGTTTCGTTCAGTGGACCAATGGGGGCGGATTGGCGAGAACGCTTTGCATCCCAACAGCCTGATCCGGGTGTTGCGTCAATCATTCGCGGCGGCTGGCCTGAGTGCTGCAGACGGCTACAGCGCCCACTCGCTTCGACGCGGTTTTGCCGGCTGGGCCAATGCCAACGGTTGGGACGTCAAGGCGCTGATGGAATACGTAGGCTGGCGCGATGCCCAGTCTGCGATGCGCTATATCGATGGGGAGGACGCGTTTGGCCGTCGCCGCATCGAGGCCGCGCTGCCGCAGGCCACCCCGCCCGCACTGCCTGCGCCGGCGACCGGGTCGCCCCCGCCGCCAGGAATGGTGACGGTGCTCGACATGCACCTCACGTTGACGCCATTTCGGGCGGGTGCTCGCGGTCGAACGCGCGCCCATCGTTTGATCGAAGAAATTTGCCTGCAGCCGCATGGCGCGCAGCAGCTCGATGGCGAGGGTGAACGTTACCGAGTGGCCATCACCGCCGGCGACGACGCGGCGCTGGAAGAAACCGTCGCCATGCTGCTGGACGAGATGCACCGCATTGCCGACAACCACCAGTGTTTCCTGACCGTCGCCTTGCGCGACGAGGCCGGCCACCGCCATTGGGATTGAGCATGACGACGCTGCACGAAACGGCCTATCCGCGCCTCAAGCCTGACCCCACCGCCAAAGAACTCCAGGATATCTACACGCCCACCGAGGCGGAGCGGCGGTGCGTGGACGACATCGCCACCGGCCCGGTAACCCGGTTGGCGCTGCTTCTCCACCTGAAAGTGTTTCAGCGGCTGGGCCACTTCACGACGCTGGCCGAAGTGCCCGAACGTATCGTGCAGCACGTCTGCCGTGTGGTGGGGATGCGCCGCGTTCCCATGGAGCGGCTGGCCAGCTATGACGCCTCCGGCGGAAAACGCGGCCATTTAGCCCAGCTGCGGATGTTCCTCAACGTGCGCCCGCTGGACGATGCCGGTCGCGCTTGGTTGACCACCGTTGCGGTCAATGCTGCGCACACCAAGCACATCGTGCCGGACGTCGTGAACGTCATGCTTGAAGAGCTGGTGCATCACCGTTATGAGCTTCCCGCCTTCAGCACGCTGGAACGCATGGCCATAGCCGCCCGTGAGCAGGTCCACGATGCGCACTTTCGTCAGATCACGGACGCACTGACACCCGCGATGCGGGCACTGATCGACGAGCTGCTGCTTACACCACCGGGCAGTTCCCACAGCGGCTGGCATGCACTCAAGCGCGAGCCCAAGCGACCAACCAACAAGGAGGTGCGTCAGTACCTGCAGCACATCCACCGCTTGCGTTCGCTGGCCGAGCAATTACCGCCGATCGACGTGACGGTCCCCAAGCTCAAGCAGTTCCGTACCATGGCGCGAGCATTGGATGCGAGCGAGCTGGCCGAGCTGATCCCGGTAAAACGGTATGCGCTGGCCGCGATCTTTATCCGCTCGCAGTACCGAAAGACGCTCGATGACGCGGCGGACCTGTTCATTCGTCTGATTCAAAGTCTTGAGAACAGCGCCCAGCAGAAGCTGTTGGCGTAACAGCTCGAACACAGCAAGCGTGCCGACACACTGGTCGCCCAGCTCAAGGACATCCTGCAGGCGTACCAGGTGGACGGCACCGACGAGCAGCGCATGGACGCGATCAAGGACGCGCTGATTGCCGACATCAGCCTGCTGCTGGCGGAGTGCGAAGAGCACATGGCCTATGCCGGTCGCAATTACCTCCCGTTCCTTCTGGCGCCCTACGGCAGTGTGCGTCCGTTGCTGTTCAATTGTCTGGAGATCATGGGCCTGCGGGCCTCCAGTCATGATCCAGCCATGCCGCGAATGATCGCAGCGGTACTGGGCCTACGCCATCAGCGCCGCGAGGTGGTGGACGCGGCCAGCGTGGGCTTGGATACGACGGTGGATCTCACGTGGTTGCCCGCCGCTTGGCGCAAACACGTGCTCCCCAAAGCGTTGTTGGCCACTCCGGGTGCCATGCACCGGAAGTATTTCGAGTTGGCGGTGTTGATCCAGGTAAAGGACGAACTCAAGTCGGGCGATCTCTACATTCCGCACGGCGAACGCTACGACGACTACCGGGAGCAACTGGTCGACGAGGACACCTTCGTCCAGGAGCTGGAGGCCTATGGCGAGGTCTCGGGGATCGCGACCGACGCGGCGACATTTGCGCTTGGCCTGCGGACCGAACTGACGACGATGGCCGACGCCGTGGACGCCCGGTTTCCCGACAACCTGCACGCCAGCATGGTCGACGGGCGGTTGGTGCTCCGGCGCCTGCAGCGTGTCGAGGTGACCCAGGCGATCGCCGCGGTGGACAGAGCAATCACCGACCGGTTGCCACCGACCAGCATCGTCGACGTGCTAGTCGACACCACCCGCTGGCTGGACCTGCACGTGCATTTCCGGCCCATCGCCGGCACCGACGCTCAGGTCGATGAACTGCTGCGACGAGTGATCACCACGTTGTTCTGCTATGGCTGCAACTTGGGCCCCACGCAAACCGCCCGATCGGTCAAGGGCTTCAGCCGGCGGCAGATTTCGTGGTTGAACTTGAAGTACGTCACTGAAGACACGCTCGATCGCGCGATCGTGGACGTGATCAACCTGTACAACAAGTTCGAACTGCCCGGCTACTGGGGTAGTGGCAAGACCGCGTCGGCCGACGGCACCAAGTGGAGCGTGTACGAGCAGAACCTGCTGTCGGAGTACCACATCCGTTACGGCGGCTATGGTGGCATCGGCTACTACCATGTCTCCGACAAGTACATCGCCTTGTTTAGTCATTTCATCCCGTGTGGGGTGCATGAGGCGATCTACATCCTGGACGGCTTGCTGGCCAACCACTCCGACATCCAGCCCGACACGGTGCACGGCGACACGCAGGCACAAAGCTTCCCGGTGTTCGGCCTGGCGCATTTGTTAGGCATCAATCTGATGCCACGGATACGCAACATCAAAGATCTCGTGTTCTCACGGCCCGAGCCGGGGCGGGCCTACCAAAACATCCATGCGTTGTTCGGTGACAGCATCGACTGGGCACTGATCGAAACCCACTTGCACGACATGCTGCGCGTGGCGATCTCGATCAAACTGGGAAAAATTACCGCCTCAACGATTTTGCGCCGGCTCGGCACCTACAGCCGCAAGAACAAGTTGTACTGGGCCTTTCGCGAGCTGGGTAAGGTCGTGCGCACCATGTTCCTCCTGCGCTACATCGATGACGTCGAAGTGCGTCGGACGATTCACGCCGCCACCAATAAGAGCGAGGAGTTCAACGGCTTCGTCAAATGGGCATTCTTCGGTGGGGAAGGCATCATTGCCGAGAACGTCCAACACGAGCAACGCAAGATCGTGCGCTACAACCAACTGGTGGCCAATCTGGTGATCCTGCACAACGTGGAGCAGATGACCCGCGTACTGGCGGAGCTGCGCCACGACGGAGCCGAGATCAGTCCAGAAGTGCTTGCGGGGCTGTCGCCGTATCGGACCAGCCACATCAACCGGTTCGGCGATTACACCGTTGATCTCATGCGCGAGGTTGCGCCGATCGACTTCACCCGGCGGATTCTTGATCTCGCTCCGGGGCAAGGACCGGCGCTGACGTCCGGTAAGGCGCGTATCGAAGAGGCGGAGCTGCAGGAGGGCTGAGGGTGAGGCCGGAGTGCCCAAGCGGCCGTTCTACGGACTGACTCGGACCGTGCTTCCAGCCCCAAAAACTTCATGCCAAATAGGGAGTTAACTCACTTTTGGCTGTTTTTTACATGATTCCCTGCCGACCCTCGACTACAGCCAGGCCAGTGCCGATTCAGCCAGCTCGCGTTCCTCATCGATCGCGACGTTCCAGATCGCCGGCCCACTCCCGCCATCGATCCGTATGGCTCCTGCATCGTTGTCGCGAGACGCCAGCGCCAGACCAAGCCAGCCCAGGCGCGCGACGATGCGAGCACGCAGGCCGGGCGCGCGATGGCCGATGCCGCCGGAAAAGACCACATGGTCAACGCCCCCGATTGCCGTGGCCATGGCCGCAATAGCCTGCGCAATCCGGACTGCGAACAGCTCCACGGCAAGCTGCGCCTGGGGGTCGGGGTCGGCGAGCAGCATGCGCATGTCGCCATGCCCGGCAATGCCGGCAAGGCCGGCAGCGCGGGACAGACCCTCTTCAAGCGTCTGCGCATCCAGACCTTCGTGCCGGAGCAGATATAGCAACGCACCGGGATCGAGATCCCCGGAGCGGGTAGGGCTCGGGATTCCACCCAGCGGAGTGAGCGCCATGGTGGTGTCGCGGCTCCGACCACCTTCGACGGCGCAGACGCTGCAGCCACCGCCCAGATGCGCGAAGACGGCGCGGCTCTGCAGGATTCCGGCGTCGTGGCTGGCGACGATCCGCAGCGCGGAGGCAAAGGCAAGCCCATGGAAACCGTAGCGGCGGATACCCAGCGCATCCCATGCTTCGGGGATGGGTAGACGCCGGCTCCAGGGGGCGAGTGAGGCGTGAAAGTCGGTGTCGAAGGCCACGCCCTGGCGGGCTTGCAGCCATCGCAGCCGCGCGGCGCGCGCGAAGGCGAGTGCGAGCGGCTGGTGCAAGGGCGCGAACGGCACCAATGCATCCAGTTTCGCGAGCACAGCTTCGTCGAGCTCACGGGACTCGTGAAGGTCACCGCCGTGCACGATCCGGTGGACCACCACCTCAGGGCCGGCCGCCGTTTCCGACAAGGTTTCGAGCAGGGTGGCAAGGCGCTCTTGCGCATCCGGGCCGACTGAAATCTCGACCCGGGAGCGCTCGACGACGCGAGGCTGTGCGCCCGGCACCTCAGCGTTCAACAGGTAGGACGCGCCCTTGAGGGTGGACGAGCCAACGTTGAGTGCCAGAAGCCGGCGCGTGGTCATAGTTGTCGCCAGGTCATGTTCATCGGGACCGCACCGCCCGGCGCAACAACTGCGCATTGATTGCCACAACGACGGTGCTCAGCGACATGAGCACTGCCCCAAGCGCAGGTTGCAGCAGGATCCCCCATGCGGCGAGAACGCCAGCGGCGAGAGGGATGGCGACGATGTTGTAGCCGGCGGCCCACCACAGGTTCTGGATCATCTTGCGATAGGTGGCCTTGCTCAATTCGATGATCGCTGGCACGTCGCGCGGGTCGCTGCGCACGAGTACGACGTCGCCGGCCTCGACCGCGACGTCCGTCCCTGTGCCGATGGCGATGCCGACGTCGGACGTGAGCAGCGCCGGAGCGTCATTGACACCGTCACCCACCATCGCGACGCGCTTGCCCTGGGCCTGCAGCTCCTCGATCTTTGCCACCTTGTCCTCGGGCAATACCTCGGCGAAGACGGTGTCGATGTTGAGTTCCTTCGCGACCGCGTTTGCGACCGCCGTGGAATCACCCGTCAGCAGGACAACCTCCAGTCCTTCGTCGTGCAGCCGCTTGACCGCGTCGAACGATTCGGGACGGATGGCATCCGCGATCGCAAATACGGCGAGCACCCGGTCGCCTTCCACCAGGTAGGTTGCAGATTGACCATCGGCTGCCGCTGATTCGGCAGCCCGCCGAAGCGTCTCCGGCGGTTCGACCGCGAGCATTCTCAACAGACCCGGCCCGCCAACGTGAAGCGAGCGCTCCTCGACGACTGCGCGCACGCCGCGTCCCGGCATGGACTCGAAGTCCTGCGACATCGGAACGTCGATGCCATGTTCCTTGGCGCTGGTCATCAGCGCCTGCGCGATCGGATGTTCAGCGTCGCGCTGGACCGACGCGGCCACGCGAAGCACCTCGTCGTCGGTGAGTCCATCGGCGGCAGTGGTCTTTACGACGCGGTGCGAACCGAGCGTGAGCGTGCCTGTCTTGTCGAACACGACCGTGTTCAGCAAACGGGCCTCTTCCAGGCCGCGTCGATCGCGCACGAGCAGGCCGTTCCGTGCGCCAATCGTGGTCGAGATGGCGGTCACCAGCGGGATGGCCAAACCCAGCGCATGGGGACAGGCGATCACGAGCACGGTCACTACGCGCTCGATCGTGAAGCTCCACGGTCGACCGAGGAGTGGCCAGACAATGGCGGTAACCGCGGCGGAGACGATGGCTATGATCGTGAGGTAGAACGCCGCCCGGTCCGCCAGGGCCTGGGCGCGCGAGCGCGACGTCTGGGCCTGCTCGACGAGCCGCATGATACCCGCGAGCGCGGTCTCGTCGCCGGTTCCCGTCACCTCGACACGCAACGAGCCCTGTCCGTTGACGGTGCCGGCGATCACCCGGTCGCCCGTCGACTTGTCCATCGGCTTGGACTCGCCGGTGATCATCGCTTCGTTGACGGCGCTGGTCCCTTCCTTCACGACGCCGTCGGCGGGAATGCTCGCGCCGGGCCTGATGAGCAGCAGGTCGCCGCGCTTCAGTTCCGCGACAGGGACTTCCTTCGCGGTACCGGCCTCATCCAACCGCACCGCCATATCAGGCAGCAGCTTCGCGAGTTCCTTGAGAGCGCCCTGTGCCTGGTTGATCGAACGCATCTCGATCCAGTGGCCGAGCAACATGATCGCCACCAGCGTCGCCAGCTCCCACCACAGATCCAGTCCCTCGACAAGGCCGAGCGTGACCACGGCGCTGTAAACAAAGGCGACGGTGATCGCAAGCGAGATCAGCGTCATCATCCCCGGCAAACGACTGCGCAGTTCCTGGTATCCGCCGCGGAGGAACGGCGAGCCGCCGTAGAAGTACACGACCGTGCCGAACATCGCGGGGATGTACGCCGCGCCCGGGAACTGCGGTGCGGTGTAGTCGAACCAATGCTGGATCATCCCGCTCCAGATCAACGTGGGGATGGTCAGCAGCAGCGTGAGCCAGAACTTGTCGCGGAAGCCCGCCGCGCTGTGGCCGGCATGCTTGTCGTGCCCGGCATGGGCGTCGCCATCGCCACGCTTGCGGGAAACAGGCGATTGTTCGCTATGTGCCTGGTGATCTTGATGATGGTGGTTGTGTTGCGTCATGGGTCTGCCTTCCTGGATGCACTGATGCACTGGGCGTCAGCGGGGAGATAGATCAGGGGTTTTGTTACAGACTGTCGGGAAATCGGCCATTCCCGATGTTCGTTGCTCCGGCTGGTCACAGGTGCCCCGATCTGGCGATGGCCATTACCAGCCGCAGGGATAGCAGGCCCGCTGCAGTGAAGGCCAGCACCGCCATGACAGGCAGGTGACCGAACACTTGCGGGCCGTCGGAATGCAGGCTCAACAGCGCACCGCTTACGTACAGGCCCAAGGTGACCAGGGCCAACGCCAGCCGGTTGCCCGTGCGCGCGATTGCCTCCTGCGTGGAACTCAGGCCATGGTGGTGTACGGAGAAGGCGGGTCGTCCGTCGCTCAGTTGCGCCTGCCGCAACAGGTCGGTGGCGATCTGTGGCAGTTGGCGCGCAGTGCGGGCCAGCCGCATGGCAAGCGGCCTGTTGCCGCTGGGGCGGCTGGCTTCGGCAATGTCGGCGATCGCGGCCGCCTGCGCGGACAGCGTCCCCAGCAGGTCCAGATCCGGATCCAGCGCCCGCAGCGTGTTCTCGACCAGGAACAGCGTCCGGATCAGGGACAGCAGGTGGGCCGGAAGCCGGAAGCCAGCGCCCTGCCCAATGCGTGCCACGCGCCAGATTGCCTCGGCAATGGACCACTGCGCCAGCGGACGGCTGGCCATCTCGGCCAGGATCAGGTGGATCTCGCGCACATGCGAGCGGCGGTCGACCTGCGGCGGGAAGAAGCCCATGGCGATCGCTGCATCCAGCACGCCCTCGGCGTCGTCGGCCGCAATGGCCTCGACCATGCCGCCGAGCGCGAGCCGGGATGCAGGGTCGAGCACGCCGATCGAGCCAAAGTCATGCAGGCACAGGCGACCGTCGTCAAAGAAGAACAGATTCCCCGGGTGCGGGTCGGCATGGAAGACGCCGGCGCCGAAGAGCTGATGCACGTAGGCACCGAGCAGCGCCCTTGCCAGTGCGGGAGCGGCCGCTGTGCCGTACGCGGCCTCCAGACGGGTCCCGTGGCTTCGATCCTGCACAAGCACGTTGCGGGTGGCATACGGCTCGACGACGTGCGGCTGGGTGATGCCGGGCAGGGCATCCAGCACCTTGGCCATGCGCCGCATGTTCTGCGCCTCGTGACGCATGTCGATCTCGTCACGCAGGAATGCGCCTAGTTCGTCCACCAGTTCGAGCGGCCGGTGGCGTTTCAGTGGCGGCCAGATCCACTGGGCGACGCGCATCGTGCGCCGCAGGAGCAGCAGATCCGCCTGCACCTGGGCATGGATCCCGGGGCGGGTGATCTTGACGACCACATCGCGACCATCATGCATGCGCGCTGGATGGATCTGGGCCACTGAAGCCGCGGCCAGGGGCTTGTCATCGAAGCTGGCGAAAAGTTCGCCGACCGGCGCGCCAAACGCCTGTTCGACGATACGCATGGCCTCCTCCGCCGGGAAGGGGGGCACATCGCTGTGCAATCGCGACAACGCCTCGCGGTAGGGTGCCGGCAGCAGGTCCCAGCGCAGACTCAAGCCTTGGCCCAGCTTGACGAAGGTGGTGCCCAACCCCACCAGGGTGGTGCTGACGTATGCGGGGAGCAGGTCGGGTGCGCGCCGGCGCAGGCGCAGCACGGCGACTCCGAGCTTCAGTCCGGCCCAGGCAATCTGACCTCCGCGCCGCACTGTACCCGCCATCAGCGCGAGGTCCTGGCCGGGCGACTCACGACGCTGGCCCCGTGGCAGGGCGCAGGATCGTGGCCGGATCGCCGCGGCCATCCACTGCCGCCAGCTCCGCTTCGGACAGCAGGCTGCCACGGGACTGGCCGAGGACGTGCGCAGCCGCGTCGACCACGTGTGCCCAGGTGCTGCGGTTGGCGAACAGCAGGCCCGGCACGTCCAGCGTGCCGCCGCGGTTGACGAAGCCCAGCGCCGCGGTGGTGGCCGGGCCGGTGTCGAGCCGGCGGAGCGCGCCGAGGAAGGGCTCCGGACGTGTGTGGGTGACGAATACGCGCGGCCTGCTCACCGGGAACAGCGCCTGGACCGCGGTGTCGGAGTGCACGTACCGTGCCTCCTCCGGATCGCGCGGCGCGCGGAACCGGCCGGGCTCGGCGAGATAGACGATCGCGGCCGACACACCGCGTTCGACCAGACGCGCCTGCGCGCGGCGCACTTCCTGCAGCTGGTACGCGCCGGTGGCTACGAGCAGGATCGCCGCCGTCGCCGGATCGCCGGCCAGGCACGTCGCTCCGATCTCGGCCAGCGCCTTGGCCTGCTGTGGCGTCAACTCATGGGGCACCGGCCGCTTGGGGACGACCAGGGTGGTGACCGTGCCGCGTTGCGCGTAGGCGTGGGTGAGGGCTGCGGCGGCGCCGTTGGCATCGGGCGGAAACACCACGCGCGAGATGTCGGCCATCTCGCCCATGAGCGCCTCGGCCATGGTCGGATCCTGGTGCGACTGCTCGTTCTTCGAGTTTTCCCACGTGTGCGAAGTCAGCACCAGCGGCACGCCCAGCCAGCCGGGCGGGCGTCCGGCCTGCTTCTGATGGCGGGCAAAGATCAGTTCCTGGCGCACGGCGCCGAGCATCTTCGGCGCGAACGCCTCGTAGGTGACCACCAGGTTCAGCCCGCCCTTGTTGCCGAGCGCCGCGCAGACCACGGCCTCCTCGTTGAGCGCGGTGATGACCGCGCCGGTGGTCGATTCGGCGACACCGGGTTCGGGCTCGTGCACCCGGTGCTTCATCGCGTCCAGGGTGCGGTCGAGCTTGTTGCTGCGCAGCTCGTCGGGATTGCCCACGCGCACGCGCAGGCCCGGGTTCGCTTCGGCGATCGCGACAAACTGCTCGTCCAGCGCGGTCATCGGCGAGCTCTCGCCACCGGCGCCGCGGTCGGCGATCGCCGGCACGCGGGGCGGTTCCACCTGGCGATCGGCCAGCGCATGGTCGCGCTCGCGCACCCGCTGCTGGTCATCGTGGCTGTTGAGTGCGGCGACGGCTTCCTCGAGTTCGGGGAAGGTCACGAACAGAGCTGCAGCGCCCTCATTGAAGAGCGTGCGCGCCTCTGCATCCACCGCCGGATTTCCGGGCAGGGGAAGATTGTGCGAGGCGTTGGTCCCGGCGCCGGGGAAGCCGAAGCCCTTCACGGTTTCGGCGATGCCATAGGGCAGCCGCACGTCGGTATCGGGGACGGCGGCGCCCGCTTGCAGGCGCGATTCCATCACGTGGATGCCCCACGCGATGCTGGCCGGATCGCGCCCGTCCAGCGCGATCGGATCAAAGCCGTTCAAGCGCAGGTGCCGGTCCAACCAGCGCTCGCCGCCTTGCTGGGTGATCTGGCTGCGCTGTTCGATACGCCGCCCGTTGAGGATGATGATCGGGCTGACCAGCCCGCTGTCTTCGGCACGCCACCAGCGCGGCGCCCAGTCGCTGCCGCGCTGTTCTTCGAACGCACCGTCGCTGAGGAACGCCACCAGGCGTTCATCCTTGAGCGGCGCATGCACGTACTGAAGCTCGGCAAAGCCGAGATAGCCACCTTCCATCACGCCCCCGGCGGTATGCGCATTGACGTGGGAGCCCAGCGGCGACGCCGGCGTCCCGTCCGGATTGAGCGTGTAGGCGTAGAAGTCGCCGACGAACCGGCTCAGTCCGGCGTCGGAGCGGTCATAGCGTTCGGCGTGCCTGTCGGTCATGTTGCCAACCAACACGTTCAGCGCGTCGATCGCGGCCACGCAGTGCCCTTGGCCCATCATCCAAGCGCGGGTGACACCATCCAGGGCGTCCATCAGGAGGTAGCCGGCGTAGGCGGGCACCATGTTGAGGGACCCGCCGGTGTGGCCTTCAGGCGTGAGCTTGAAATCGTCGGCCTCAAGGACCGTGCCGTCGGTACGGACCCGCTGGCTGTAGGTCATGTGCGCCACCAGCCACATGCCGGCACTGGCGACGCGATCGGCCGCGGCGAGCCGCTGCCAAGCAGTGCCGGTATTGGGCGTGCGGCCCAGGGCCACCAGTTCGTCCACCATCTGGCGGACCCGCAGCTGGGTGAGCGGGTCATGCCGGATCACGCCGTAGCCGGCTGCCCAATGTGCGAACGCGCGATCAGCCTGCCGGTGGGCATCGGCCAGTTCAAGGATCCGCTGGCGCTCGGCGGCTGACAGCTGGTCGGCGGTGCAGCAGTTGGGGTGCAGGTTCATGGGGTCTCCGGGGAATCCAGTGCAACGCGGTCCAGGTGCTCCGGCACGCGCGCGCGCCAGCCCAGTTCGCGTTGCACGCGCCCGCGCAACGTGTCGGCTGCATCGGGCTCGCCGTGGGTGAGGTAAACGACGCGCGGCGCAGACGGTGCGGTGCGCATCCAGTCCAGCAGCTCGCCCGCATCGGCGTGGCCGGAGAAGCCTTCCAGCTGCACTACCTCGGCGCGAATGGAAACCTCGCGGCCGAACATGCGCAATGTTCGCTTTCCCGCCGCCAGCGCGGCACCGCGTGTTCCACCGGCTTGGTAGCCCGCCAGCAAGATCGCGTTGCGGTCATCCTGGCCGAACGCCTCGACGTGGTGCAGCACGCGCCCGCCGGTGATCATGCCACTGGCCGAGATGATGATCATCGGCCCGCGCTGGCGGTTGAGCGCCTTGGACTCATCCACAGTGTTGACGAAGGTGGCGACCTCAAACATCCGCTGGCAGTCCTCTTGAGACACGCGATGCTCGGAATGGTGAGCGTGGTAGAGGCCGGTGGCGTTGGCCGCCATCGGACTGTTGAGGTAGACCGGTATCCGAGGGATCTCTCCGCGCTCGCGCAGCCGGGCGATATGCAACATAAGTGTCTGGGCGCGACCGACAGCGAACGCCGGGATGACGATCACACCGCCACGGGCAGCCACGCGGCGGATGATCGGCGCGAGTTCCGCCTCTTGGTCGATCGCAACATGTTCGCGATTGCCATAGGTGGATTCGCAGACCAGCACGTCACAGGCGGGCAGGGGGGTCGGCGGATTCATCAGCGACTCCTGCTGCCGCCCGAGGTCGCCACTGAAATGCAGGCGCTGGCCCTGCGCGTCCACGCTGACGTGGGCAGCGCCCAGGATGTGGCCGGCGGGATGGAAGCGGACTGTGATGCCCGGTGCGACCTCGACATCGCGCTCGTAGTCATGCCCCTTGAGCTGCTTCAGGCTGCGGTGAGCATCGTCTTCGGTGTACAGCGGCCGTGGTTCCTTGTGCTTGGAATAGCCCTTGCGCGCGGCGTATTTCGCCTCTTCTTCGAGCAGGTGCCCGCTGTCGGGCAGCAGCAGACCGCACAGGGCCACGCTGCCGTAGGTGCAGTGGATCCGGCCGCGGAACCCCTGCTTGACCAGCGCCGGCAGATAGCCCGAATGGTCAAGGTGGGCGTGGGTCAGGACGACCGCGTCGATGGTCGAAGGGTCGACCGGAAACGGCGCCCAGTTGCGCTCGCGCAATTGCTTGTAGCCCTGGAACAGGCCGCAGTCGACCAGCACGCGCTGGCCGTTGGCCTCGACTAGATAGCGCGAGCCGGTGACGGTGCCGGCGGCGCCGAGGAACTGCAGGGTGGGGCTGGAATACGTTGCCATGACGTGACTCCTGTTCGCGAAGGAAGTGATTGCAAATGACATGACGGACCGCCGCGGATCCTCGTCACTGCGCGCCCGGTCAGGGGCGAACCAGCTCCACCGTGTCGTTGACCTTGGGGCTGCCGGCGATCACCTCAGCCTCCGCGTAGTGACCGTCGAACAGCCCGGTGATGCGCACCTGACCGACGGATTCCCGGCGATAACGTGGCCCGACATCCCGTGGACCGCGATTACGGCGCTTGTGCCGGATCACTTCCAACACCTGTCCGACCTGGGCGCCGTCGGCCTGTCCGACGCAGACGACAAGCGTTTGGTCCTCTTTCTCCAGCACTTGGCCGCGCATCAAGACGTTGTGGCGGAAGCCGCCCTCGTTCGCGGACGCGACACCCGGCGCTGCGAACGAGAAGGCGAGTGCGCCAGCCATCGCCAGCGCGGCGAACCAGCGGTAGGGATTCGTACGTGGGGCTGCGGAACAGGCAACGGGTGTGACCGTATTCATTGAGCGGACTCCTTGGATGGGGCTTGAATGGAAACGACGATCGGGGACAAGAGCCAGAACGGAAGAGACATGCAGGTCGATAACTGGAACGGCCAAACGCTTTTCAGGCAGTTCCTCAACCTGGGTCACCGGGTTCCTCCCGCCGATGGGGCGGGGGCGCGCCGACGTCGCGGAATGAAGGCGGGGATCTCCTGCATGTAGCTGACGTAATCATTGCCGAAACGGCTCAGGCAGTCTTTTTCCTCACGGCGCGCGAGGCGGGCATAGGCCCACACGAGCACCGGATAGCTGGCGAGTGTGAGCAGCGTGGGCCACTGCAGCAGGAAGCCAGTCAACACCAGCACGAAGGCGACGTACTGCGGGTGGCGCATGCGGGCATACACGCCCTCTCGAGTTATCCGGCCCTCGCGCTGTGCCCGATACAGCACGGGCCAGGAAGCCGACAGCAGCCAGAAGCCACCGCCGATCAGGAAGAGGCTCGCGACGTGGAATGGACCAAAATGCGGGTTGGCGCGCCAGCCGAACCACATCTCGAACAGGTGGCCCGCGTCGTGACTGAGCCAATTGACCTGCGGATAGTTGGCGCTGAGCCAGCCGCCCAGAACGTAGAGCGTCAGCGGGAAGCCATACATTTCCGCAAACAGCGCCACGATGAAGGCGGAGAACATTCCGAACCCCCGCCAGTCCCACCGGGTCAACGGCTTGTAGAAGCTCCAGGCGAAGAAGATGAAGAACGCGGCGTTGACGGCCGCAAGGAGCCAGAGGCCATAGCCATCTTCAGATGCATGCATGTCAGTGTCCTCTGTGTGAGGTGTCGGACCTTTCATCGGTCATTGCAGGCTTGCCACGGGTGTCGGGGCTGCCATTGGGTGTGTCGTCGGCATTGCCGCCGCGCCCGTGACCTCCATGCCCGCCATGTCCTTTGTGCATGAACATGTGCATGAACGGGCACAGCAGCAGGATGGCCAGCGGCAACCAGCGGAGCGTTCCCGCAAGGTGGGCGCGGTGCTCGAAGCCGAGATAGAACAAGGCCAGCACCAAGAACATCCAGAAGACCCAACGTCGGGACCCGGTCGCGTTTTGTGTAGGTTTGGCAGTCATGACGATCCCCTCGGGAAGCGGCGATGGATCACATTCCTCCGGCCGCGCCGCAGACGACCGGAAGAACGGCTCCGCGCGTGCGCGGACCGCCCTGGATCAGGTGCGTGGAAAGTGGGCATCACGGCCCGTCCACGGGCAGTGCGGCAGGTGCCGGCGGCTTCCTGGCCAGTTGCCGCTGCTTGATCAGCGAGTACAGCGCCGGAATCACCGCCAACGTCAGGATGGTCGACGAGACCATCCCGCCCACCATCGGTGCGGCGATGCGGCGCATGACCTCGGAGCCGGTGCCGCTGCTCCACATGATCGGCAGCAGGCCGGCCATGATCGCGACCACGGTCATCATCTTCGGGCGCACGCGGTCGACCGCGCCTTCAATGATCGCTTCGCGCAGGTCCCGTGCATCCAGCGGGCGGCCTTCGGCCTGCCGCTGCGCGGCGCGCACCTCCAGTGCGTGGTCGAGGTAGATCAGCATCACCACGCCGGTTTCCGCGGCGACGCCGGCCAATGCAATGAAGCCCACGATAACCGCGACGCTGGTGTTGTAGTCGAGCAGCCACATCAGCCAGATACCGCCGACCAGGGCGAACGGCACCGACAGCATCACGATCAGCGACTCGGTGACGCGGCGGAAGTTGAGGTACAGCAGCAGGAAAATCAGCGCCAGCGTCACCGGAATGACGACCCGCATTTTTTCGGCGGCGCGCTGCATGTACTCGTATTGACCGCTCCAGGTCACGTAGTAGCCCGATGGGAACTGCACCTGTCGAGTGACCGCTTCCTGCGCCGCCTTCACGTAGCGGCCGAGGTCGCTTTCGCGGGTATCGACATAGATGTATGCGGCCAGCATGGCGTTCTCGGTGCGGATGCTGGGCGCCCCTTTCCTAACCTCGATCTTCGCCAACTCGCCGAGCGGCACCTGCGCACCGCCGGGCACCGGCACCAGCACCTGGGTCCCGATGCGCTGCGGGTCGTCGCGCAGTTCGCGCGGATAGCGCACGATCGCGCTGAAACGCTCGCGGCCCTGCAGGATGGTGGTGACCATCTCGCCACCCAGCGCGGCCGCCACCACGTCCTGCACCTCGCCCAGGGTCACTCCGTATTGAGCCAGGCTGGCCAGGTCTGGGGTGATGTCGAGGTAGTAGGCACCGGTCAGGCGTTCGGCGAAGGCGCTGGTCGTTCCCGGCACCTGCCGCACCACGGC
>JAANMW010001790.1_pt1 | contig 21264 bp, 25 predicted proteins | sample 7279671 | NCBI WGS metagenome assembly JAANMW01 (sample SAMN14094541, study PRJNA606508) | bioreactor metagenome | isolation source: A lab-scale SPAN reactor treating ammonium-rich wastewater day 247 | place: Ireland: Galway | collected 2017-09-19
AGCAGGTAGAGTTCGCGCGCGCTGATCAGCGTCACGTCGGCGACCGCCGGGTTGCCGACCGAGATGCGCTCGATCGGCGCGGGCAGGCGCACCAGCGTCGACTTGCCGACCACCAGCGACATCGCCGGGCCGATCTCGCTCGGAATGTCGCCGTCGGGCAGCGTCTGCGGGCCGGCCTGCGGCACGGCCTGTGGCACGAAAACCGGCCTGGCCTGCGTCGTACCCTTGATCACCGCCGGAGCGCGCTGTCCGGGCTGCTGGGCACCCGCCGGGGCGATGCCCAGCAGCGCCAGTGCCGCGGCGACCGCCGTCTGCTTCGTCATGCTCATGCTTGCCTCTCTGCGCTTACAGGTCGGTCGTGGAACGCTGCACACCGCGGATCACCTCGATGCGGGCATCGTCTTTGGGGGCCGCCGCAGCCGGCGGCGACGCGCGGCGCACCACGCGACGCGGCGCGGGCTTCGCTTCGGCCGGCGCAGGCGCCACGGCCACCGGAGCCGGCGCCGGCGCCGGCACGTCGCCGAGCAGGTCGGCCTTACGGATGCCGTCGGTCTGCGCCTGGTTCACATCGACCTGGTTGCGCAGCACCAGCGACAGGTTGCCGACGCTGCGCGCCAGGTCGATGCGCTCGGCCTCCTCGGGGGTGACTTCGAGCGTGACCGCGTTGACCACGCGCGGCTTGGTGTCGTCGCGGCTTGCTTCCTGCGCCACCGCGAGCACGAGGATGCGCTCGAGCACGATCTTCGAGACCGGCCGCTCGCGGTCGTCCTGCGTATTGACCAACACGTCGACGTAGTTGCCGGGCAGCGCGAAGCCGGCTACGCCGACCACCTCGTTGACCTTCACCGTGATCGCACGCCGGCCCTGCCCGATCACCGCCGACAGGCCCCCTTTGGTGCCAACGGGCGCAAGCTTCGCGTCGAGCACCGGCTCGCCGCGCAGCAGTTGGGTGCGCACCACGCGCCCGTCGATCGCCTCGGCCTTCGCGAACGACCCGGCCGGCACCGAGCCCGCCGGCCAGGGCACCAATGCCACCATCGACGCGTTCAGCGGCTGGCCGAGCTCGATGTCGCGGGCGGCCACCACCACCTGCGACTCGCTCTTGGCAAGGCTTTGCTCGTTCAGCCAGCGCGCCGCCAGCACCATCGCGGCAATGCCCGCGACCAGCGACAGCAACAGCATGATCAATGCGCGTGAACCCTTCATGTCATTCCCCCGTGATGCCCTGCGTATCCATCGTCTGAAGCGCCGTCGGACGGCCACCCTCTTGCGCGGCCTCGGCCGCGAAGTACAGCGCCCAGGCCCAGCGCAGCGCCTGTGGCGTCAGGCGCGCCTCGACACCCTGATAGATCGCCCGGTCGCGCACCTTCAGCACGAGATCGAGCGGGTAAGCCGGCAGCAGCGGCATGCCGCTGCGCGCGTGCAGTTCGCCGACCAGGCAGTCGGCGGCCGCCTCGTCGTGCGCCACGCCGGCGCGCTCGCAGGCCTGGCGAAACACCCTGCGGTACGACACCTCGTCGAGGGCATCGAGCCGCACCTTGTAGCCGAGCCGGCGCACGAATGCCGGGTCGTCGAGACTGGCCGGCGACAGGTTCGACGAGAAGATCACCTGCACGTCGAACGGCACCTGGAAGCTCGTGCCGGTGTGCAGCGACAGATAGTCGACGCGCCGGTCCAGCGGCACGATCCAGCGGTTCAGGATCTGGTGCGCCGGGCAGCGCTGGCGGCCGAGATCGTCGAACACCAGCAGGCCGTTGTTGGCCTTCAACTGGGCCGGCGCCTTGTAGAAGCGCGCCAGCGCATCGCGCTCGAGATCCATCATCGCCAGCGTCATCTCGCCGCCGAGCCGCACGACCGGGCGGTGCGACAGCACCCAGCGCCCATCGGGCTGGCGCGAGCGGTCGAGCGATCCGCCGGCGGCCGCGACGTCGATCCGGCGATGCACGGCGGGGTCGAACACCTGGACGATTTCGCCGTCGACCTCGATCGCGTGCGGTACCCAGATGGCGCCGTCGATGACGTGGACCAGGTGCTCGGCCAGCCAGGTCTTGCCGGTGCCGCTCGGCCCGTACAGAAAGAGCGGACGCTGGGAATTGAGCGCGGCGCCCAGCGTCTCCAGAAGCGCCGGATCCAGCACCAGCGACGCGAGCGCCGCCTGGACGCGCTGGGGGCCAATACGGGTGCCGGCACTGCGCTGGTACTGCACACGGGCCACGTAATCGGGCAGCGACACCGGCGCGGGGCCGACGTACTGGTTACGACGCAGCGCCTCGTCGGCACGCGCGCGACCCGCGTCGGTGAGCGCGTAGCGCACCTCGGCGTCGAAACTGCCGCGTCGCGGCACCTCGACGAAGCGTTCGTCGCGCAGGAACGCGAGCAGGCGCTCGAGCAGCGGCAGCGGCAGCGCGATCTGCGCACCCAGCTCGGCGATCGACGTGTCGCCGCCGCGCTGCAGGTGCTTGAGAACCAGGTCGATGACCACCGAGGCCGGCAGGCCGGTGGCTTCGAGCGAGACCGGCGGATGCACCGGTTCGATCGGCACCTGGCGCAGCACCGGCCGCGAAGCGGCATTCATGCGAGCACTCCCGTGAGTTGAAGCGCGGCCAGCAGCAGCGCGCCGCCGGCGATCGCGAGCGCGAACGGCAGTCGGTCGGCGCTGTCGGTGCGCGGATCGAACTGCGGGCCGACGCCGCCAACGAAGGCAGCCAGGCGTCCGAACAGGATCAGGCGCAGGTTCGCGCCTACCGCGCGGCGCCGCGCACCGTCGAACATCCGAACTGCGACGAGCACGCCACCGGAGAGGAAGACCATCAGCACGAGCGCAGGCAGCGCATCCAGCCCGAAGAACGCACCGAGCATCGCCATCAGCTTCACGTCGCCGGCGCCCATCGTGCCCATCCGGTGCAGCAGCAGGAAACCGGCGAAGGCTGCGGCGGCGCCCGCGAATGCGGCACTCGCACCGAGTGCGCCCGGCGCGTCCGGATCGAAAAGCCCGGCACCGGCCGGACCCAGCGCCTGCCATGAAAGCGCGGCCATCAAGCCAGCGAGCACCAGGCGGTTCGGAATGCGCCGGGCACGAAAATCGGAGAGGCAAATCGACGTGAGCAGCAGCAGCAGGATGCCGCGTATCACCCAGGGCGCCACTTGCATTGCCGCTTCGGGAAGAGCGACAGCGTTCAGCATGTGCCACCTCCGGTCGCGGTCGACACCGTGCTGCATACCACCCGATAGAGCCCAGCGAGACTCGAGCCGGTTAACGTCACCGCGCCTGCGATCGCTACGACAAGCAGCATGCCAAGCAACGCATACTCGATCGCGGCTGCACCGTTCTCACTAGGGTGGAGCAAGCTCTGAAACGACATGGAAAGATCAACGGAGGAAGAGGCAAGCCGTCTTGAACTGGCCGATTCCGGGTACCCGGCACGAGCGCCTGCGGTCCACGAAATCGGCCCGTTCGTTCCTTGACGTAAATCCGATGAGCGATCAGCCCAGCGCCGCGACGATCTCTTCGAAGATCTCGTTCAGCCGCGTGCCAACGTTGGTGACCGCCACGACGATTACCGTCGCGATCAGAAAAGCGATCAACCCGTACTCGATCGCGGTCACACCCTCTTCGTCGCGGGCGAACTGCTTCGCTGCCTGAATGAAACGACCCATGTCATAGCTCCTTGCGAATGGCCGCCGATCCTGGCGACGCTGCACAACCGTCGAAGGGGACGGCACCCTTGCTTCCCCTCTCGTGTCCCACCCGGGAGCGATCGGGTCATCTGCCATCTGCCCCGCCGTCCATCGGCCGGGCATTGACGGCATCTTCGATACGCGAAGCTCGCCCAGCCATGACTTCCGTCACGCGCGTCCTGCGAGCGGCGGAACGAAGTCACGAACACTGCGTTTCTGTCCGAGCAAAGAGCCGGAAGACGTTGCACACTGGCGCCGTTCGTCGGAAAGACGTCCCGGCACCCCGATACAGTCCCCTGTGGAGTATCCAGGACGCGATGGAGAGCCGCATGGCCAGTTCGCACACAACCTGTCCGGTCGCGCCGCCGCGGCGGCGCCAGCACGGCGTCGCCGCCGTGGAGTTCGGCCTGGTGGCGCTGTTCTTCTTCACGGTACTGTTCTCGATCATCGACTGGTCGTACCTCTTCTTCGCCAACCTCTCGATGCAGCACGCGGTGCGTGAAGGGGCACGCTATGCGGTGGTCGGGCGCAGCGACCTGGCGCCGCAGGACCGCCCCGGCGACCGTTGCGCGGCGGTGAAGGAAAAGATCCGCCAGCAGGCCTGGGGCCTGTACGAACGGGCAAATGCGACGACCACCTTCAAGACGATCGACGGCGCCGGCAACATCGTCACGCTCGGCGGCAGCTCGTGTTACGGCGCGGGCCAGCTGATCGTGGTGCAGGTCGACAGCCGTGTGACGGCCCTTACCCCGTTCGTTCGGCCGTTCTTCAACTCGACCGGGGGTGAATACCGGTTCACGGTGGCCGCGACCATGAAGAACGAGGCCTGGCAATGAGAGCCAACGGAGCACGAAGCATGAGGCGGATTCGTTTCACCCCAGCCAAGGTCCTGCGCCGGAACGCCCGCGGCGTCGCCGCAGTGGAGTTGGCGCTGGTGCTGCCGGTGTTGCTGATCCTGGCGCTCGGCGTGATCGACTTCTCGCGCGCGATCCAGTTCAACAACGTACTGGTGCACCTGACCCGCGAGGGCGCGAACCTGGCCGCCCGCACCACGGAACAGCCCGCCTACATCCTCAGGGCGTTGATGGATACGGCAACGCCGCTCGAGATGAACACCGACGGCATGATGTACATCAGCAAGATCGAGGGCCGCGCCGACGGCACCGGCCGACTGGTGGCGCAGTACCGTCCGCCCTCGGGCGGAAAGGGATCGCTGCGCAGCGAACTGGTCTCGTGCAGCGGAAGCTGGTCAGGCGGCACCTGCACACCGAGCGGCACCCAGATCGTAACGCTGCCGGTCGCACTGAACCCCGGCGAGACCGTCTACGCGGTCGAAAGCATGTACGACTACACGCTGCTCACCCGCTACGTGGTGCCGACCCTGCCTACGCTCTACTCGCTGACGATCCTCTGAATGCGAGACCCAGGAAGACGACGATGCACAGAAACCTCCCCCACCGCTCCGTCGCTCGCCAGCGCGGCCAGGTCCTCATCATCGTCGGCCTGTCGCTGGCCGTGCTGATCGGCGCGGTCGGCCTGGCCGTCGACTCGGGTCGGGCCTACGGCGTCAAGGCGCGCCTGAACGCCGCAGTCGACGCGACGGCGATCGCCGCGGCGCGCGCACTGTCCGAGGGCGCGGACGACAACGCCCGCCGGCAGAACGCGATCGCCGTCGGAGAGCGCTTCTTCCGGATGAACTATCCCGACGGCTTTCTCGGCTCGACGCCGTCGGCGCCCACCATCACCGCGGTGCACGAGGCGAGCGGCTATTGGCGCGTCAACGTATCGGCCACCGCGAACATGCCCACCACCTTCATGCGGGTGCTCGGCAGCGACACGATCGTCTCGCCGTCGGCGGCGGGCGAAGCGATCCGGCGTGACCTGGACGTGATGCTGGTGATGGACGTATCGGGTTCGCTCAGCGCGTCCGACTTGAGCACGCTGAAGCAGGCCGCCACCAACTCCTTCATCCGCCGTTTCTCCGCGGGTGCCAACGGCGATCGGGTGGGCGTCGTGTCGTTTTCGTCGGGAGCCGTCGTCGACGTGGCGATCAACAAGACCGCGGCGCGGGGTTTCGACCGTACCGCGGTCAACAACGCAATCAGCGGATTGCCGGGTGGCGGCGCGACCGCCTCGGCCGAGGGGATGCGCAAGGCACTGGGCGAACTCGACGCGGTACCCGCCAACGTACGCTCGAGCCTGCGGGTCATCCTGTTCTTCAGTGATGGTGCGCCGAACGTCGTCAGCGCGGACTTTCCACGCTCCGGTGGCAGCCCGAACCCGATCCGGGGAAACCTGTACTCCGAGACATCAGGGGAGCCGAACGACCCGGTCTACAACTCGCGCTGCGTGTCACGGGGAGACGGCTCCCCATGCAGACTGTGGCGTGACGATCGACGTTACGTGAGCTGGGGTGCCAACTCGGACAACGGCGGTTACATCATCAACAACATCAGCGGGCTTCCGGCCACGGGATCGGGGGGTGTACCTCTCGCAAGCTATGCGGGACATCCGTTCCCGCGAACGCTCACGGCGAGCGGCGGCGTGTTCGCAGACACTCGCTGCAACGTGAATCGGGCGGCGCGCAACATGGTCGAGAACGTCGCCAACACGGCTCGCGGACAGGAGATCCGCATCTACACCGTCGGCCTGGGTGACGCGCTCGAGACATTGGAGCCGGACTTCGACGGCAGCAACTGCGGATATCCCTCGGGCAGCACTTCCCGGGAGAGGGGTTCGGTGATCCTCAAGCGGCTGGCGAATGCAGTCGATTCGGACGCCCACAATGCCTCACAGCCACAGGGCTTGTACTGCTGGGCGCGACGGGCAACCGATCTGGACCGCTGCTTCTCGACGATTGCCAGCGAGATCCTTCGGCTGACGCTCTGAAGCTGCAGTAAGTGGCAACCGGTTGGGGCGATCGGCATGACGCTGCCGCCCAAGCGAATCGCTCCCGCAGTAACCGTTCTCGCCTTCCACGCGCTGCTGGCCGCCTGCGGCAGCGGCTTCGACCTGCGCCTTTTCGTCTCGTTCAACGCGCCGCCCGCGCGAATCGACCGGCCCACCGTCGTGCTCAGCGGCGTCGCCGCGCTCCCGTCGGGTTCGGTTCGCACCGGCGGCACGCCGTTCCAGCCGATCGTCACCTGCCAGCCGGGCACGTTCTCGATGACCTGGACGAACGACGCGAACGGTGCGCGCGGAGCGGTCTTCGCGCTGTGGGACTGCCCGGCCGATCACCTGAGCTGGAACAGCAGCGCGATTCCGCTCGCTGTCGGCGCGAACCGGATCACTGTAGCGATCGCCGACGCAGAAGGCAGCACTGCGAGCGCCGTGGTGGTGACCCGGCAGTAAGCGGCGCCCGAAGCAAGTCCCCAATCAGAGCGCCGCGCGCACCTCGCCGGCCGACAGCAGCTTCGCGAACGTCGCGCTCAGCGCAGCAACGAACGCGTTGTGCACGCTCGCCGCGGGAACCGTCTCGCCGCCGAACGACAGATCGCGCGTCGCGCACGCGTCGTGCACCAGCGTGCACGCGAAGCCGGCGTCCGCCGCCGCGCGCGTCGACGTATCGATGCACATGTGCGTCATCATCCCCATGACGACCAGCCGGCCGATGTCGCGTTCGCGCAGGTGCTCCATCAGCTTCGTCTCGCGAAACGCGTTCGGATCGTGCTTGACGATCACCGTCTCGCCTTCGCGCGGCTTCATGCTTTCGTGGATCTCCGCTCCCTTCGTGCCGGGCAGGAAGAACGTCGCTCCGGGGCGCGTGGAGACGTGCCGGACGTGCACGATCGGCAGCGCTTTCTCGCGGAACGTTTCGAGTACGCCCGTCGCGCGACGTGCCGCCTCGACGCTGCCGACGAGTTCCTCGACCGCTACGACTCGGATCCGCGCAGACGCGCAAGCGCCGACATGAACCGAAGGCTCGGCGATGCGGCCGCGCTCCGACTGAACGTGATGGCCGAGGACAGCGGCATCGCGGGGCGCGACGTGGCCGCGCAACGCAGCTACCGGATCGATCCGGCGATCACCGTCGCCGGCGGCATCCAGCATGTCGGCAGCTCGTACCTCGGCAGGCCCGACACCGTCGACCGCGTGATCCCGAACGGCCGCTTCGGCAAGCTGCCGGGCTTCACGGTGGTGAACCTGATGGCGTCGTACGCGGTGAACCGGAACCTGAGCGTGCGCCTGAACATCGACAACGTCTTCGACAAGCTGTACGCGACGTCGGCGAACTGGCCGGGTACGCGGGTATTTCTCGGCCCGCCGCGCAGCTTCATGGTGAGTGCGGATCCGGCTTTCTGATGGTACTGGGTGGCCGTGCCGAGGAATACGAAAGCTCGAGGGGCACCAATTAGCCAGACCAGGATCGGTCCCGGTTCCTCACGAGCACCACGACGTCTCGCATGCAAAGGCGCGGGCCGCCCGGCGTGGGCGCTGGCTGACGGCAAAGGCGCGGGCCCTGTGCGGCGGGTGCGCCTGTGCGCAGCCGAGAAGCGGACCCGCGCCGGCGCGCGCGCGAAGCGCGCGTCGTCTTCATTCTCGCCGCGATTGTTCGAACGGAGCGAGCGAAGCTCGCGCAGTGAGTTTCGCGGCGCCAGCCGGCGCGGGGAGCATCGCAGGGCACCGCCGCGCAGCGGCGGCAAGCACCGCGCGCACCCGCCGCACAGGGCCCGCGCCTTTGCCGTCAGCCAGCGCCCACGCCGGGCGGCCCGCGCCTTTGCACGCACAGACCGTCGCGGCGCGGCAGCCACCCTACCCCTCGAACGCAAACTCCCCGTCGACGTAATCCACCCGGACCACGTCCTCCGGCCCGAAGCGCCCTTCCAGCACCAGCCGCGAAACCGGGTTCTCGATCTTCTGCTGGATCGCGCGCTTGAGCGGGCGCGCTCCGTACAGCGGATCGAAGCCGACCTTCGCGACCTCGTCGAGCGCGGCCTGCGAGACCTCGAGTCCCATGTCGCGATCGGCGAGCCGCTTGCGCAGGCTCTCGAGCTGAATCCTCGCGATCGAGGCGATCTGTCCGGCTCCCAGCGCATGGAATACGACGATCTCGTCGATGCGGTTGACGAACTCGGGGCGGAAGTGCTGACGCACCTCGACCATCACCGCGTCCTTGATGATCTCCGGGTCGTTCATGTTCGGGTCGGCGCCCAGTCGCTGGATTTCGTGCGAACCGAGATTCGAGGTCATGACGATCACCGTGTTGCGGAAGTCCACGGTGCGCCCCTGGCCGTCGGTGAGACGCCCGTCGTCGAGCACCTGCAACAGCACGCCGAACACGTCCTGGTGCGCTTTCTCCACTTCGTCGAACAGGATCACGCTGTAGGGCTTGCGGCGCACCGCCTCGGTGAGATAGCCGCCCTCCTCGTAGCCCACGTACCCCGGGGGTGCGCCGATCAGCCGCGCCACCGAGTGCTTCTCCATGAACTCGCTCATGTCGATGCGGATCAGGTGGTCTTCGCTGTCGAACAGGAACTCGGCCAGCGCCTTGCACAACTCGGTCTTGCCCACGCCGGTGGGGCCGAGGAACAGGAACGAGCCGTACGGGCGACGCGGATCGGACAGGCCCGCGCGCGAACGCCGGATCGCGTCGGACACCAGCCGCACCGCTTCGTCCTGGCCGACCACGCGCCGGTGCAGGTGGTCCTCCATCTTCAGCAGCTTGTCGCGCTCGCCCTGCATCATCTTGCTCACCGGAATGCCGGTGGCGCGCGAGACGACCTCGGCGATCTCCTCGGCACCCACCTGGGTACGCAGCAGCTTCGGCTTGCCGGCGCCGGCGCCGGCGCCGGTGCCGGTGCCGCCCGCCTCGGCTTCGCTGGCGCGCTTCAGGCGACCTTCGAGCTCGGGCAGCTTGCCGTACTGGATCTCGGCCAGCTTGTCGAACTGGCCCTTGCGCTGCAGCTCGGCCATCTGCGCGCGCAGCTGGTCGATCTCGGCCTTGATCTGCGCCGAACCCTGCACCGCGGCCTTCTCGGCGCGCAGGACTTCGTCGAGGTCGGCGTACTCGCGTTCGAGCTTCGCGATCTCGGCCTCGATCAGTTCGAGGCGCTTCTTCGAGGCTTCGTCGGTTTCCTTCTTCACCGCCTCGCGCTCGATCTTGAGCTGGATGATGCGGCGATCGAGCCGGTCCATCGACTCGGGCTTGCTGTCGATCTCCATCTTGATGCGCGCCGCCGCCTCGTCGATCAGGTCGATCGCCTTGTCGGGCAGGAAGCGGTCGGTGATGTAGCGGTGGCTCAACTCGGCCGCGGCGACGATCGCCGGGTCGGTGATCTCCACGCCGTGGTGCAGTTCGTAGCGCTCCTGCAGTCCGCGCAGGATTGCGATCGTGTCCTCGACGCTGGGCTCGCCGATCAGCACCTTCTGGAAGCGGCGCTCGAGCGCGGCATCCTTCTCGATGTACTTGCGATATTCGTCCAGCGTGGTGGCACCCACGCAGTGCAGTTCGCCGCGGGCCAGCGCCGGCTTGAGCATGTTGCCGGCGTCCATCGCGCCCTCGGCCTTGCCGGCGCCGACCATCGTGTGCAGCTCGTCGATGAAGACGATCGTGCGGCCTTCCTCGGCGGCGAGTTCCTTGAGCACCGCCTTCAGGCGCTCCTCGAACTCGCCGCGGTACTTGGCCCCGGCAATCAGCGCGGCCATGTCGAGCGACAACACGCGCTTTTCCTTCAGCGTCTCGGGCACCTCGCCATCGACGATGCGTTGCGCCAGGCCCTCGACGATCGCGGTCTTGCCCACGCCCGGCTCGCCGATCAGCACCGGATTGTTCTTGGTGCGCCGCTGCAGGATCTGGATCGTGCGGCGGATCTCTTCGTCGCGGCCGATCACCGGGTCGAGCTTGCCCTGGCGGGCGCGCTCGGTGAGGTCGATGGTGTACTTCTTCAGCGCCTCGCGCTGGCCCTCGGCCTCGGGGTTGTCGACGCCGGCGCCACCGCGCACCGCGTCGATCGCAGCCTCGAGCGCCTTGCGCGCGAGGCCGGCCTCCTTCGCGATGCGCCCGGCCTCGCCCTTGTCCTCGGTGAGCGCGAGCAGAAACATCTCGGTCGCGACGAACTGGTCGCCGCGCTTCAGCGCCTCCTTCTCGGAGAGGTTCAACAGGTTGACGAGTTCGCGTCCGACCTGCACCTCCCCGCCGGTGCCCGACACCTGCGGCAGCCGCTTGATCGCCGCATCCGCGGCGGCCTTCAGCGCCGGGGCGCGCACGCCGGCACGCTCGAGCAGCGTGCGCCCCGAGCCTTCGGCCTGGCCGGCGATCGCCGCCAGCAGGTGCAGCGGCTCGATGTACTGGTTGTCGTTGGCCAGCGCGAGGCTGTGCGCGTCCTGCAATGCCTGCAGGAACTGGGTGGTGAACTTGTCCTGGCGCATGGGTTCTCCTGCAATGGCGGGCCGGCGGGCCGCGCCCGCGTGACTGTCGGCAATTTGCGGGCCCCGGCGGGGGTTTTCAAGGGCGGCCCGTCCCGACGTCAGTCGGGCGAGGCTTCGGCATGCCGGGTACGGCTGCACACCTTGCGAGGTCTGGGATTCCTGCTCGCACCGCAGTTCATGGCGACCCTGTACGGCACGCCGATCGAGCCGCATCCTCTGATGCTCGCGCGCTTCTTCGGCTCGGGGCTGCTGTCACTCTCGGTCATGGGGTGGCAGGCACGCCACGTGCACGACGAGACGGCAATTCACGCGATCCTGATCGGCCTGGCCGCCGGTTTCGCAGTCGGCGCCCTGCTCAGTGCCTGGTCCACCCTGTCCGGCCTGCACCTGGCAGCAATCGGCTGGTCGACCTTCGTGCTCTATCTGCTGCTGTTGTCTGGCGCGCTGTATTGCCTCGCACCGTCGCACAGAGCCGTGGCAGCGTAGCCTGCAGCCGCTTTCTCTCGCGCCCGACACGCCGGGCGGACGATGTCGGCGGATCGTCTTCAACCGTTCCGGATCGACCCGCGCCCCGAACAAGCGTTGTCCCGCCGCCATGACACAATCATGGCATGTCGCAGCTCTTTACTCCCCTTCCCCTGCGCTCCCTCACCGTCCCCAACCGCATCGTCGTCTCCCCGATGTGCCAGTATTCGGCCGTCGAGGGCCGTGCGCAGCCCTGGCACACGGTGCACCTCGGGCGGCTCGCACTCAGCGGCGCCGGACTGGTTCTGATCGAGGCCACCGGCGTCGAGCCGGCCGGCCGGATCTCCCCGGGCTGCCTGGGCCTGTACGACGACGCGACCGAGGAGGCGCTGGCGGGCGTGCTGCGCACCGTGCGCAGCGTGGGCGGCGCGACGATCGGCATCCAGCTCGGGCACGCGGGCCGCAAGGCATCGACCGCCCGGCCGTGGGAAGGTGGCGCGCAGATTCCGGCCGCGGCCGGCGGCTGGACGACAGTGGCGCCCAGCGCGGTGCCGATGAACGAGGGCGAGGCGGCCCCGCACGCGCTCGGCCATGACGAGTTGCAGGCGCTGAAGGCGCGTTTCGTCGATGCGGTGCTGCGCGCCGACCGACTCGGGCTCGACGCGATCGAGGTTCACGCGGCGCACGGCTACCTGCTGCACCAGTTCCTGTCGCCGATCGCCAACCGCCGCGAGGACGAGTACGGCGCTTCGCCCGAGAACCGGATGCGCTGGCCGCTCGAGGTGATCGCCGCGATGCGCGCCGCCTGGCCGGCACACAAGCCGCTCGGCGTGCGGCTGTCGGCTACCGACTGGCTCGTGCACCTGCCTGCCGCCGAGCGCTTCGACCTGCCCGATGCGATCGAATTCGCACGGCGCTGCGCCGCGCTCGGTGTCGACTGGATCGACGCGTCCAGCGGCGGCCTCTCGCCGCTACAGGAAGTGAAGGCCGGCCCGGGCTACCAGGTGCCGTTTGCCGAGGCGATCCGGCGCGAGACGAAGCTGCCGGTGATCGCGGTGGGGCTGATCACCGAGCCGCAGCAGGCCGAGGAGATCGTCGCCTCCGGCAAGGCCGACATGGTGGCGCTGGCACGCGGCCTGCTCTACGACCCGCACTGGCCGTGGCACGCGGCGGCGGCGCTCGGCGCAAGTGTCGAGGCGCCGCGCCAGTATCTGCGCGCCCAGCCGCGCGAGCATCCGCAACTGTTCGGGCCGGGCGACTCCGGCCGACGATGAGGCCGCCGATGAGGCCGGCGAGTCAGACGGGCGCCGGGGATACCGTGTGAGCGCACACCGGGCGGTGGTCTTCGACCTGGACGGCCTGATGGTCGACACCGAGCGCATCGCGCTGGAGTGCTGGCTGGAGTCGGCGCGCGTGATGGGCTGGGAGATCTCGCGCGAGACCTGCCTGGCGCTGGTCGGGCTGGGCCAGCGCGAGTCGCGGCAGGCGCTGCTCGACCGGATGGGCGGAAAGTTCCCGCTGACCGAGGTTTCGGCACGCGGGCGCGAGCGCTACCTGCAGCGGCTGCGCGGCGAAGGGGTCGGGCTCAAGCCCGGGCTCGTCGAACTGCTCGACTGGCTCGCGGGGCGCGCGGTACCCACGGCGGTGGCCACGTCGACGCAGCACGCGCTGGCGATGGAGAAGCTCGCGCTGGCGGGCCTCGCCGAGCGCTTCACGATCGTCGTCGGCGGCGACCAGGTGCCCCAAGGCAAGCCCGCGCCGGACGTCTATCGCGAGGCGGTCACGCGGATCGCGCTCGAACCGGCGCAGTGCATCGCACTGGAGGATTCGGAGATCGGCCTGCGGGCTGCGCACGCGGCCGGGCTCGCCTGCATCGTCGTGCCCGACCTGCTGCCGCCATCGCCCGAGTTCGAGCGGCTGGCCCACGCGATCGTGCCGACGCTGCGCGACGCGCAGCGCCTGGTCGCGCAGATGCTCGGCGGCTGAGCTACGGCCCGGCGACCAGCAGCCAGAGCAGCCCGCCCACCATCAACGCCATGCCGATCGCCTCGCGCGCCGTGGCGCCCTGCGCGAAGAGCCGCTGCGACACCGCCTGCGCGAACAGGATCTCCACCAGCCCCACGGTGCGCACCGCAGCCGCCGCCTGCAGCGAAAACGCGAGGAACCACAGTTGCGACGCGAGCGCACCGGCGGCACCGGCCAGCAGCGACGGCCGCCACAGGCGGAAGATCCCGCGCAACACGTGCCGGTCGCGCCAGAGCAGCCAGCCGGTGAGCAGCGCGGTCTGCATTGCCAGCGAGGTGGCGAGCGTGGCGGTGGCGCGCAGGTAGAACGGGCCGTCGCCGAGCGCGAGGATCGCGCCGCGAAAACCCACCGCCGACAGCGCGAACATCGCGCCCGACAGCACGCCGGACAGCGCGGCGCACGGCACGCGGCCACCTCCGGGCCGGCGAGCGGCCGCAGCCTCGCCCGGTGCGCCCGCCATGTCGGAGCCTGCCGCACCGGCCGGCATCGACATCAGCAGCACCCCGGCGGTGGCGACCAGCACCGCCGCGCTCGCCTGCAGGCTCAGCCGCTCGCCGAGGAAGACCAGCCCGAACAGCGCAATCTGCATCGGCTCGGTCTTCACGTAGGCGATCGACACGACGAACGAGCGCTCGCGCATCGCGGCGAGCATCAGCGCGGTGCCGAGGATCTGGAACACCGCGCCCATCAGCGCCCAGCCGGCGTACGACCACGACGGCCGCAGCGATGCGAGGCCGGTGACGGCGGCCAGGCCCGCGAGGAACAGCAGGCCGAACGGCAGGCCGAACAGGAAGCGCACGTGCGTGGCGCCGACCGTGCCGAGCCGGCCCGTGAGGCTGCGCTGCGCGGCGTTGCGCGCAGTCTGCACGCCCGCGGCGGCAACCGTGCAGGCGATCCAGAGCCAGGCCGGGGGATCGGTGGCCAGGCTCACCGTCACGTCGCCATGCAGACCATGCAGGGAAAGCCTGAACTCACGTCAGCAGGCTGACGCCATCGATTTTCGAGGCAGCTTTGTCGAAGGTTCACAGCGGGTGCGCTCCTGCTCTTGCGGCCAGCGCCGCGCGGACGCAGTCCGGGTAGTCTGCGGACGCCTGCCGGTAAAGCAGCAGCGCCTGCTCCAGGGCATCTTCCGATTCGAACGCAAGCTCGACCGAGGAGAGCAACTGCGACAGGATCTGGACGACCTCTTCCTTGCCGAAACCGAAGTTCACGCGCAGCACCCACTCCGGTTCCAGCGATACCGAGACCGGGATGTAGAGCGTTTGCCCTTCTTCGACGCATGTGCGGATCGGTCGCCTGGCCAATGCAAGCCGGGTTGCGTCGTCCCGCACGAGATCGCGCACGAGGACGTTGGTATCGAGGGCAGCCATCAGCGCCAGGCGTTCATCGCTTTGACCGGCACGTGCTTGCCTCTGGGGGATTTCAGGATGCCCGCGGGATCCAGAACGAATTCCGCCTTGGCGCGCACGATGACGCTACCGTCCCGCATCACATGCCATACGAGGCGCGTACCCGGCACCGTCCCGATCTGTTCGCGCACTTGCGCCGGCACGGTCGTCTGCCCCTTTGCGGTGATGGTGGATTCGGCCACGGTGATTCCTTACATTCCATGGAATTGGAATGCCGACAAAGGCAGGCGGCAAGCGCTGCTCGCCACCGCGTCTCACCAGCGCGCCGCAGCCGCGTCGTCGGTGTCGCGCGCCTCGACCCAGCGCTCGCCGTGCGGCGTGCGCTCCTTCTTCCAGAACGGCGCCTGGGTCTTCAGGTAGTCCATGATGAATTCGCAGGCTGCAAAGGCCTCGCCGCGGTGCGTCGCGGTGACCGCCACCAGCACGATCTGGTCGCCGGGCGCGAGCGGCCCGTGGCGATGGATGACCAGCGCATCGAGGAGGTTCCAGCGGGCACGCGCCTGCGCACAGATGTCTTCGAGCGCGCGCTCGGTCATGCCGGGGTAGTGCTCGAGCGTCATCGCCGAGACGCCGGCACCTTCGTTCAGGTCGCGCACGGTGCCGATGAAGGCGGCCACCGCACCGACGTTCAGGTTGCCGGCGCGCAGCGTGGCGATCTCGGCGCCGGCGTCGAAGTCGTGGGGCTGGACCCGGACGGGCATCGTCAGACTCCGGTGAAGAGCACGTCGAGCGCCGCCACGATCTCGTGGCGATGCGCGGCGAGCGAGCCGATGCGGGCGCCGATGACCTTGCGCGGCACGCCCGCGATTTCGGGCGTGCGCATGACGACGCGCTTGCCGCGCACCTCGAAGACCGGCATCAGCCGCGCGATCGGCGTGGCGTCGTCGCCGGCGGCCGCGAGCGGCACGACCACTCGCGTGGCCAGCGATTCGAGAAGACCGGACTGGATCTCGAGCAGGAACGGAAAGCGCGCCCGCGTCGCGGCATCGGGATTGCGGTAGACGTCGAACTGCGGCACGGCACGACTGCGGCTAGAAACCGCGCAGCGAATCGGCAAAACAGCCGTTGCACTCGACGTCGCGGTTGTAGGCGTCGATCGCGCTGCGGTTCTCGGCCAGCCACCGCTGGCGGGCGCGCTCGGCCACTTCGACCACCAGCGCGGATTCGAGCGTCTGCGAGAGATTGACGTCGAGTTCTCGCGCGCGCCGCAGCAGGTCGACGTTGACGGTGACGTTGGCGGCGCGCTTCGGCGCGCTGACGTCGTACAGCACGCTGCGTTCACGGACGACATGTTTCATGCGCATAATCTATGCGCATCAGCGCGAGCCGTCAACCCCCCGTCACCGGCGGAAAGAACGCCACCTCCGCTCCCGCGGCGAGCGGCGTGTCCGGGCGCGCCATCGCCTGGTCGATGGAGACGCGGATCGCGCGGCCTTCATCGAGCGTCTCGGCCCAGGTGCCACCGCGCGCGCGCAGCCACGTGCGCAGTTGTCCGGCGGTGCCGACACCGGCCGGCAGGTCGATCGTCTCGCGGTGGGTGCCGAGCGCCTCGCGCAGCCCGGCGAAATAGAGGATCGTGATCGTCATTTCGTCAGCTCCGAAAACGGCAGGAAATGCACGACGTCGCCCCGCGCAATCGGGTGCTGTGGCGGATTGTCGATCAGGCCGTCAGCCCAGACGGTGGAGGTGAGCACCGCGGAACTCTGGTTCGGGAACAGGTCGAGCCCGCCGTTGGCGTTGATGCGCGCCCTCAGGAACTCGCGGCGGCGATCCGGCTTCGGCCAGTCGAAGTCGGCGCGCATCGACAGCGCGCGCGGCGCCACCTCCGTGATCCCCTGCAGACGTTGCAGAAATGGTCGCACCAGCAGCAGGAACGTGACGAAGCTCGACACCGGGTTGCCGGGCAGACCGATGAAGTGAGCGAAGCCCGCGGCAGCGCCGCGGCGCACGCGCCCGTAGGCGAGCGGCTTGCCGGGCTTGATCGCGATCTGCCACATCCGCAACTCGCCTTCGGCCTCGACCGCCGGTTTCACGTGGTCTTCCTCGCCGACCGACACGCCGCCGGAAGTCACGATCAGGTCGTTGCCCTGCGCGGCCCGACGCAGCGCGTCGCGCGTGGCCGCCAGCGTGTCGGGCACGTTGCCCAGGTCGACCAGTTCGCAGCCCATGGCGCGAATCAGGGCACCCAGCACGTAGCGGTTGCTGTTGTAGATCGCGCCGGGGCGCAGCGGCTCGCCGGGCATCGCCAGTTCGTCGCCGGTGAAAAAGCACCCCACGCGCACCGGCCGGCGCACCGGCAGGCTGGCCAATCCCACCGAGGCGGCCAGGCCGGTGGCCTGCGCCGTCAGGCGCACCCCGGCAGCGAGGATCACGCTGCCGCTGCGGATGTCTTCGCCGGCGCGGCGGATCCACTCGCCCGGTGCCGGGCAATGCGCGAACGACACCGTGTCGCCTTCGACCGCGGCCATCTCCTGCATCACGATCGCGTCGGCGCCTTCAGGGATCAGGCCGCCGGTGAAGATGCGTGCCGCCTCGCCCGCCGCGAGCGGCCGGCCCACGTGCCCGGCCGCAATGCGCTGCGTGACCGGCAGGCGCACCGGGCGATCGGGCGTGGCCTGCAGCAGGTCGGCGCGGCGCACCGCATAGCCGTCCATCTGCGTGTTGTCGCGCGGTGGCACGTCGAGCGCCGAGCGGATGTCGGCCGCCAGCACGCGGCCGCCGGCCGCCGCGATGTCGATGCGTTCGTCGCCGGCCGCCGGCGACGCCTGCGCGAGCAGCGATACCAGCGCCTCATCGAACGGCAGCAATGCGGGTTTCATGGATGCGATCCAGGTGATCGATGATGAAGTCGACGATGTCGTCGGGCCGATTCAGGTCGAGCAGCGGCAGTCGCGTCTCGACCGGCGCGTCGGCGGCGACCGCGACGATGCCGGGGTCGGACGGATGCAGCAGCGGCCTGCCGAGCCGCGGGCGACACACCTCGAGCTTGGGGATCGGCGCGTGCTTGTAGCCTTCGACCAGCACCAGGTCGCACGGTGAAAAGCGCCGCAACTGCTCGTCGAGCGACGGCTCGGGCTCGTTGCGCAACTCGTGCATCAGCACCCAGCGCTGGTCGGAGGTGATCAGCACCTCCGACGCCCCGGCCTCGCGATGGCGATAGGAATCCTTGCCCGGCTTGTCGATGTCGAACAGGTGATGCGCGTGCTTGATCAGCGACACGCGCAGGCCGCGCAGGACCAGGCGCGGGATCAACTGCTCGATCAGCGTGGTCTTGCCCGAGCCCGAATAGCCTGCGAAGCCGAATACTCTCATGGCGCACCCAGCGTACCCGATGCAGTGTAGCGCGGCGCCAGCAACCTGCCGCGGCCAGGGGATCGGCGGCTGGCGCGGCTTGCCGGCGCGCGCGGGACGCCACCGGCCCCCTCAGCCCGCGCAGCGTTGCGCGATGAAGCGCTTCAGCGCGTCGACGTCGGTGGCCATCCGGTGAAAGCGTTGCGGCCTGGCTTCCAGGTCTTCCAGACCGGGCGGACGCGGCGCTTCCCCGCCGAGCGCCTCGCGGATCGCGTCGGCGAACTTCGCCGCCTGCGCGGTTTCGAGGCAGAGCATCGGCACGCCGGGTTCGCGCCAGGACTGCGCCACGTGGTAACCGTCGGCGGTGTGCGTGTCGATCGTCACGCCGAAGCGCGCGCGCACCGCGCGGATCGTCGCGAGACGGTCGGCGTGGCGGCTGCAACCCGAGACGAGGCCGAACTCGCGCAGCCGCGCGAACTCGGGCGTGCCGGCGAGATCGAATTCGCCGCGCTCGTCGAGCGCGCGCCACAGGGCGGCCACGCGCGCCGCGTCGGCCCCGACCAGGTCGAAGACGAAGCGCTCGAAATTCGACGCCTTCGAGATGTCCATCGACGGGCTGCTGGTGTGGCGGGTCTCGGCGGTGCTGCGCGGCCGGTAACGGCCGGTACGGAAGAACTCGTCGAGCACGTCGTTCTCGTTGGTGGCCACCACCAGCCGCGAGATCGGCAGGCCCATCATGCGCGCGATGTGGCCGGCGAGCACGTTGCCGAAGTTGCCCGAGGGCACCGCGAACGACACCGGCTGCGAGTCGTGCGCGGTGGCGGCGAAGAAACCCTTGAAGTAGTAGACCACCTGCGCGACCACGCGCGCCCAGTTGATCGAATTGACGGTGCCGATCGCGTGGCGCTCCTTGAACGCGAGATCGTTCGAGACCGCCTTCACCATGTCCTGGCAGTCGTCGAAGACGCCGTCGACCGCGATGTTGAAGATGTTCGGATCGTCGAGCGAGAACATCTGCGCGGTCTGGAACGGGCTCATGCGCCCGTGCGGCGACAGCATGAACACGCGGATGCCACGCCGGCCGCGCATCGCGTATTCGGCGGCGCTGCCGGTGTCGCCCGAAGTGGCGCCGAGGATGTTCAGCTGCCTGCCCTCTTTCGCCAGCACGTACTCGAACAACTGGCCGAGCAGTTGCATCGCCACGTCCTTGAAGGCGAGCGTGGGACCGTTGGAGAGCCTGAGCAGGTGCAGGCCGGGTTCGAGCGTGAGCAGCGGCGTGATCTCGGCCGAACCGAAGGCCTGCGCCGTGTAGGTGCGATCGACCAGCGCGCGCAGGTCGGCCTCGGGCAGGTCGTCGGCGTACAGCCGCAGGACCTCGAAGGCGAGCGCCGGATACGACAGCTTGCGCCAGCGCGCGAGCGTGGCCGCGTCGATGCGCGGATAGCGCTCGGGCACGACCAGCCCGCCGTCGGGCGCGAGCCCTCCGAGCAGGATGCCGGTGAAGCGCACCGGCGGCATGCCGCCGCGGGTCGACAGGTAATGCATCGGGGGTCCGGAAACGATCAGTCGAGGTCTTCGAGGCGGATGCGGATCGCCTGCGACAGCACCGTAGGCAGCGCCTCGATGCGCCGAATCGCGGTGATGATCTGGCGCTCGACCGTGCGATGCGTGAGCAGGATGATGTCGGTCTGGTTCTCACCTTCGGCCGGCTCACGCTGCAGCACCGCGTCGATCGAGATGCGCGCGTCGGCCAGGATGCGTGTGATGTCGGCGAGCACGCCCGGCTCGTCGGCCACGCGCAGGCGCAGGTAATAGGCGGTCTGCACCGCCTCGATCGGCAGGATCGGCTCGTCGGAGAGTGCCTCGGCCTGGAACGCCAGGTGCGGCACCCGGTTCTCGGGATCGGCCGTGAACGTGCGCGCGACGTCGACGAGGTCGGCGACGACGGCGCTCGCAGTGGGCTCGGCGCCGGCGCCCTTGCCGTAATACATCGTGTGGCCGACCGCGTCGCCCTTGACCCAGACCGCGTTCATCGCGCCCTCGACGTTGGCGATCAGCCGGCGCGAAGGGATCAGCGTGGGGTGCACGCGCAGTTCGATGCCCGCGGGCTCGCCGTCGGTGCCGTCGCGGCGCCGCGTGATGCCGAGCAGCTTGATCCGGTAGCCGAGCTGCTCGGCGTAGCGGATGTCTTCGGCCTGCAGCTGCGTGATGCCCTCGACGTAGCACTTGTCGAACTGCATCGGGATGCCGAAGGCGATCGCCGACAGGATGGTGGCCTTGTGCGCGGCGTCGACGCCCTCGATGTCGAACGTGGGGTCGGCCTCGGCGTAGCCCAGCCGCTGCGCCTCCTTCAGCACCGTGTCGAACGGCAGGCCCTTGTCGCGCATCTCGGACAGGATGAAATTGGTGGTGCCGTTGATGATTCCGGCGATCCACTCGATGCGGTTCGCGGTGAGCCCCTCGCGCAGCGCCTTGATGATCGGGATGCCGCCGGCCACCGCCGCCTCGAACGCGACCATCACGCCCTTCTTCGAGGCCGCGAGGAAGATCTCGTTGCCGTGCACCGCCAGCAGCGCCTTGTTCGCGGTGACCACGTGCTTGCCGCGTTCGATCGCCTCGAGCACCAGCGTGCGCGCGATGCCGCAGCCGCCGATGAGCTCGACCACCACGTCGATCTGCGGGTCGTTCACCACCTCGCGCGCGTCGCCCACCACGCACACCGGGCCGCCGACGATCGCGCGCGCGCGCGCCACGTCGAGGTCGGCCACCGTGGTGATCTCGATGCTGCGCCCGGCGCGCCGCCTGATTTCGTCCTGGTTGCGCCTGAGCACCTCGAAGGTGCCGCCGCCGACCGTGCCGATTCCCAGCAAGCCGACCCGGACCGGCCCGAATTTTCCGTTGCTCATGTCAGGCCGCGATCCGGATGAGACCGTCCTTGCGGAACATCTCCTTGATGCCGCGCACCGCCTGGCGGATGCGCTGCTCGTTCTCGATCAGCGCGAAGCGCACGTGATCGTCGCCGTATTCG
>JAANMW010001791.1_pt1 | contig 21264 bp, 22 predicted proteins | sample 7279671 | NCBI WGS metagenome assembly JAANMW01 (sample SAMN14094541, study PRJNA606508) | bioreactor metagenome | isolation source: A lab-scale SPAN reactor treating ammonium-rich wastewater day 247 | place: Ireland: Galway | collected 2017-09-19
TTACGTTGTAATCCTGCCCGATGATCTTGACCGAGAGATCGGAACGGACGCCTTCGAGCAGTTCGTTGAACCGCATTTCGATGGGCTGGGCGAACAGGAAGGACTGCTCGGGAAACTGCTTTTGCACTTCCTCCTCGATGATGGCGGCGAGGTCGTCCTTGGTGATGCGGCGGCCATTGACCTTCCGCCACTCGGCGCGCGGTCTGTAAAAGATATAAAGGTCGTTCTGGCTGGGCGGCATCGGGTCCGTGGCGACCTCGCTGGTGCCCAAGCGGCAAAAGACGCGGTCCACCTCCGGAATCGTGAGCAGCAGTTTTTCGGTGGCCAGTTCCATCGCCAGCGAGGCGTCCAGGTTCATGCTGTTGGTGCGATAGACCATGACGGTGTGGGAGCCCTCGTCGAGTTTGGGCACGAATTCCGCCCCGAGTTGCCGAAAGGCGAGCACCGAGAGCGTCGTCCAGATGATCGTGCTCACCACGATGAGCCAGGGTTGGGCCAGCACCAGGCGCAGCGCCGGTTCGTATGCCCGCTTGAGCAGGCGCACGAGGAGGTTGTCACCCTCACGAATATGCCCGCCCAGCAGATAGGAGCACAACACCGGCATCAGGGTCAACGCCAGCACCAGCGCGCCGCCCAGCGCCAGCATCACCGTGATGGCCATCGGGTGGAACATCTTCCCCTCGATGCCGGTGAGCGCGAGGATGGGAATATAGACGATGGTGATGATGAGCACGCCAAAGAACATCGGATTCGCGACCTGATTGCTTGCGGCGGCGACGGTGTGGACGCGCTCCGCAACGGTGAGTCTGCGGCCCAGGTGCTTTTGTTTTTCCCCGAGCTGGCGGACGATGTTCTCCACCATCACCACCGCGCCATCAATGATGAGGCCAAAGTCCACCGCGCCGAGGCTCATCAAATTGCCGGAGATGCCCAGCCGCACCATGCCGGTCAGCGCCCACAGGAACGACAATGGAATGGCCGCCGCCACGATCAAGGCCGCGCGCCAGTTGCCCAACATGCCAAAGAGCACCACCACCACGAGAACCGCGCCCTCGAACAGATTCTTCCGCACCGTGGCGATCGTCGCGTCCACCAGATCGGCGCGGTCGTATTGGGTGCGAATTTCGGTCCCGGGCGGCAGGCGCGGAGCAATCTCCGCGATGCGTTCCTGAAAACGCTTCGCCACGGTGCGGCTGTTCTGGCCGGCCAGCATCATGGCGGTCCCGAGCACGGCTTCTTCACCGTTCTCGGTGGACGCGCCGGTGCGAAACGCCGAACCAATGCCCACATCGGCCACGTCGCCCACCAGCAAGGGCTTCACGCCGCCGGTAAATTTGATGGGCAGCCCGGCGATTTCGTCGGTGGTGCTGACGCGCGCCAGGGTCCGCACCATCAATTGATCGTCGCCACTGTGAATCACCCCGCCGCCGGTATTCTCGACGTTCTGAGCCACGATGGACGCGAGGTCGGCAAAAGTCAGCCCGGCCTGGGCGAGGTCCGCGGGACGAGGTTGGATGACGAGCTGCCGTTCGTAACCGCCGTTGACGTTGATTTCGGCAATGCCCGGCGTGGTGCGCAGCATCGGTTTTACGATGAACTCGTGGATCTCCCGGAGTTCCTGCAATTCCTCGATCCGATCGGCGGGCCGGTTCGTAGCGTCGGGCCGATATGCCAGCGTGTAGTAGTAAATCTCGCCCAGGCCCGTGCTGATGGGCGCGAGTTGCGGTGTGAGGCCGGGCGGCAACCGGCTGGCGGCGGTCTGCAATCGCTCGGCCACCAGTTGCCGCGCGCGATAAATGTCCGCGCGGTCGTCAAAGATCAGCGTCACTTGCGACAGGCCGAACTTGGTGAGTGACCGCATTTCCTGCACGCCCTGGATGCCGGCCATTTCCATTTCGAGCGGGATGGTCACGGCCTTTTCGCTTTCCTCCGGCGCGAGCGCGGGCACTTCCGTGTTGATCTGCACCTGCGGACTGGTGATGTCGGGCACCGCGTCAATCGGCAGGTTGTTGGCCGACCAGAGACCGATGAAAACCGACACGCCCGCGACGATCAACAGGAAGGCACGTTGCCGGAGTGAGATTTCAATCAGGCGCTGCAGCATGATTCCTCCTCAACGCGCCAAAACCGAGTGCAGGGGCCGGCCCACCAGCAATTCCAGTTGCTGGCGGTGATCAAGCGCCTCGCGCCGCGTGGCCAGCAACGCTTCGAGCGCCTCGAGATACTGGTTCTGCATTTCCAAGTACGTGGTCACCGGCACGGCGCCGAGCCGGTAATGCCGGTCCGCCAGTTCCGCGGCTTCACGCAATTGCGTCTCCGCCCCCGGTCGCCACCGCGCCATCTCGGCCAGCTTGATTTCCAGGGCCAGCGCGTGGTCTGTAATGGCGCGTTCCACGTCCCGCTGGATCACGCGCAGCGCCGCGTCCGCCTGCTGCTCGCGGGCGCTGGCGGCTTCAATGTTACCCAGGTTTCGATTCCACAGCGGCAGCGGAAAACTCAGTCCCAGTCCCACAACGCGCTCCTCGTCGGCGGCTTTCTCCTCCGAATAATACGGCGACAGCGTCACGCGGGGATAGCGTTCGTTGCGCGCCAGCCGGACCTGAAAGCCCTGCTGGGCCAACTCGACCTGCTTGGTGCGAACCTCGAAGTTGTTCGTTGCCGCGACCGCCAACAGTTCATCGAGAGCCGGCAGGTTCGTGGCCACGACGAGTGTGCCGGTCAAGCGCAACGACGCGCTCGCGGGCCGGCCGCGGAGTTGATTCAACTCCAGCAACGCGGCCTGCACCTCGCGTTCGGCGTCGGTGGCGCGGCGGCTCAAGGTGATGGCGCCGGCTTCGAGAATTCGCTGTTCCAGCAGGGGCGTGACGCCGGCCGGCTCGCGTTGCACCACCACCTCGAGCAGGGCGCGATAACGCGCGGCCACTTCCTGCGCGGCGTCCGCCTTCTGCCGGGCGGCGAGGACGGCGTAACCCAGCGACCGGGCGCGGGTCGCCAGGGCCGCCTGGAATTGTTGCAGGCCCAACTCGGCGATTTCGATCTGCCGATTTGCGATGGATTTGCGGAGTGCCAGCCGGCCGGGCCACTCGAAGGGTTGAGCCAGCGCCACCGACCACGCCGGGCCGTCGCCCAGGGCCGACCCGCTGCGATCCCACACTTTCTTGCTGCCCAATTCAGCGGAGATTTCCGAATTATCCCAGTTCGCTGCCGACTTACGCCCCGCCCGCGCCGCAGCGATCTCCGCACGATAGAATTCCAGTTCGGGATTGCCGGATTGCACCTGGCGCACGAGCTCTTCGACGGCCAGTGGGTGGGCTGGCATATCCTGCGCCCAGAGCAGGTCAAAGCATAAAGTGAACGCGACTCCGAGTGCGATGGGAGCAACGCGCCACGTCAGGAAAATTGAGAAATGTTTCATGGTTGGATCAAGTCGGAGTGTGGCATGAAGGGAGCTGGAACGGCGACCTCGCCATCCTCAAGCCGCATGAGATGTATTGCAGCCCGCATAAACCCTGGCAAACCCTGATCAACGCTGACAAGACCGGTACCGGTCAGCGTGACTCGGAATGTGTCGTTGTCAAAGATAGCTTTGCCTGCACCCGACCCAAGCTCGAAAGTAGTGCGACCATGCGGTCACGGCAATCACGATCTCGCGGGACATCGCGGGAAGCATCTTGCCGATCCGGCATCACCGGTGATCGAGGATGCATTGCCGGCAGCGGTGGAATGCGAATGATCGTGGCCCACATGCCCGAACCGTGCTATCAGGACGGCCACGCCGATGCCTGCCAGCAAAGCAAGGGAAAGTTTTAGGCGATCATGCGAATGGAATTGCAGTTCCGGCAGCAGGTCAGCACAGGCGATGCACAGAAACGTGCCGGCGCAAAAGGCCAGTGCCGCGCCGACCCAGGCGGGATGCGAATGAGCCAGATGTCCCGCGCCGAGGAAGAAAAGCATTGCGCCAAGCGGCGTCACCAGGGCGAAGGTGAGGATCATCAACCGTTGGGCGTTGCGGGAGGTCTGGCTGGCCACCATCAAAGTGCTGATGGCCAGCGCGCCAAACGGTTTGTGCAGGATCACGGCGAGGGCTGTGCCCAGTCCAAGAGCACCGCTCTGGGATTGATCGCCCGCCGCCACGGCCGCCGCCATTGCCAAACCATCGAAAATCGAGTGCAACGACAATCCCAAGGCGACGCCCACCCAACTTAAACTGCGGGCGGAACGTTCAGCCAGCGAGTGGGGATGTCCGCACGGTTCAAGGGGACTCCCTTCGACAACATCGTGATGATGAAACGGAAGAAAGCGCTGGAGAAAGAACATTGTGAGGAATCCCGCCACCAACCATCCTGCCGTTTGTGTCGCTGACCGGATCTGGTGCAGGGAATGTGGCAACATGCCCAGCAACGACAGCCCCAGCATGAGCCCGCCCACAAAACTCACGGCCACTTGCAGGCGCGTATGGGTCAAGTGAATGAGCGTGGGCAACCAACCTCCCGCCAATGCAGCCAGCAGCGTGAGCAGGCAGTAGATTGCGAGCAAGCCAGTGGGAGATTCAAGGATCGCGTTCACGCTTTGGCGAGTTGAGGTTCTGGGGGGAATGTTCCGTCCTGTCCATTGACCTCAAGGGACGCGGCCGGTTGATGCGGCTCCAGTTCTTCGCCCAATCGCATCAGGCGAAAGCTGTTGAACACGACCAACAGCGAGCCGGTCACATGAAAAATGGCTGCGATCACGGGTGTAATGATATTCATTGCTCCCAGGATCATGCCACCCAGGACGAAACCGACCCCCAACAGAAAATTCTGATTGATGACCGTTCGCGTTGCGCGCGAGAGTTGCACCAGAAATGGCAACCGACGAAGGTCATTGTTCATCAGCGCGATGCTGGCGCTGTGGATGGCCACTTCACTGCCCGCCGCGCCCATGGCAATGCCAAGATCGCCTGCCGCCAATGCCGGGGCATCATTCACCCCATCGCCCACCACCGCCACGCGATAGCCCTTGCCGCGAATCTCATGCACGAAAGCCACTTTGTTTTCCGGCAGACAGTCGCCCACGGCTTCCTCGCAGCCAATCTCAATGGCCACGCGCGTCGCGACGGGTTGACGGTCACCACTCACCATGGCGATCCGGCGCACGCCGCTTTCTTTGAGGGCGGCAATTGATTCCCGGGCTTCCGTGCGTGTCCGGTCCTGCAAGCCCACCCAGCCGAGGCACTGCTGATTGCGGGCAACGTAAATGAGACTCCAGCCTTCGGTTTCCTGCAAATCCACGGCCGCGGAAAAACCGTCACTCACGCCGTTGTCGCGTAACCATTGGGCGCGTCCAATGACCATCGTGTCGCCATTCCAATGTGCTTTCACCCCGCGACCGGCCGACTCGGAAAAATCCGATGGTTTCACCAGCGGAACGCCGGCCTCCTCCGCGAGCCGCACCAGCGCCTTGGCGGTGGGGTGATTGCTGAACTGCTCTGCCGAAGCCGTCACCTGCAATAGTTCCGCCGGCGTTACACTGCCGTAGGGCGCGAGGCGGCTGACGGTGAGCTTGCCAGTCGTCAGGGTGCCAGTTTTGTCGAAGACGAACGCGTTTAGCTTGGCGGCCAGCTCCAGATCGCCCGCGTTCTTGATGAGGATGCCCAGCCGCGCGGCGGCGGATAGCGCCGCCACCATTGCGGTTGGTGTGGCCAGGACGAAGGCGCACGGGCACGAAACAATGAACACGGAAATGACCCGGTCCAGATCATGGGTAAAGGCCCAGACCAAAGCGCCGATGACCAGCACCAGCGGCGTGTAGAAGCCCATGTATTGGTCAATGATCCGCACAATCGGCAGTTTGGTCTTCTCCGCAGCGAGGATCAGATCGCGCACCCGCCCGAGGGTCGTGTCCTGTCCGGCGCGTGTGACGCGGATTTCGAGCATGCCGGTGAGATTGACGGTGCCCGCGAACACTTCGTCACCCGTGGACTTGTCCACGGGCAACGATTCGCCGGTGATCGAGGCCTGGTTGAACGAGCCGTGGCCGCTGATTATCACCCCATCGGCAGCCACGTTGTCGCCCGGACGCACGCGGATCACATCTCCCGCCGCCAAGGCAGCCACGGCGACTTCATCTTCGACTCCGCCACGGACGCGACGCGCCTTGGTGGGCGTCAGTTTGATGAGCGAATGAATTGAAGCGAGCGCGCCTTCCGCCGTTCGGGTTTCGATGAGTTGCCCCAGCAACATGAAGAACGACACAATGCCGGCTTCCTGATAGTGCGCCGAGGTGAACAGGGCGATGACCGCAAGGGCAACGAGCACGTTGGTGTTAAGCGAGCCTGGTCGCAGATCTTTCAAGGCCACGCGAACGATGGGAAATCCCAGAATCAATGCGCCCAGCATGGCGCTGCCGGCGGCCACCACGCGGTCGTGTTCGAATAACCACGCGCAGAGATACGCGTTGATGATAAAAGCCAGGCCGATCACCGTGACCGTCAACTGAACTTCAACATGCGAATGATGTTCGCCACAACCACAAGCGCCGTCGTGGATGTGTCCGGGTAAGTGTTCAGCGTGGGAGGCAGCGTGCATAGCGACGGGTCAAGCAGTTTGCGCTGTTGGTATGGAACTCAATTTCGCCAGCGGTGTGGTGGAGCGGGCCAGAAGACTTGCGTGGAAGAGCAAGTCGTCCAGTTCGAGCGGGGACAATTCACCGCGGAACTGATAGCAGATTGCTCCCTGATGAAACAACGCGAGGCCGGGAGCGAAAGGCACGCCACAACGTTGCGCCAAAGCCGGCGCACCGGCGGCATTCACGCGGACAACACGAATCCAATCGGCGGTCTCCGTCAGCCAGGTGTTCAGAAGCTTCAGTAATTCCTGGCTGGCTCGGTTGCCGTCGGCACAAACAACCACGAGCACGGGCTGCGCAGAATCAAGAACCAGCCGCGCAAACGAGTCACTGGTGATTTCGGTTATGGCAAGGGAGGCGTTCATAAGGCAGTGACTGATGTTCAAAAGACAATTCTTTCATCGCGGCTGGATAAGGCTGGGGTTTGCGTGGCGATCACTGTTTCCCCACCCACCACGCGGTCGCCGGGCTGGACGGTGATGTGAGCCGACAGCGGCAGGTAAAGATCACATCGCGAACCGTATTGAATCAAGCCGAGGCGCTGACCGCGCGCGACCTGGTCGCCCGCGTTGACCCACGACACAACGCGGCGGGCCAGGGCGCCGGCGATTTGACGGACGGCAATTCGTTCGCCGGGCGGTTCGCTGGACTCCATTCCAATGAGCAGGTTTTCGTTAAACGCTGCCGACTCGGTTTTGAGGGCACTCAGGAACTGGCCGGGTTGGTATTTCAGGAAGGCGATTCTTCCGGCCACGGGTGCATTTTGGACATGCACGTCGAACACCGAGAGAAAGATGGAGATGCGTTGGCACAATCCGCCCAGGAATTCGGACTCGGTGGTTTGCTCCACGCAATCCACCAGACCATGCGCGGGCGACACCACGGCATCCGGAGTCATTGGCACGCACGGTTCGGGATCGCGGAAAAAGTAGAGCGTGAAAACCGAAAATAAAGTCCACATCCCGGCAACCGCCACCGCAACCATGGCAAACGACGAGTTCAGCCACAGCGCCAAGACTGCGCCCGCCAGCCAGAGCAGCAGCCAAAACAACGCGCGTCCAATCACGCGTCGCGCCGCCGCAAAAGCTCGGGAGTTCGGTTTCATGGACTGGGTGGAGTTCTGGTTTGCGCGGACGATTGATGACCAATCGCCGGCATGTGTGCTTTGCGTCCATGGACTCGTTCGTAGGCGCGGCAGAACGGGCACAGTTGCGCCTCGACTTGCTTCACCAGCCAGAAAGCCGCGCCACGCTGCTGCCGGCGCGCTCGCCGACAGACGGGGCAGTTGGCACAAACCCGGGCGAGGTTCTTGTCCAACGAGGATGCCGTACGAGCACTCATAAACGATGGATGATTACTTCAGGGCGGATTCGACCGCCGCCAGAGCATGAACTCGCGTCGTGTCGAACAACGGCACGGGGCTGTCCTCGGCGCTCAACAGCAGGCCCAGTTCGGTGCAACCCAGGATGATTCCCTGCGCTCCCATCCCGACCAATCGGTGGATGATCGCGGCGAGGTGCGCTTTCGATTCAGGCCGGATTTTGCCGACGCAGAGTTCTTCGTAAATGACGCGATGGACCGCATTCCGGTCTTCGGCCTCTGGAATTACAACCTCCAGATGAAATTGATCCATCAACCGCTGGCGATAGAAATCGTCCTCCATCGTGAAGCGCGTGCCCAACAATCCCACGCGGTGAAGGCCGGCCTGCTTCACCGCGTCGGCCGTGGCGTCGGCGATGTGCAACAGGGGAATCCCGATGTGCGCCTGGATTTCATCGGCCACCTTGTGCATCGTGTTGGTGCAGATCAAAACCATGTTGGCGCCGGCCCGCTCAAGTTGCTGCGCCGCGTTCCCCAGAAGTTCAGCCGCTGCCATCCACTGTCCCAAGCGCTGCAACTCCTCCACTTCCGCAAAGTCCACCGAGTAGAGAACACACTTGGCCGAATGCAGTCCGCCCAGCCTCTGTTTTACGGCTTCGTTGATCAGGCGGTAGTATTCCACCGTGGATTCCCAGCTCATGCCGCCAATCAGTCCAATGACTTTCATAGGTGTTTCTCAAGCCGCGCAATTTGCTCAACGCTGCCGCTTGGGGCGGGATTCGTGTTTGCGTTCCTCAACCAGCACCGCTGGCAACTCCAATGGACAATGCGCGCAGTTTTCCGCCTCGGGATGTTTGTAATCGCAGATCAACACGCCGTTGAGATGATCCAGTTCATGTTGAATCACGCGCGCCCAGAGTCCAACTGCGCCGAAGCTCCGCCGCTGGCCATGTACGTCATAACCGGTGACCCGGATGCGTTCCGGTCGCCGCACGGTAACCTGGACGCCAGGAAGGCTGAGGCAACCCTCGACAAAATCGCGCGGCTCGTTGGCGTCCTTGACCTCAAAGTTCGTCAGGGCGAACAACTGATCTTCAATACCGCAGACGATCAAGCGGTGGCGCAGGCCGACTTGCGGCGCCGCCAAGCCGATGCCCCGGTGATGCCGCATCAAAGCGAGCATTTCCTCGGCAATGTCGCGGAGCGTGCTGTCGAACTCATTAACCGGTTCGCAAACCGTACGCAGATGTTGGTCGGGATAGAGAACCAGACTCAACTGATGGAGGAATGGATCGTTCCCCAGTGCTTCGTCCAGTGGATGCAAACTCCTTTCAGCGTTGGCAGATGAAGAGTTCATGGTTCGACCGGAATGATGCGGCGGCGTTTGTCGAGCGAGGTGTCGGCGCGAGGAGTGCCGGATGGTCGCAGATGGTGCAACACCAGGCTGCCGCGCGGCCAGCCCAGGTCGCGGCTCAACACGTCGCATTTGATCTTGAGCAGGAAGAAGATTTCCTTGTCCACACTGGCAAGGCTCTCATAGTTGCCCTGACCCTTGGCGATGATCAAGTCGGCGGCGGCAAACCGTTCGCGAAAATCCGGGGAACAGTCCGCCAGCAAAGTCCCCGGCGCGTCCGAGCCGTTGCCGATGACCTCGCAGAAATCCGGCAGACCAGCCTGTTCAGCATCGGCTAGGGTCGCGTCATTGAGCACCGGGCTGCCGCGCACGACGACCGTGTAATTGCCGAGCGGCAACTGTGCGAGCAGGTCACGGTCGAAGACGATTTCACCGGCGTTGTCGGCCAGATAGAGAATGGAGCGGCCCCGGCGGATCGCCTCGGCAAATTCATCAATCGAGCCGCGCAGCGGCGCGGACAGCGCGCCCTCAAACGCAGCATGCACGCTGGCGGCATCCAACTGCGTTTTCGCCCCCGCGTCCAATAAGTTACCGATGATGGCCAGCCTGACCGCGGCATCCAGCGGCTCGTGCGCCTGGCGGAAAATCGAGTGCCAAATCGGATACACCCGCGCCGCATGCAGATTCATCCGCTCCTTGACGCGGGCGTAGGGATCGGTGTTGCCGGTCCATTCGCGGATAAGCCGATGCACCTGCTGGCCCAGCACGGGCGGTGGCAGCGTCCAATCCAGTTCGCTCATCAACCGCAACACGCGGCGGAGCACTTCGAAGCCGGCTTCCGTTTCGACGCCGGAGTAGGCAATGGCTTCGCGGGCCTGGCGGAGCATGCAGGGAACACATTCTGAGTTCGGCTTCATAGAAGTTCCATGAGTTTCCGGCCGAGACCGCGTCTGCTCACAGTCCTTTCAACAACCGCCGCAACTCGCGACCATGACCGGCCTCATCCGCGGCCATTTCTTCGAGCTTCATCTTCAACTCGGGCAACTTGAGTTGTTCGGCCAGTTCCGCGTGCGCCAGATAGTTGGCCACGTCTTCGGCCTCCATCTTCACGTTGAGCGCGATCATGCCCTTGAGATCGGCGGGTTTCTCGAACTGCTTCAGCGTCGTGGTTGGCTCGCCGCCGAGATCGCGAATCACGTCCATGAGAAAAGCGGCGTGACCGAGTTCATCTTGCGCTTCCTTGCCGAGCAGTTCGCGCAGTTCAACACCCTGCAGCCCGTAGCATTGAGCAGCTTGATAGGTGTAGCGAATGACCGTGCCGAGTTCGGCGGCGAGGTCTTGGTTCAATCCTTGGATCAGGTTTTCTTTGGTCATCTTGTTTCCTTTCAGGTGGGTTTGTTTAGTTAAAGTCGGTTTGCGGCCCGCAATGGTGGTGAGCCGGGTGGCCTGACGCAGGTCGTCGCTGGTCGCCGCAGGAGCGCGGACAGCCTTGTCCGCGAGTTGGTTGACGCAGATTCGCGCGGACACGGCTGTCCGCGCTCCGAGTCGGGGCGCACGGAACGGCAGGCCACCAGGACTTCCTCGTGGTGACCCACGAAATGCCGCACCTCAAAGCCGTTGTTCCGCAGGCGGGCTCGCCAATGGGAGAACCGGCTTGGAGGATGCGCGTGGCGTTTGTGTTCCGCGGCGTGAATGGCGTCCATGATCCGAAAACCGCTGGTGGAAAAATCCGCCAGCACCAGTTTCCCGCCGGGTTTGAGAACACGCAGCATTTCGTTGAATACGCGCTCCGGATCGTCGAGATGATGGAACGCGTTCATGGAAACCACGGCGTCGAAACTGCCCGCCGGCCAAGGCAGTCTGCGCGCGTCCGCCAACACGAAAGTAATGCGATCGGCCACGCCGGCATAAGCCGCTTCCAATCTCGCGTATTGCTGTTGTTCAGCGCTAACGTCCACGGTGGTAACACTCGCGACGTGCCGCACCAGCGCGACCACAAATCGGCCTTTGCCCGTTCCGATGTCGAGCACGCGTCCTCGCAAGGGCATCGCCTTCGCCAGAACAAACCGCACGCTGGCCTCGGTGTCGTAGCCGAAGCGAAGATTCGACGCGTTGCGCGCGAGCAATGCGCGGTGATTGGCTCGGAGCGCATCCGCGGCCAAAGGCGCACGAACCGCCGCCTTCGTCGGCTTCATTGAAATCGTTCTCACGTGCAATCTCCGACCTGCTTCTCGCAGGGGTTGCCTCCGGTTTGGAGAGTGCCGGCCAGGTAATGGGCCACCACCGGTTCAACCCGATGCGGCGGCACGCCGACGATGACTTTGATTCCCTTCTGTTCGAGCAACTCGCGGTCCCGCTGCGAGATGCCGCCGGTGAGCAAGACCTCGACCTCTTCCCGACGCAGCAAATCAGCCAGCGCGCCCACAGCCTGCGGCGGCGGTGAGAGAATACTGCTTCGGTGGACGCTTTGGCTGCCGGCATCAACATCCAGAACCACCACTTGCGCGCTTTCCTCGCACTGCGGAAACACGCGACCTTCGTTCTGGAGCACTGCGATCCTCATGTTTGTTCTTCTCCGTGATGATGGTGGTGGCCATGGTGATGCTCGTGGTGATGATGACCATGTTCGTGATCATGGTGGTGTCCGTGGTGTTCGCAGCCATCGGGTGTGACCGTCAACTGTCCGTTGAGGTACGCAGCGACCAGTTGTTCAACGGATGCATTTGCTGCGCCGGCCCGCACCGTGATGCCGTGGTGGGCGAAGTTGGCCAGGGCACGGTGGCCAATCCCGCCGGCAATCACCACCTCGACGCCCTGCTCACGCAACCAACGCGGGAACGCGCCCGGTTTGTGTTCGGGCGCCGGCAACACGTCCGTGTTCAGCGTGACCCGCTTTTCAGCATCCACCTGGACGACAGCAAACTCGCGGCAGCCGCCGAAGTGGCCGTGTAGGCGGCCGTTTTCATGGGGGATGGCAATGCGCAAAATGCCCGATTGGGCCGGGGTCGGAGACAATGAGTTCATAATGGTAACTTCGATGTTGTGGAGTTGACATTGCTCGTGGCCCGGCCGCTGGCTTTACGCTGGTTGCCACACCGGCCGCGCAAATCCCGCCCCCAGCAACCTGGCATCCGAAACTCATCGCGCGACAACCGGCGATGGCAGAAGGCCCTCAGCACGGCTTCCACCTCACCGCACAGATGCGGGCGTACCCGGACGCCGCGGGTGCGCAATTCTCGCAGGAGTGGCTCCGAGATGGCCGCGCAGAGCAGCACGTCCACGCGCAGTTCCGCGACACTGCGTGCGAGCGCGACCGGCGGGAGCGCTCCGAGCAGGATTTCCCTTCGCCGCGCTTCGATGCCGCGCTGTCGGGTCACGACCAGCAATCGCGTCGCCGCGTCGAGCAACGGCGACACGCGCTCCCGCCAGATGGGAATGGCCACAGTCACAACTTTCCCCAGGCACAGGACGTGCCAGGCGAGTCCCGAACCGTGTAACGAACCTAAAATCGCGCCGTCATCGCGGGGAACAGCCGCTGTTTGAACCGATCGGCTGAAACCGGGCATGGCGTTTTGCTTCGGCGACGAGGCCGGTTCGTGGCACTTCGCGCTGCCGGCCAACCCTCTCAGCGCTTCGAGAACTGAATCGGTTACAGGAAGAATCTCGGACGATGCCGATCCCCGGTGTGGGCGGCCACGCTTGGCCACGAGCAACGGGTGAAAAAAACCAGAGACGCAACGGTTGCTTATTACCGTCGCTGTCTCCGCGCATCCCTGCTCTCGTTTCGCGATGCTGCCGGAACGGCAGGATTATGCCGTTGCCACGCTGACCGCTATTCAACAACCCGGACTTCGTCCGCTCCGATGAACTGCAAACCATCAGTGGTCATGCCGGTCAGCGTGAGTGTCGTTGCGGGCACCGTCAGCATGGGCTTGAGCACGGTGAGGTCAAACTTGGCCACCAACTGTCCCCGGCTGTCCGAAAAGACCGCCGTTGTCGGAAGGCCGTTGAGTTCAATCGGCTGCGTCCTGTCCACCCTGGAATAACGCAAATCCGTATGCACCGTCATGCAATTACCGTTGGCCACTGAATCCAAGATGACCACCGCCGGGGAACACTTGACTTGGATCGCGAGGGTTCCGTCAGCCGCATGCAGCGGCATCAAAACCAGGGCCGCCAGTGCCAGGACTGCCAGACCGAAACGGACCGGGTGGAACGATGTGATTGTAGTATTCATGCTGTGCCTTTCGTGTTTTGGTTTTGGTTTGCAGTGTCAACTGCGTAGTCGTTCTCACCAGCTTGCACGCCTCGTGCCATGCCGGCGATCCGTTGTTGCGATGGCTGCCGCGTGACCGCGTCGAAAGGCGCTCATCCAAAAGCACCGTAAAACCCAAGTTTTTCACGCGCCCGCCCGTCCGGGGATAAGCGGCTGACGTCAGCGAGGCGCCGACCAAAATGTGGCATCGGCATTACGGTGGGCGACAGCGCCCATCCTTGAGCCATAACCTTGGGCGCGTGCGCCCGCCGCACTCATGACACCCTCACTGGCAGGTTGTAGCACCGTTCCGTTGTCCCGCTGGCCGCAATCATTGAGTCAGTGCCGGTTTCGCCGTCGTTCCTGCGAATTGCACTGATGCCACGACCGCTCGCAACCGGGCATTGACTGCTCGCGCGGCCTCAGCCAGCGGCGATTTGTTTTCCGTGTGACAGAGGTGCTTGAGGTCGGCGGTGGCCAGCGTGCAGGTGCCGTCGGCGTTTTCCCACAGACAGACGTGACTCGGCATGAGCAGCGCAATGTCCGGTTCGTGCGCCAACGCCTGATACTCCCACGAGGGCACCCACACGCCCAGAATGGTGTAAGGCCGGATCTGTTGACCGATTTTGTTCTCGAGCTCCGCCTGCAGATCAATCTCAGTGATGACGACAAACTCCTCTTCCTTGAGCGCGCGAAACGTCTCCTGCAACGCGCGGACGAACGGCAGTTTCACCACCGTTGAAATGCTGTAATCGCCCATAACTCACTTCCTTTCCGCCTGACTGTTGCCCGCTCCAAAGGGATACGGCCAGGCCACCAAGCCACCATCGAGGAACTTCACGTTAGTGAATCCCTCGCCATCCAAAATCCGTTGCGCCTCGTAACCGCGCTGGCTGACCTTGCAATAGCAAACGATCTCACGATCGCGGGGAATTTCCGCCAACCGCTTGCGCAACTGGCCCAGCGGAATCCAAACGACGCGCGGGTCGCGCAATTGCATCTGGTCGCGCTCCGGCGGTGTGCGCACGTCCAGCAGCACGACGGGGTCGTCGGTGTCGAGCTTGGTTTTCAACTGCTGCGGCGTGAGCGCCCGCGCGAGGCCGTCGCGTTTGTTCCGCAACACGTTGGCGGCGTGCGCCAGTGGATCCACCGCGGACGAATACGGTGGAGCGTAGCCGAGGTCCAAATCCGGCAGGTGATCAATCGTCGCGCCGAGCGTCAGCGCGGTGCCCAGCACATCAATCCGCTTGACCGCGTCGCCAGGGCCGATGGCTTGCGCGCCCAACAGTTTTCCGCTCTTGGCGTCAGCGACGAGCTTCACGAGCAGGGTCGCCGCAGTCGGATAATAGTGCGCGCGATCCGGTCCCGGCACCAACGCGGTCAACACGTCGTAACCGAGTTGCCGCGCCTGCTTTTCCGTCAGGCCAGTTCGAGCCAGGTTGTAATCGAGCACTTTGAACACGGTCGTGCCCACAATGCCGGGGAAAGTGGATTTGCCGCCGGTGACGTTGTCGCCGATGATACGGCCATGTTTGTTGGCCGTCGAACCGAGCGGCACAAAGACCTTCTGTCCCGTGAGCAGATGAGTGCATTCCACACAATCGCCGCCCGCGTAGATGTCGGGGTCGCTGGTTTGGAGTTCTTCGTTGACCGCAATCGCGCCGGTCGCGCCGAGGGCGAGGCCGGCGTCTTTGGCGAGTGGCACATTCGGCCGAATACCGATGGCGATCAAGACCATTTGGGCCTCGATCACTTCGGCCGTCGTGTGGACTCGTGCGACGTTGCCATCGCCATCACCCTCCAGCCGGGTGACCTTCTGGCCGAGTCGGATGTCCAGCCCGCTTCCTCGCAGATATTTATGCAGAAAGGCCGCAACCTCCCAGTCCAGCATGGCCGGTAGCAATTGGTCGAGCATCTCCACGATGGTGACGTGGATGCCGCGCGCCACGAGTGCTTCGGCGGTTTCCAATCCGATCAAGCCACCGCCAATCAGCACGGCCCGCTTGATATTGCCATGTTCGGTGGCCTCGCGAATCGCGAGCGCATCGTCCGGCAGGTTCAGCCGGAACACGCGGTTCAAATTCACGCCTTCGATCCGCGGCTCGAACGGGACTCCGCCCGTGGCGATGACCAGTTTGTCGTACGGCAACTCGCTTTTCTCACCGGTGGTGACGTTAACCACAGCAACCACCTTGCGCGCGCGGTCAATTGTCTCCGCCAGCGTCAGGTTGAGCACGCGAATGTCCTTCACGTTCTGGAAAAACGTCCCGTCGCGGACCACGCCAACGGGGGTGGACATCAATTCGTGGAAATCATGCACCTGTCCTTGAATGTAATACGGCATGCCGCAGCCCGCGTAGGAGAGAAGACGCCCGCGCTCGACGATGGTGATATCTGCGTGGGGATCCCGGCGGCGCGCCCGCGCGGCAGCCTTTGCGCCCGTCGCCACGCCACCGATGATGAGGATTCGATTTGGTTTCATTCTTGTTTAGACTCCCAAGGTCATGGGGAAGATCCCGTGTCAGCGTTTGTTCCCGCACTACCAAGACAGAACCGCATCGCCGCAAATAGTTACAACTGTCACCCAAACCCAGTGGCAGTGTCCGTGCCATGCCCGAATCTGACTGAAGCGAGCGCGATTACAGCGCCCACTGGTGTTTGTGCGCAGTGCAGCTCATCCGCAATCTGGCAATGCGTGGCGGGATGCCACGCTCGCGAACCGTGAGCGTGGCAAAACGCTAGGGTTCGGCTTTGCCAAACACATCATCCGCCACATCCCAACGCCGGCCCTTACCGATGCGTCACGTAGTCCGCTAGCAAACCTTGCAACTCCACCTCCATCTGCCGGGGAGACATCGCCGCATCAATGCATGCAATCGGCCGGCCGGCCTCGAAGAGAATCAACGCCGGCACGCCAGTAATGCCGTAACGGCCAGCCAGTTCCGGACAGTGGTCCAGGTTCACCCTGGCCACCCGCAGTTCACCTCCAAGTTCGGCAGCCAGTTTCTCCAGCGTGGGAGCCAGGATTCGGCATTGCCCGCTCCAGGAGGCGCAGAAATGCACCAACACCGGTTCCGCCACCGCGCCCAACTCGCGCTCCAATTGCTCACCCTCGATTTCCATCACCGTCTTCATGATTTCCTTCACTGCACTGCTTGTGCCACTGGCAAACTCGTGCGCGGAACGGGCTGTGCTGATAGAGTGCGCAGGCCAGCCAAACCGTTGGCAACAATCCGACGTATGAAACACTGGACTCTGCTAGCATGGATCGCAGTGGTGGCCGTCGCCATCGCCGCTGCTCAAACCGAATCCGTCACCCCCACCGGGAAAATGAAGAGCACAAATTCAACATTCACCATCACCCCCATCGGTCGCATCGTGAAGGAGGGTAAGCAAACCATCATTCACCTCGAACCGCGTCATCAGGAAGGGTTGCTTGGATTGGAGGAGTGGTCGCACATCTGGGTGTTCTATTGGTTTGATCGCAACGACACCCCGGTCCGGCGCGCCACCTTGCGCGTGCATCCGCGCGGCAATCCCGACAACCCGCTCACGGGCGTTTTCGCCACGCGTTCGCCAATGCGCCCCAATCTGATTGCGTTGAGCCTGTGCCGCGTGCTTTCCATCAAGGGAACGGAGATTGAAATCGAGAGCATTGACGCCTTCGATCAAACACCGGTGATTGACCTCAAACCCTACACGCCCGGCAATGACCGTCCACAAGGCCAAGTGCGCGTCCCCAAGTGGGCTGGATTGCCAACCGGCCAGCAAGAGAGCGGTGCGAATCCCACCAGGAAGGGACCATGAAGCACGCCCGACTTGCCAATCTGTTGAACTGACAATTCAATCGCGAGATTAGCGCGTTGCTCCGGTATGTGATCGAAGCCGCTTCGCTCCACGGTGCAAGTCAGGCGACCGTGCGGGCGCTGTATTTGACCGAGGTACAAGAGCGAGTTCGACGCGCACAATACCTGGCCGACCAGTTGGTGGCCCTGGGCGGCACGCCGGCTCTGTCGCCTACCATCGTGCATCCGCAATTCACCCTGCGCGAGATGCTGCGACACAACGCCGTCGAGGAGCACACCGATGAGCACAAATACCTCAAGCTCGCGTCCGAAGCCGAAAAAGCACAGCTCTCATCGCTGAAGCTGAAACTAAAGGAACAAGCCGCCATGGACCACAAGCACGTCAGTGAAATGGAAAGTCTGCTCTGGTGAACCGGGCGGCGTGAGGTTTCCTCGCAGACCCGTTATCTGCCTTCAGGTCTGGGATTCGTCTGGTTCTTTAACGTTCGGACTTTCAGCCCTTCAACTTCAGCGTCTTGAGCTTCCGGAACAGCGTGCTCGCATCAATGCCCAGTTCGCGGGCGGCGGCCGCGCGGTTGCCGCTGTTCCGGCGGAGCGCGTCACGAATCAGCAACTTCTCCATCGCCGCCAGGGTCACGCCGGGCGGCAGGCCGCTGCCCGCCGCGGCTTCGTCTCCGCGCAGCTTCGGTGGCAGATGGTTCAACTCGATCAAGCCGCCGCGACACAACGCGAACGCGTGCTCGATGATGTTTTCCAGTTCGCGCACGTTGCCGGGAAAATCGTATTCCATCAACCGCGCCAGCACGGCATCGGAAACTCCCGCGATGTCCCGCGCCTTGAGCCGGTTGAACCGTGCGATCAGATGATCAATCAGCAACGGCAAATCCTCGCGCCGATCCCGCAACGCCGGAAGCTCCAGGCGCACCACGTTGACGCGATAGAACAGGTCTTCGCGGAATTTTCCTTCGCGTACGAGCGCATCGAGTGATTTGTTGCTGGCGGCGATCACGCGCACGTTGGCGCGAATGGGTTCGACGCCGCCCAGTGGCTCGTAGGTTCGCTCCTGCAACACGCGCAACAGCCGCGTTTGCATGGCGGGTGAAATGTCACCGATTTCATCGAGGAAAATCGTGCCGCTCTCGGCCAGCGCGAAGCGACCGGGCTTGTCTTTGCGCGCGTCGGTGAACGCGCCCGCCTTGTAGCCGAACAATTCGCTTTCCAGCAGGGTGTCCGGTAATGCACCGCAGTTGAGTGCGACAAACTTTTTCGCCCGCCGGCGGGAAAGCTGATGAATGGCGCGGGCGAACAATTCCTTGCCCGTGCCGCTCGCCCCTTCGAGCAACACTGTGCTGTCGCTCTCGGCCACCGCCGGCAGCAGGTCGAACAACTGCCGCATCGCCGCGCTGCGGCCGATGATGTCCGAGAAAGAATCCTGTTGTTCCGCCGCCCGCCGCAGTTCGTTGACCAACCGGAGATCGCGAAAGCTTTCGACGCCGCCGATGATTCTGCCGCGCGCATCCTTCAGCGCCGCGGTCGAAATGCTGATCGGGATGCGCTCCCCCTGCGCGTTCACGATGTAAACCACCTTGTTCGCAACGGGCCGGCGCGTGGTGAGCGTTTGTTTCAGGGCACAAGCACTCTCGCAGATGTTGGCGCGAAACACCTCGCAGCACGGTCGCCCAATGGCCTCCTGCCGCCGCACGCCGGTGATCTGTTCGGCCGCGCGATTGAACGACGTGACGCGCCACTCGGCGTCCACGGTGAAAACGCCGTCCGGCACCGAGTCGAGCAGTTGGCTATGGAAACCGTCGTTCATAATTGAGCGGCGGATGAATCCGCCATTGCATCTTCCGCGTTCCAATGCCGGTTCGCAATGGCATTTTGCCACGCTGGTAGTTGGCGGCGGGCGTCTCGCCCTGCCGCAGAGGGCCGCAACTTGCCGTCCGGCACATGACTCACGATTAGTCCTGACCGGTGTGAGATCTCCCATTCACACACAGTCGGGCGGCTCCTCCGCCGGGCGAGACGCCAAGGCTCTACGGCAGCCAGGATGGCCGCCGCCACTTGCTGGCACTGACGGTGCTTGGAGGTTTTCCAATGACAACGCCAGTTGATTCCACGGATGGCGAAATCGCCCGCCGCAACACCCAGGCGCAAGCGCATCCATTCTGTTTCGCCTGCAGCGCCTCCAATCCCATGGGTCTGGCCTTGCGCTACAGCACCGCCCCGGACGCCAGTGTCAGCGCGTCCTTCATCGGCAACTGTGCGTTGGAGGGTTATCCCGGTGTGCTGCACGGCGGCATCGTCGCCACGCTGCTGGATGGGGCGATGACCAACTGCCTGTTTGCGCGCGGCATCCGCGCCGTAACCGCCGACCTGCGCGTGCGCTACCGGTTACCGCTGCGGGCCGCGGAATCACTGACAGTCCACGCATGGCTGGAGTCCTCCCGCCACGGCCTGCTCGAACTGCGGGCGGAAATCAGCCAGGGCGGCAACGTCAAGGCGCGCGCCCTCGGCAAATTCATTCAACCCTCATGAGCAAGACAATACGCATCACCATCCTCGTGGAGAACTCGGTTCACCGGCGCGGGTTGAAAGCTGAACATGGTCTGTCTTTCCTCATCGAGAGCGGCGGGCGACGGGTACTTTTCGACACCGGCCAGACAGATTTGTTGCTCGAAAACGCCGCGGCTCTCGGCTGTTCGTTGGAAAACCTTGATGCCATTGTGCTGAGTCACGGGCACGACGACCACACCGGAGGACTGGTTGCGGTATGCCGGAAGTCGCCCAACACCCGAGTATTTCTGCATCCGGCCGCGATGGAGTCCAAGTTCAGCGGCAACACTGCCGGTGCCGCCCGTTACATCGGAATGTCGGAGGCGGGCAGGCAGACTGTGGCCGGAATTGGTAAGAACCTTATCGTGACGCGGACTCATCAGGAGGTGGTCGAGGGCGTATTTGCGACCGGTGAAATCCCACGGCGCACGGACTTTGAGGATGTTGGCGGGCGGTTCTTTCTTCATGAACAATGCCAACAACCAGATCCATTAGTGGACGATCAGGCTTTGTATTTTCCAACAGCCGAAGGTGTCGTGGTGGTGCTCGGCTGTGCGCATGCGGGCGTGGTGAACACATTGCTCCATATCGAACAACTCACAAGAGGCGATCCTCTCCGCGCGGTGCTGGGCGGCATACACCTGCTCAATGCATCTCCGGCAAGGCTCGCCGCCACGATTGATGCACTACGTCTTCGGAATGTGCCGCTGCTCGCGCCGGCGCATTGCACCGGCCCAGTGGCGGTGGCGCGTCTGTGGGAAAGCTTTCCTGGTCGCTGTGCCGCAGCCGACGTCGGCAGCCGATTCGTGTTTGAGCGTTGAAGTGTGGCTCCTCAAAATGTTCCCAGTCCTTACGGATGCCGTTCAATCGGGCAAAAGCTTGAAAAGACCAGACCTCCAACACCTATCGCTCCAACCCCGCCACCTGCACAACGGCGACAATCCAGTTTGACACCTTCGCACCTGCTCGCAATGCTCGGTGACAACTTTAACGGGATGATTACAAATGCGCCCTCCGACGTGAAGCGCGGTAGTGTCGGTTTTGTGTCGTCTTGGACTTCTGGATTTGCCTTCACGCTGATTGAATTGCTGGTGGTGATGGCCATCATCGGCATTCTCGCGGCGATGTTGCTGCCGGCCCTCAGCAAAGCGAAGCAACGTGCGCAGCGCACCTCCTGCATCTCAAATCTGCATCAGGCGGCCATCGCCACCGGCATGTATCTGCAGGACCACGCCAATAAGATGCCGCAGGTCCCGGATGCCGGTCTGCAACTCACGCCGCCCGTGGACACCACCGGCAAACGCTACAACTCGATGGGCTCGTTCATGCCTTTGCTACACCCGTACGCGCCCAACGTCCGCATCTGG
>JAANMW010001795.1_pt1 | contig 21250 bp, 16 predicted proteins | sample 7279671 | NCBI WGS metagenome assembly JAANMW01 (sample SAMN14094541, study PRJNA606508) | bioreactor metagenome | isolation source: A lab-scale SPAN reactor treating ammonium-rich wastewater day 247 | place: Ireland: Galway | collected 2017-09-19
CGCTTGGCGAGGAGGAGGCCCTTGACGGTCTCCTTGATGTCGATGATGTGGATGCCGTTGCGCTTGCCGTAGATGTAGCGCTGCATCTTCGGGTTCCAGTTGCTGGCGCGTTGCCCGAAGTGGATCCCTGATTCGACGAGGTCCTGGACCAGTGTGTTCTCGGCCATGGCCATGCCTTTCGTGTTCAGCAACCCGGTGATGACGCGGTCGGGAGAGCCGAACCGGCTCCTCGCCCTCACCCTTGGGTGCTTCGTGGGGTCTGGGCACCCCAGACTGTGTTCGAGGTGTCGTGCCCCAGGCCCACTCGGCTGAGGTCACGGCGCGGCCCCCCGACCGGGGCCGACAATGCAAGTATATCCCGGCCGTTGCCGCGAGGAAGGCGGTCGGCATCGCACGCGTCAAGCGAGTCGTGCGACGCAGGCCTCGAGGACTTCCGCGACGGAGATGCGCTCGATGATCGAGCGGTCGGGGTGCTTGTGATCCCGAACATCTCCCTGGCGCAGATGCTGGATGACGTCAGTTGCTCGGCCGTAAGGCCCGACGAGTTCGACCCTTGTAGGTCCGAAGAGCGCGACACAGGGGCGATCGAAGCCAACGCCCATGTGCAGAACGGCGGAGTCATTAGCGACGACGAGGGCCGCGCCCGCGATCACGGCCATCAACTGAGCGACATCGGTGCGACCGACGAGGTTGACGACGCGGGGGTCGTTTCGTGCGTGGGCGGTGACGGGCTCGCACTGCTCGCTCTCGCCCAGGGAGCCGACGATCGCGACGAGTTGGACGATGCCGCGGTCGAGGAGTTCCTTTGACAGGGCCGCGAAGCGGTCGGCGGGCCAGCGTTTGGAGGGCCAGATGCTGGTGGGTGCGAGGACGGCGAATCGACGTGCGGTAAGGCCGAGGGTGTCCGGGAAGTTTGCGGCGTGAGGGGGGACGAAGAGTCGCATGTCTCGCCTTGGCTCGATACCTGCGAGGCGGAGGAGTTCGAGCATGCGATCGACGGTGTGGAGGGAAAGGTCGACGAGGTGGCGTTCGGTGTAGGCGAGCCAGGCGAGTTCTCTGGCTCGGGCGAAGCCGACGCGTCGTGGTGCCCCGGTTGCACGAGCGAAAATTCCGCTGCGAGCAAGGCCCTGGGCGTCGATGACAAGGTCGTAGCGTCGTTGTCGGAGGCGGTTGAGCCAGGCGAGGGTGGGCCTCGGGTTGCCGCGTGAGAGGGAGTGCCCGAGGGCCTTTCGTGGGAAGGCGAGGACGTGGGAGAGGGCGGGGTGCGCCTCGATGGCGGGGGCGAAGGTGTCGCGGACGAGCCAGTCGATCTGTGAGCGGGGGAAGGCGGCGCGGAGGGAAGCGAGGAGGGGCACGCTGCGGCAGACATCGCCAAGCGCGCTGGGGCGGATGAGAAGGATTCGAGAGGGCTCGGGCGTCACGGGTTGAAACAATCCCCCTTCAAAGCCCAACCAACGGGGCGTAGCATAGCCGATCCTGACGTCGCACCCACGGAGAGACCCGATGCTCCCCAGGCCCACCGCCCTGCTCGCCGCGCTGCTGGTCGCCGCCGCCCCGATCGTTGCCCAGGACGACCGCCCGGTGCTGCTCTTCGAGTATGCGGGGATGGAAGGGATCGCGGCGGACGGCAAGGACAAGGCGCTGGTCGGGGCGTTGAAGATGCTTCCGACGCGAGTGCGAGAACTGCAGAGGGAGATCCCGGACTTCCCGGCGGAGGCGGGCGCGCTGGCCGACATGGTGCTGACGCACCTTGCGCGTCCGGCGCGTGTGGCGCTGGTGTATAACGAGGGCAATCCGGGCGGGTTCTTCGGCTATGGCATGGTGCTGAGCATCGCGGCTTCGGACCGAGACGATGCGGAGCAACTCCACGCGACGGTTGCCCAACTGCTGCGGCAGGGAGCGCCGCAGTTTGCGGTGAAGGCCTCGGCGCGATGGGGCACGATGAGCGAGGTCCAGTTGCCGATGGGCCTGATCGCGTTCGGCCCGCGCGAGACCGGCGGCGGGTGGCGCTACGAGCTCATCGTGGGTTCACTCTCTCAGCCCGATTCGGTGTTTGACGGCCTGCCCCGGCCCGAGCGCGGGGAGACGGCGCTTGGCGCGATGGTGTTTGATGCCGCGGGCTTGTCGCCGATGCTGGACATGGCGGAGTTCGCGGCGGGGAACAACCCCGAGGCGCTGGAGATGATCGGGAAGGTTCGGGAGTCCGGGGCGGTGGGAGAGGATGGGCTTCGGGCGACGGTGCAGATGGGATTCACGGCGACGCACGCGGTGACGCGGACGGCCGTCCATCATCTCGCGACGCTTGAGGGGGTGTTCCCGGTCTCGAAGGATCCGCTTGAAGAGCGCGACCTGCGAGCGATCCCAGCGGACGCCACGTTCGCGAGTCTCGGGCGGGCCGACTTCGGCTGGATCCTCAAGGGGCTGGCGCAGGCGCGGTCCCAGGACCCGCAGGTCACCGCGGCGCTCGACCAGTTTCGCGAGATCACGGGCGTCGATTTCGAGAACGACCTGGTGGCATCGCTGGGCGGAACGGTGGGGATGTATCTGTCCGATGCGACCGGGGGCGGATCGCTGATGTCGGGGGTCGCGCTGATCTCGTTCAAGGACCGCGCGAAGTTCATGCAATCGCACGGGAAGGTGATGGCGGCGGCGAACAACCTGGCGGACCAGTTGCCGATCGGGCCGGGTTATGTCCGTCTCAAGGGATGGAAGGACGGGGATCTCTCGCTGGTGAGCCTGCGCTTCCCGGGGCTCCCGGTTCCGTTCGAGCCGACGTATGCGTTCACGGATCGGTGGCTCGTGGTGGGGCTGACGCCGCAGGCCGCGCTCGCGGGCGCACGCCAAGCCTCGGGGAAGGGCGACGCTGGGCTAGCCTCGAATCCCGGCTTTGCGGCGACCCTTCCGAAGCGCCCGCTGGTCTCGATCTCGTACCTCGACACGGGCGCGTTTCTGCGGCAGGGGTATGCGCCGGCGTCGATGATCACTTCGGGGATTGCCAACGCGATGCGTTCGCCGATCGATCCCGGGCGCGAGCCTGGGCTGCTGCTGCCGGTGTTCCATGAACTCGCCCGTGACGCGAGGCCGCAGACGGAGTTCACGTACTGGGACGGGGAGGTTCTGCGGATTGATTCGTACGGAGATCGCTCGCTGCTGGTCAACTCGACGGGGATGCTCGGGCTGATCGCGAAGGTCGCGCCGGTGGTGGCAGTTCCAGCGGCGATCGGAGGGATGCAGGGCCGGGGGAGGCCCTTCTCGTTCGACCTGTTGGATGATGGACCGTTCCTGCCGACTCCGGGGCGTCTGCTCGTCCTGGGAACGGCGGCGGTTCTGGAGCAAGCCGCCGAGGAGGCCTGGAAGCAGCCTTGAAGCGAATGCCCGTCCGTCTCGCGCTTGCCGTCGTCGCCGTCGCGCTGCCTGCGTTCGGGCAGGCGTTCGAGGGCGAACCTCCGCCCGGGTCGATCGGGTGGTTCAGCGTGGATCCTCGCGTGTGGGGCGCGACGCCATCGGCGCCGGCCCAGACGGGGGACGTCCTCGATGCCGTTGCGGCGGTGGCGAGGCTCGCGACGGAGGAGACTTCTGGCCGGGTTCTTTCGAGCCTGGGCTCGGTCGTGGGTGCGGCGCTGGTTGGGGGCTCGCCTGTGCGGGCGACGCTGCTGGAGATCGACGCCGCGGCGACGGGGGAGAAGACCCGGACGGGTCGGCTGCTCGCGGTCGTCGAGATCCAGGCGCCCGAGCCTCATGCCGAGGCGATCGCGGCGCTTCGAGCGGCGCTGGGGTTACCCGCGGGGGTGAGCGTCCGTCGGCTGGACCTGCCCGGGGGGCTCGAGGGCTTCGCGGCGCGGGACGAGGGATGGGCGGCCGGGCGCGAGGTTTCCTGGTGTTCGAGGCCGGAATCGCTGGTGGTGGGCGTGGGCGAGGGGTCGCTCGATCGCTGGTTCTCGCCGCGGGAGGAAAGGGAGGCGTCGTGGGAGGCGCACCGTTTGGCGTCGAAGGTGAAGGCAGGGTCGATGGCCGCGGCGGTGTTTCTGGACTTGAACGAACTGCGTGAGCGTGCGCCCGATGCGCTGGGGACGGGCCTGGCGCGACGGCTTGCGGAGGGGGCACGGCTGGGCAATGCGCGGTCGCTGCTGATCTCGGCGACGCGGGCGGGAACGGGCCCGATCGCGGTCGAGGCCACGTGGTCATCGCGAGCGGAGAAGCCGGGTACGTTCCACAGCGCGATCCTCGCGCATCCGTCGTGGCCCGCGAACTGGGGGGAGCCGACCGAGCCCCTGACGATGGCCGTGTCGATGAATCTGCGGTATTACATTGTGCTGGGGCAGAGCCTTCTGCGGGCCTCGCGGGACGAGTGGGGGAGGATGGAGTTTGAGGCGGCGGTCTCGGCGTGGGTGCGAGGGCACGGCCCGGCGCTGGAGCGTCTGACGGGGGTTCTGGCGCCGGCTGGGGTGGTGGACGGCTCGTCGCCAGGGGAACTCGCCGCGCGGATCGCGGTCCATCCGGAGGCGGACCGAGCGAGTGTGGCGCGGGCGTTCACCGAGGTGATGGACTCGTTGCCCGGGCACGCGAGGCGTGAGGGTGACGCGTGGCGAGTGACGTTCGGGCGGCTGTCGTTCCATGCGGCGGTTGTGCCGGAGGACCAGCCGCGGATGCTGATCCTAGCGACGGATCTTCTGTCACTGGAGCGTGCGCGGGTGTCGGGGTTGCCTAGGCGCTGAGGGTTCGGACGACCTCGGCGATGGTGGTGACGCCTGCGCGGGCCTTCTCGTAGGCGTCCTCGCGCAGGGTCGAGAGGTCGCCGTCGCGGAGGGCCTGGGCGGCGATCTCGGGGGCGTTGACGCGGTGCATGATCATTTTGCGGACTTCGTCGCTCATGCGGAGGAGTTCGTAAACGCCGACGCGTCCGCGGTAGCCGAGGCCCCTGCACTCGCGACAGCCCGAACCGCGGCGGAGGCGAGAGGGGCTGGGGAGGATGAAATCGGCGGGGAGGGTGTCGGGATCGGGGGCGTCGTCCTGGGCGCAGGCGGGGCAGATCCTGCGGACGAGGCGCTGGGCCATGATGCCCTCGACGCTGGAGGAGACGAGGAAGGCCTCGACGCCCATGTCGAGCAGACGAGTGGTGGCGCCGGCGGCGTCGTTGGTGTGGAGGGTGGAGAAGACGAGGTGGCCGGTGAGGGAGGCCTGGATGGCGGTCTCGGCGGTTTCCTTGTCGCGGATCTCGCCGATGAGGACGACGTCGGGGTCGTGGCGGAGGACGGAGCGGAGGCCCGCGGCGAAGTCGAGGCCGACCTTGTGGTTGACCTGGATCTGGTTGACGCCTCGGACGTGGTACTCGACGGGATCCTCGACGGTGATGATCTTGACCTCGTCGTTGACGATGCGGTTGAGGGAGGCGTAGAGGGTGGTGCTTTTGCCCGAGCCGGTGGGTCCGGTGACGAGGAGGATGCCGTGGGGCCGGGCGATGAGCGAGTCCCACTTTGCGAGGACGCCCTGTGGCATGCCGAGGTCGTCGAGGCTCATGAGGACGGCGGTCTTGGAGAGGACGCGGAGGACGACGCCTTCGCCGAAGAGCATGGGAATGACGCTGACGCGGAGATCGAACTCGTCGGCACCGAGGGCACGAGCGCGGAAGGTGATGCGGCCGTCCTGGGGCTTTCGTTTTTCGGCGATGTTGAGGGTGGCCATGATCTTGAGGCGGGAGATGATGGCGGCGCCGAAGCGGTGGATGGAGGGCGGGACGTTGGCGCGCTGGAGGACGCCGTCGATGCGGTAGCGGACGGCGAGCTCGTTCTCGTAGGGCTCGATGTGGATGTCGGTGGCGCGTTCCTTGACGGCCTCGACGAGGAGGTCGTTGACGAGTTTGATGACGGAGGCTTCCTGGGCCTGGTCCTCCTCGCTGAGGGAGGCGACGTCGGCGCGCTGGTCTGGGGCGAGGCCGGCGGCCATCTCGTCGAGGGTGTCTCCGCCGACGCCGTAGTTGGCGCGGATGAACTTGTGGAGTTCCTCTTCGTCGGCGAGGACGAGTTCGATGGAGCAGCCGGTGAGGAGGCGGAGTTCGTCGAGGACGGAGAGTTCGAAGGGGTCGCTGGTGGCGACGGTGAGGGTTCCGTCGTGGCGGGCGATGGGCGCGCAGTTCTGGCGATAGACGAGTTTGGCGGGGAGGGAGGCGAGGATCTTGGGGTCGATCTGGAGCCCGGCGAGGTCGACGACGGGCATCTGGAACTGGTCGCCGATGGCGCTGGTGACCTGGGCGCGGGTGACCATCCCGAGGCGGACGAGGACGCGGTCGAGGCGTTCACCGGTGGCGCGTTGCTCGCCGAGTGCGGCCTCGAGTTGAGAGCGGGAGATCATCCCGCGTTCGACGAGCAGCATCCCGACGCCCATTCGAGTCTCCTCAGGCGGGGTAGGTGGCGCAGGTCCGGTCGGTTTCCCAGACGGTGACGGAGCGGAGGACGGGGGAGCCTGGGAGCCGCGACAGGACGGGCGAGAGGAGATCGAAGGCGACGCGAGCGATGTTCTCGACGGTGGGGTTCACGCCATTGCCGGTGGCGAACTCGCGGGTGTCGAGGTTGAGGTGGGTGTGGTCGAACCTGCGGATGACGGTCTCATCGACGGAGCGTTCGAGGTCCCGGAGGGTGAAGGCGGAATCGGTCGCGACTTCGACGCAGGGCTCGACGCGGTAGTTGTGGCCGTGACCGTTTTCGGCGTTGCACTTTCCGAAGAGGGCGCGGTTCTGGTCGGGGGAGAGGGAGGGGACGTGGAGGCGATGCGAGGCGGCGAACTCGAACTGCTGCCTGATGAGGACGCGAGCGGGAGCGTTCGTGGACATTTCGACGGAATGGTAGGGGGTCAGTCGCCAGCGCAGCCCGCGGACCTCGCAGGTGAGGGCATGGCTGAGGAGGGCGACGATCTCTCGCAGGACGGTCGGCGGGTCGGCGTCCGGGCGTTCGCGGCAGGCGCGTGCGATGGCGGGGACGGCGAGGGTTCGCACGGCCTTGTCGATGTCCTTGATGTTGATGAGAAAGCCGGTGTCGGGGTCGGGAGAACCGATGCAGGTGACGTCGAGTTCGTAGTGACGACCGAGCCCACGGAAGGAGGGGACGCCGCCTTCGCCGTTGACTCCGGCGCGGTCATCGTCGGGTGAGAAACGGACGGTACGTCGCAGGGCGATGGGCACGGGGGATGGTATTCCGTGGCCCTATAGTGGAAGGAACGGAGGTGACGATGCGCCGGAAGGTTGCCCAGATTGCCGCGGCATTGTGTGCGCTGGTGGGATGCACATCGGTGAAAGAGCCAGGGCGAGCGGTATCCGGGGAGGCGGAGCCGAGCATCCTGGGGTATGAGATGGCGCGTCTGGACGGGGGGGTGGAGAACCTGGATGCGTACAAGGGGCGTGTGGTCCTGTTGGTGAATGTTGCGAGCAAGTGCGGGCTGACGCCGCAGTATGCGGGCCTGGAACGGTTGTACCGTGAAAGGGAGGCCCGCGGGTTTGTGGTGCTGGGGTTCCCGGCGAATGACTTTGCGGGGCAGGAACCCGGGAGCGATGAGGAGATCGCGGCGTTCTGCGAGGCGAGTTACGGTGTGACGTTCCCGATGTTCTCGAAGATCAGCGTGAAGGGGGAGGGGGCGCACCCGCTGTATCGGGAGTTGGCGAGGGTGGGAGGCGAGCCGGATTGGAACTTTACGAAGTATCTGGTCGATCGGCGCGGACGAGTGGTGGCGCGGTTCGGGCCGCGGACGAAGCCGGAGGATGCGGAGCTGGTGACGCGGATTGACGCGTTGCTAGGGGGCTGACGCAGGGATGGGGAACTTCCGGTATATCGCGCTGAGCCTGACCGGGGAGCGTGTGGCGGGCACGCTGGCGGGGGCGAGTGAGCAGGCGGTGCTGGCGGAGTTGGAATCGAGGCGGCTGACGCCGGTGACGATCGAGGAAGAGGCGTCGGAGGGCGGTCGGCGTCGTGGGGTGGGGGCGAGGGCGCTGGGGACGGCGTATATGCAGTTGTCGGACCTGCTGAGGGCCGGGGTGCCCCTGCTGCGGTCGCTGCAACTGATCGCGGGTCGGAAGAAACAGACGAGGCTGACGCAGGCGATGCGAGACGTCTCGCAGGGGGTTGCGGACGGGGAGGAAATGGCGGAGGCGATGGGGAAGCGTCCGGAGGTGTTTCCGCGCGTGCACGTGGCGATGGTGCGAGCGGGTGAGAAGGGCGGATTCCTGGAGCAGGTGTTCGAGCGGCTGGGGTCGTTTGTGCTGGCGCAGGCGGAGATGCGATCGAAGGTGATCGGGAACCTGATCTATCCGTCGGTGCTGATCGCGTTCGGTGGGGTGATGCTGGGGGTGATCTTCGGGTTCTTTGTGCCGATGTTCAGGCCGCTGTTTGAGCAGATCCCCGGGGGACTGCCGATGCCGACGCGGGTGGTGCTGGGGGTGAGTTCGCTGGTGGCGGACTATGGGCTGTTGACGCTGGTCGGGGTGGTGGGGGTGGTGCTGGGGGCGAGGTGGTTGCTGTCGACGCCGCGTGCGGCGCGATGGTGGTCGAGGGCGTGGACGTTCTCGCCGGTGGTGGGGACGCTCGGGCGCGCGATGGCGGTGGCGCGGTTCTGCCGGATGCTGGGGACGATGCTGGGGAACGGGATCCCGATCCTGAGCGCGATGCAGATCGCGAAGGAAGCGGCGGGGCATCGGCTGCTGGAGGAGGCGATCGAGCGGGCGAGCGAGGCGGTGCGTGCGGGAGGGCAGTTGTCCGTCCCGCTGGGAGAGAGTGGGCTGGTGAGCGAGGACGTGGTGGAAATGATCGCCGTGGCGGAGGCGGCGAACAACCTGGACAAGATCCTGCTGACGGTCGCGGAGACGCTGGAGGCGAGGGTGGATCGGCTGCTGGGGAACGCGGTCCGGCTTCTGGAGCCGCTGATGCTGGTGGGGATCGGAGGGGTGGTCGTTTTCGTGGCGATCGCGCTGATCATGCCGATGACGCAGTTGACGAGTGCGATCGGCGGATAGGCGGGATCTGTGCGGGTGCGGCCCGGCTAGACTGGGGTGCAACGGAACTGAAGCCGCTCGGTAGAGCGCGAAGGCGTGCGGACCCGCGGAAGGGGACGCCACGGGAAGAAGAGGAAAGGACAAGCGTGAAGAAGAACAGGGTTGGGCGCCGGAGGACACGCCGCGGGTTCACGCTCATCGAGGTGATGATCGTGATCGGGATCATCCTGGTGCTGGTGTCGCTGGTGGGGGTGGCGCTGTTTTCGCAGCGGGACCGTGCGAAGAAGCAGTTGGTTGAGCTGGAGATGAGGAACATCGCGGCGGCGATGGAGCAGTTCCGGCTGGTGTACGACCGGTATCCGACGGATGAGGAGGGGATTCGGGTGCTGTGGGACAAGGAGTCGCTGCAGAACCCTGAGGACCAGGACAAGTGGACGGAGTTTCTGACGGAGTCTCGGGAGCGGGACCAGTACGGGCACGAGTGGGGGTATCGCGCGGAGAGCGAGACTCGAGAGGGGAAGTTCGACCTGTGGTCGGTCGGGAAGGATGGGGAAGAAGGGACGGAGGATGACATCAGCCTCTGGAAGACGGGGGCGGGAGGGTCAGGGGACTTCGACTTCGGCTCGTCGCCGGCGAAGGGTTCGGGCAAGCGCTGATCGCCGGGCGGGAGGTGTCGGGCGGGGACGCGGCGGGTTCACGCTCGTCGAGCTGCTCATCGCCGGGGCGCTGCTGCTGGCGCTCGCGGGCGTGGCGGTGCCGGTGTACATCGCGAGTCTGCGAAGGGAGACGCTGCGAGCGGCGGCGGATGACCTCGGCTCGTTCCTTACGACCGCACGGGCGATCGCGCAGCGCGACGGGATGATCCTCGAGGTCGTCGCGGTACGGGGGAGCGAGATCGTGCGGCTCGAAGCAAGAGAGGAACGGGAAGAGGAGGAGTCCGAGACGGTCGGGCGGTTCGTTGCGCGGGCCGGGGCGGGAACGGCGGCGGCGCCGCGGGTGGAGATCAGCCTGCCCGCGGGGGTGAGCCTGACCGAGCGGCCGCCCTGGGAACTGGAGGCCGAGGCGGTGGTGGGCGGGCACGGCGAGACGGCGGAAGAGGCGGAGATGGTGCTTGGGCTGCTCATGCCTGACGGGACACTGTCGGGCGCGCGGGAGATGCGGGTGCATCGCGGGGGCGACCGGGCGGTGGTGGTCCGGATGAGCGCGTGGACGGGAAGGGTGAGCCTGACGTGGGAGCGTGCGCCGCTCGAAGAGTCGGCGAGGGCGGACCCGGGGGGCGGGGCATGAGGCGAGCGGGCGGCGCGATGCTGGAGGTGATGGTCGCGACGGCGATCTTCGCGATGGCGGCGCTGTCGGTGCTCGCGACGCTGGACGACGGCGCGGCGAGGGCGAGGCGTGTCAACGAGACGCTGGTGGCGTGCGACCTGGCGAGGTCGGCGATGAGCCGACTGGAGGCGGGGCTGGCGATGCCGGAGGCGATCTCGGGGCCTGTGCCGCGGTGGAGGCCGGAGGTTGACCTGACCGGGTTCGACGATTCGCCGGAGGAGGCGAGCGGGTGGGAGTTGCGGGTGTCGACGACGCCGAGCGCGTTTGCGGGGCTGACGGAGGTGAGCATCACGGCGGTTCGGGTGGACGAGCGGGGCGTGTCGGCGGAGCGTGCGCTGTACACGCTCGTGCAACTGGTGAGGCTGCGGGAGGTCACGGAGGACATCGTCGGGGAGGAGGACGAGATCACGGAACGGGCGAGGCGGGCGCGTCCGTCGTCGGGGCCGATCGGGGGGACGCGTCGATGAGGGGGAGAGGGTTCACGCTGCTGGAGGTGCTGGTCGCGCTGGCGATTTTGATCCTGCTGACGGGCGGGTTGTACTCGTTCCTTGACGCGATGGGTCGTCGGCAGCGGGTGCTGGCGATGGTCGTGGACGACGCGCAGGCGGGCTGCACGATCCTCGATCGCGTGGAGGCGGACGTGCTGACGACGCTCGCGGGGGGGGGCTCGCTGGGCTCGGGGATCGTGGGGACGGGGACGAGCGTGAAGATCCTGTCGCGGGGCGTCTGGCTGGGGGAAGCCACGGACCCGGGCGGAGACCTGCAGGGGTGCGAGTTCGTGTTTGATGCGTCGTCGGGGCGGGTCCGCGCCCGGCGGTGGTCGGGGGCGACGGCGAGCGGAGAGATGGAGCCGATCTCGGAGCACGTTCGTGAGTGGAGGGTTCGATACTTCGACGGGAGACGCTGGCTCGAGTCGTTCGACAGCGGGCAGGCGGGTTTTCTTCCGGTCGCGATCGAGGTGGCGATCTGGTACGGGACGCCGAGGCCGCCGGAGGTCGAGACGTTTGACTACTCGCCAGACCCGACGGTGGACACGCCCGGGTTCGAGGATGTGCTGAGCAACCCGGAGTTCGGGTTCGCGGATGTTCCACCTGACCCGAGGGAGGGTCCGCAGACGCCGCCGGACCGCTGGCGGATCATGGCGGTACCCGATGGAGGGCCCGGGTCATGAGGCGGGCGGCGGTCGATCGCGGGATCGTGATCCTTGCGGTGATGGTCCTCATCGTCATCGCGGTGCTTGGGGCCTCGACGCTGATCCATCGGACGGGGAGCGAACTCGCCGCGGCGCAGGCGACGCTTCGCCGGACGCAGGCGAGGGCGGCGGCGTGGTCGGGGGTTCAGGCGGCGATGGCCGAACTGAGCGCGCAACGCGATGGGCTGATCCAGGGCGCCGAGCCCAGGCTCACCGAGTCGTGGGTGATGGGGGAGGACGGGGTGAGGCCTGTTCGCGTTCGGCTTGTCGTGATCGGGGAGCGGGTGGCGGAGCCCGAGGCGGCGAAGGTCAACCTGAACACCGCGAGTGAGGCGATGCTCGCGGGGCTGCCTGGAGTGGGGGCCGAGGGCGCGGCGAAGATCGTCGCGGCGAGGGGTGGCGGGAGGTTGTCGAGCGTCGAGGACCTCGTGAGGCTGGGGATCGTGTCGCGCGATGCCTTCGAAGGGTTCGCACCCGCGTCGGAGGATCGGGGCGGCGGGAGCGTTGAACCTGCGCCGGCGCTGCGGTCGCTCGTGACGGCGTCGAGTTTCGATCCGAACGTGCAGTGCGGTCTTGGCGAACGGGGGGGTGGTCGAGCCGGGCAGTTGAGGATCAACCTGAACATCCCGTGGTCGGACTCTCTCGCCCGGGCGATCGACGACCGGTTCGGGAGCGGGGCGAGCGAGGGTGTGAAAGGGATCATCGAGCGGGGCAACACCTTCAAGAGCAGGCGGGACATGGCGTCGTTCATGCGACGGGCCGGGATCCCGATCACGTTGTATTCCGAACTGCTCGACGCGTTCACGGCGGAGGCGGGGCTCTTCACGCCCGGGCTGATCGATCTGAACACGGCGCCGGTGGAGGTTCTGGCGTGCATCCCGGGGATCGACGAGGAAAAGGCCGCGGCGATCGTGGGTCGGCGGGAGATGCTCGACGAGGTCCAGCGTGCGTCGCTGGCATGGCCGTTGGAACTCGGGATCGTGAACCAGCAGGGGTATGAAGAGATCGTGGACCACGTGACGACGCGAACGTTGCAGTGGCGGATCCGAGTGGAGGCTGGGGTGGAGGCGGTGTCGGAGGATGGATTCCCGACGGAAGACGTCCTGCGGGATCGGGTGGTGCTGGAGGCGGTGATAGACGTTGGATCGAGCCGGCCTCGGGTGTCTTATCTGCGCGAGGTCACGTCGGAGGGCGCGGCAACGCGGCTTCGAGCGTCGGCGAGGCGAGCGGAAGAGCCTGCGAGAGAAGGGGTTGAGAGCGAAGAGCCGGTTGAAGAGGAGCCTCCTGGGAGTGACGCGTCGGGAGCGCGGAGCGGGTCGGGTTCGTTTGGATCCCGTTCGGATCGGCCACCTGAGGCGGGGGGAGACGGTAATGTTGGAGAACGGCCGAGGCGGGTTCTTGACCCGGTCCGTCCGTCGTCGCCGATGGAAGAGGCGGCGCCCGATCCCCCGGTGGGTTCCGGGGACAACCGATCGGGGCGTTGGACCACTGGAGGGCCGAGTTGAGCGGACGCGGAAATCATGTCCTGATGAGGCTGGACGGAGCCAGGGTCTTGGCCGCGCGGGTAAGTGCGGACGGGGGCGTGGTCCGTGTGCATGAGTGGGCGTCGATGCGGATGCCCGACGAGTTGGATCGAGGGGACGCGGACGCGGTGGGTCGGTGGCTCGCGGGCTCGATGGAAGAGTACGGGATCGGTCGGGCGCCAGTGGTGTTCGGGCTCGGGCGGTCGGAGGTGGTGCTGAAACGGCTGAGCCTGCCGCGCGGGTCGGACCTGACCACGGCGGACGTAGTGGGGATGGTTAGGCTGCAGATGGTTCGGCAGGTGACGTTTGAGGTGGAGGGGGCGGCGATCGATTACCTGCCGCTGCGGGCCGGGGATGGCGAGGAGGAGGAGGAGGTGAGGCCGCTGACGGTCCTGGCCGGGGCGTTGCCCGGGGAACGTCTGGCGTGGATCAGGGGTGTGGTGAAATCGGCGGGGCTCCGGCTGGGGCGAGTGACGCTGCTGGCGTCGGGTGCGGCGTCGGTGCTGGAGGGGGTGTCGGCGCGTCATTCCGGGCCGGTGCTGGGCGTGTCGGTGTCGTGGGAGGGGGTCGAGTTCGTCGTGGTGGAGAACGGGGAGTTGGTGTTCGCGAGGTCTGCGGACCTTTCGCTTGGAGAGGGGGAAGAGGGGGAGTTCGCGCGTCGAGTGGGGGTCGAGGCGAAGCGGACGTGGATGAGTTTCCGAGTCGCCCGCGAGGGGGCGGAGGTCGAGGCGTGCTATGTGCTGGCCTCCAACGGGCTGGGGAGCAAGGTGGCGGGGGCGTGCGGCGCGGCGTTGGAGATGCCCTCGCAGACGATCTCGTCGCCCGCGGAGGCGGCGGGGGCGATCGCGGAGGGGGATCGGCTCTCGTTCCAGCCGCTGCTCGGGCTCGCGGGGTGGAGAGAGGACCTGGACTTTGCGCACCCGCGTCGGGCGCCGGACGTCTCGGCGAAGCGGAGGCAGGTTGCGCTGGCGGGGGTGCTCGGGGCGATCGCGGTGGTGGGCGGCGGGATCGTGTGGGCGAGGCTCGACCTTGCGGCGCTGGAGGACGAGGTGTCCTCGGCGGCGGCGCAGGAGACGAATCTTCGGGAGCAGTATTACGCGCACGAGCGAGAGCACGCGAGGCTGCGGCACATCGAGGAGTGGAAGGCCGGCGCGGTGGACTGGTTCGCGCACCTGAACCGTCTGAGCGAGCGGATGCCCGACACGAGGCTCGCGTTGCTCGACGAGATCCGGGCGAACTCGAACGAGACACGGGTGGAGTTCAGGCCGCGCGACGGGCGGTATGACGGGGGGACGTGGCGGGCGTCGCCTCGAGCGAGCCTGACGCTGGTGGGGAGCGTGAAGTCTCGGGAGGTGGCGAACGAGTTGCGTGGGAGGTTGCTGGCGGAGAAGGGGTACAGCGTGACGAGCACGGGCCCGGACACGGAGACGAGGTTTGTCTTCGGGGTGACGACGTCGCGCGTGTCGCCGGAACCTGCGGAGGGCAATCCTTGAAGCGGGTGAAGGCTCTCGTGGCGGGGGTGGTGGTCTGCGGGGTTCTCGCGGCGGGGGGGCGGTACGGGTACGAGCGGTTGTACGCGGCGGAGCGAGAGGTTCTGGTCGCGAGGCTGGATCGATCGCTGGCGAACGCGGCGTATTTCGAGGATCGGCTGGCGGATTCGAAGAAGGTGAGGAGCGAACTCGTCGGCGTCGCGCGGACGACGCTGGGCGCGAGCGAGGAGGAGGCGCGGCACCACCTGCGGTCGCTGCTGCACCGGATCGCGGCGTCGGAGGGGCTTCAGGGCATCGTGGTGAGCGACGGCCGGGCCGAGGGTGTTCGGAACCCCGCGGGCCCCGCGAAGGTGAAGGAGCCCGGGCTGAGCAAGGTCCTGAACACGGGAGCGGACTTCCAGACGCTGAGCGGGACGGTGAAAGGGACGGGGACGCTGGAGCAGGTGATGCGGGCGCTGGGCGTGGCGCGGGCGCAGCCCTGGGTGCATCGGGTGGAAGGGTTCACGATCAAGCCCAAGGACGAGACGCGGGAGACGTTTGAGTTGACGATGGAAGTGGCGACGATCCTCGTTCGCGATCTCGTACCGGCGGAGCACGCGTCGCCGGCGGTGGTGGCGCTTGCGCCGGAGGCGTCGCAGGCGTGGCGTGGGATCGTCGGGAAGAACGTGTTCAAGGAGCCTCCGCCCCCGGTTGCGCCGAAGGCGGTGGCGACCGCGCCCCAGCCGGAGAAGCCCCGGCCTCCCGAGCGGCCTCCGCCGCCGCCTTACGGGGACTGGGAACTGGTGGGGGTGTGGGAGTCGGGCACGCGGGTGGAGGCGTGGGTGAGGAACCGGAGTTCGAATGAACGGCGTGCGTTGGCGCCCGGGATGGGCGTGCTCGGCGCCGTGCTCGTGAGCGCGGAAGGAGAGCGGGCGGTCTTCGAGGTCGAGGGGCAGAAGTGCGAGGTTCGTCTCCAGCAGACGCTCGCGCAACGCAAGCCCACGAACTAGGCGATAGACTCCGCCCACCTGAGACAATCCAACGGCCGCGGAGCGGCCAAGGAGACCGGACGATGCAGTCCACACGCACGACGCCCCTCCTCGTGGCGGCTTCGCTGGCCCTTGCGGTGGGGCGTCCCACCTCGGTCTTTGCGCGGCAGGAGTCGCCCCAGCCGGCGGTGACCGCGCCGCAACCGGCGGCGGGGAAGGGGATCCGGTTCAACTTCAAGGATGCGCCGTTCGACATGGTTCTGGACGTGTTCGCGCGCGAGACGGGGCTTCCGGTGATCCGGGAGGCCGGGGCCCCTGCGGGAACGATGACGTTCATCAGCGCCGACGAGTACACGTTCGAGGAGGCGATGACGATCCTGAACCTGAACCTGCACACGCAGGGGGTTCACCTGAGGCGGGCGGACGGGTTTCTGTATCTGACGACGATGAAGGCGGCGGCGGCGCAGCCGGACACGGTGTTTGCGGCGACGCTGCCCGCGGGGGTGACGCCGGACCAGATCGTGACGATCACGATCCCGCTCTCCCGCGCGGCGGCGGCGGACATCGAGGGGAAGGTGAAGCCGCTCGTGAACCCTGCGTACGGGAGCATCACGGCGTTCCCGACGCAGAACCTGATCGTGGTTTGCGAGACGGCGGCGCAGGCGGAGCGGATCCGGAACCTCGTGACGGAGATCGACACACGGGAGCAGATCGACTCGGCGTACCGGCTCTTCCCGCTGAAGAACGCGAAGGCGACGGAGGCGATCGAGGCGCTCAAGGGGCTGGTCGGGCAGCGTGTGCGGCAGGTGATCATCGACCAGAACGGGCAGCAGCGGGTGGTCGAGGACGTGACGGTGGCCGGGCTGAACATCCAGGCGGAGCCACGGACGAACTCGATCATCGCGGTGGGGCCGGAGACACGTCTGAAGGTGGTGGAGGAACTGATCGCGTTGCTGGACGCGCCCGGGGGGATGCGTGGCGAGGCGTCGCTGGTGACGTTTCAGCTCGAGACGATCACGCCGGAACAGGCGGCGCAGTCCGTCGGCGGGCTCTTCCAGGGGATGCGTGGGGAGGCTCGCCCGGTGGTCTTGCCGCTGTCGGGGGTGGGGAAACTCGCGGTCGTGGCGCCGCCGGCGCTGCTCGCACAGGTCTCGGCGCTGATCGCCGCGATCGATCCGACGGCGGGGGCGCAGCCCGATGACCCACCGCGGGTAGTCTCTCCGGTCTCGAAGGCGGAGGTTGTGCGGCTCGCGCATGCGGAGCCATCGGAGGTCGCGGAGTTGCTGCCGCGGCTGATGAGCGTGCGTCAGGGGCAGGTGGTCAAGGTCGCGCCGACGCCGGACCGGAGGGGGCTGATCATCGCGGGCCCGACGGCGGACGTCGAGGTGCTGGCGCAGATGGTGCGCGGGCTCGATGCCCAGCCCGAGGTTCGCAAGGACATCCGGCAGGTTCGGATCACGCAGGGGGATGCGTCGGCGGCCCTCGCACGGGCGAAGGCGCTGCACGCGCAGGTTTCGGAAGGGCCAAGGGACGAGGTCAGTGCCGCGCTCGATCCCGAGACGCGGACGATCACGCTGATCGGCGGCGCGGAGGCCGTGGCGCGGTTCGAGGGACTGCTGCGGACGGCGGAGGCCGGGGCGGTGGTGCGGCTGGAGTCGAGGTCGTTCGCGGTGAAGCAGGCGCCGGCGTCGGTGCTTGGGGAGCGGGTATCCCGGCTGGCGCGCGTGCTGCTGTCGCCGTCGGACGGCTCGGTGTATGTGGCGCCGCAGTTCGAGGCGCTGGACGAACTCGACACGCTGGTGGTGCGTGCGGAGCCGGGGCATTTCACGGTCATCGAGGATCTGATCCGCCGGTTGGATGAGCCGCAGCCGGGCTCGACGCAGATGCGGATCGTGCGGGTGTCGGGCGAGGAGCCGGCGAGGCTCGGCGAGCGTGCGATGGCGCTGTATCGGACGATGACGGGGGGGCTCTCGCCCGGGGACGCGGGGTCGGTGGTGGTGGAGCCGGACGCGTCGCTGGGCACGCTGCTGATCAGAGGCGATGCCGCAGGGATGCGGTTCTTCAGCGAGGCGCTGGAGCAGGCAAGGCTGGTGGTCCCCCCGATGCGGACGACGCGGTACATCGACGTCCAGAACGCGAGGGCGGGCGAACTGGCGGCGGAAGTCGTCGCGATGCTCGAGCAGGCGGACCCGATCGATCCTTCGCGGCGGATCGACCCCCCGAGCGTTCGCGTGCTTGAATCGACGAACTCGCTGGTCGTGACGGCGGAGGATGCCCAGCACGCGATGGTCGCGGACCTGGTCCGGCGGCTGGACCGGCTGGAGACGGGCGACCTCCCCCCCCTGCGTCTGCTGCAGTTGCGTGCGTCGGATGCGCAGGCGATCGCGGCGATGATCAACGAGCAGTACGGTCGTCGCCCGCAGGCGGATCGCGCCTCACGGCCCATGGAGGTCCGGGCGGACGCGGCGACGAACACGCTGATCGTCTCGGCGCACCCGGACCTGTTCGAGGGCGTCAAGACGCTTGTGGACGACCTCAACCGCGAGCAGCGCGAGGGCCCGGAGCGGGAGACGGTGCTCTTTCCGCTGAAGGTGGCGAAGGCGGATGCGGTGGCGGTGGCGATGGACAAGCTGTATCCGCAGCCACCGGTGCCTGTGGATCGGCTGAACCGTCCGATGCCGTGGCTGCAGCAGCCCAAGGAGGTGACGGTTTCGGCGGACCCGAGCAGCAACTCGCTGATCATCGACGCGCCGTCGGATCGGATCCCATCGCTGCAGGAACTGGCGGCGAAACTGGACCGGGTCGAACTCCCGCCGGTGGCGGAACTGAGGACCTATCGCATCATCGGCGCGAACCTCGATTCGATCGCGTCGACGCTGCGCGGGATGTCGTCGCAGGGCATCATCCAGGCGCCCGCGCAGCCGGGCAAGCCCCCGCTGAAGGTCGTGATCGAGACGGAGCCGAGGAGTTCGACGCTGATCGTGGCGGGGGACGACGTGACGTTTGCGCGGGTCGAGCAGATGCTCGCGGACCTCGGCGAGGTTCCGGTGGAGCGAGCGTTGCGGATCATCCCGGTGATCAACGCCGAAGCGGCGGCCGTGCGCGATCGGGCCCTTGCGATCTACGACGCGCAGGTGAGTGACATCCCCGGGGCGCGTCCGGTGACGGTGACGATCGACACATCGACGAACTCGCTGCAGGTGGTGGCCGACGGCGAGGCGATGGACCGATTCACGCGGGTGCTGGAGGAACTGCAGCGCCAGGCGGGTCCTGCGCGCGAGGTGAGGATGATCGAGTTGCGTTCGGCGAAGGTGACGGAGGTCGTGCAGTTCCTTCGGGAACTCGTCGCCGCGAGCGAGTCGATCCGGTTGCAGGGGGGCCCGGACCCGGTTCTGGAACCGATCGAGACGACCAACGCGATCCTCGTGGCGGCGCAGCCCTCGCAACTGCCCATTATCGAGGCGTTGGCGCGCGGGCTCGACACGCGGGCGACGGCGGAGCGACCGCCCCTGCGGATCCTACGGCTTCGCTCGACCGATGCGACGAGCCTGGCGGGGGTCCTCCAGGGGGCGTTCGCCGCGCGGCCGATCGAGGAGCGGGCCCGCAAGCCGGTGGAGATCCAGGCCGACGCCGCAACGAACACGCTGATCGTGTCGGCGCACCCCGATCTGCTCCCGGAGATCGAGGCGGTGGTGACGAGCCTGAACGAGACGCAGGGGATCGACGACGAAGGGCGCGAGATCCGCATCTTCCCGCTGCGAGTGGCGCGTGCGGAGGAACTCGCGCAGACGATCGATCAGATGTTCCCACAGCCGCCGGTGCCGATCGATCCGAGAACGAGGCAGCCGCGGCCCGACCTGCAGCCGCCGCGGGAAGTGACCGTGCGAGCCGATCGCGGGACCAACTCGCTGATCGTGGACGCGCCGGCACGTCGGCTGGTAGGGTTCGAGCAGATCGTGAGGTCGCTGGACCAGGCGAAGTTGGCGGATTCGCTGGAGGTGAGGACGTACCGTGTGCGGCGTGCCGACCTTGGCTCGCTGTCGGCGACGCTGCGGAACGCGGCCTCGTCGGGCGCGCTGGGCACGGGTCAAGGGCGAGCGGTGGCCCCGATCACGATCGACGCCGAGCCGGTGAGTCGATCGCTGATTGTCTCGGGCCCATCGGAGATCTTTGAGGCGGTGGAGACGATCCTCGCGCAGGTGGACGCGGCGCCCGAAGCCTCGCCGACGAGCGTGCGGATCCACTCGCTCACTCGGGCGCGGGCGGAACGGCTGGCGCCGATCCTTCAGCGTGTGCTGACGACGCGGTTGCGCGAGCAGCAGGCGCGGGAAGGGCCCGGCGTCACGCAGGACCTTGTCGCGCTGCTGGACGTGAGCGCGGATCGAGCGACGAACTCGGTCATCATCACCGCGCCCGAGGCGGTGCACGCGGTCGCGGAGGAGATCATCCGCGCGCTCGACCGAGGGGAGGGGTCGGTGGGAGGGACGGACGTGATCCGTGTCGTTCCGCTGACGTTCGCGGACGCGGACCAGGTCGCGTCGGCCCTGAACCAGGCGATGCCGACGTTCGACCTTCCGGCGGGGGGTCCGGTGACGGTTCTGTCGGCTCGCGGGGCCAACGCGCTGCTGCTGACGGGGATGGCCGAGGACCTCGCGAAGATCGAGGAGATCGTCGGTTCGCTCGACGCGCGTCCGAGCGACGAGAATGCGCTGTCGGTGCAGGCGTTCGAGCTCAAGCACGCGGACGCCGGGCAGATCAGCCCGATGGTGCAGAACCTGCTCGCGGACCAGCAGGCCCAGGACCCGAGGATCATCGCGGCGCAGTTGCGGCTCAGCCGAGGGCAGATCAGCACGCGTCCGGTGGTTCGCGTCGAGGCCGAGATCCGAACGAACTCGCTGATCGTGTCCGGGCCGGCGCCGACGGTCGAGTTGGCCAAGACGATCATCGATCGGCTCGACCAGCCCGCGGCGACGGACGGGCGGACGGTGGCGACGTTCACGCCGGCGCGAGGCGAGCCGGCGTCGCTGGCGACGAGCGTGCTCAAGATCGTCAACGCGACGGTGCCCGCGGGGCGACGTCCGCTCGAGGTCATCCCCGAGCCGCGGTCCGCGAGCCTTGTGGTCATCGGGAGCGCGGAGCAGGTGTCGCAGGCGGTGCGTCTGCTTGCGGAACTCGACGACCGAGTGCCCTCGCTTCCGAGCCTCGATGTGCAGGTGCTGGACCTTCGGCACGCGCAGGCGTCGGCGGTGGCGCCGGCGATCGCGTCGTTGCTGGCGGATCGATCGCGCTGGCCCGAGGCGCTGCGTCTGGCCGAGCGGGCGGGGGTGTCGGTCGCCGCGCCGTCGGCGTCGCCGGACCCGTCGGGGAACCGTGTGATCGTGAGCGCCCCGTCGCTGCTGATGCCGGTCGCGAGGGAGGTCGCGCTCCGGCTCGATCAGCCGCGTGCCGATCGGGCCGTGGAGGTCCGGGTCTTCCGTCTCGACGCGGCGAAGGCCGACTCGGTCGCGGCGGCGCTTCGTTCGGCGCTCATGGCGGGTGTCGGGCCCGGCGATCCCCAGCCCGTGGTGACGCCCGAGCCCGGGAGCAACTGCGTCGTGGTCGCCGCGGGTGTCGCAGGGCTGGAGCGAGCGAGCGAGATCATCGCATCGATGGACGCCCCGGCGAACACGTCGGGGATCGGGGTTCGGACGATCTATCTGAAGAACGTTCGAGCGGAGTCCATCGCGACGGTGGTCGAGCGCGTGCTCAACAAGGAATCGGTGATCGACTATCTGCCC
>JAANMW010001797.1_pt1 | contig 21213 bp, 16 predicted proteins | sample 7279671 | NCBI WGS metagenome assembly JAANMW01 (sample SAMN14094541, study PRJNA606508) | bioreactor metagenome | isolation source: A lab-scale SPAN reactor treating ammonium-rich wastewater day 247 | place: Ireland: Galway | collected 2017-09-19
TTTGGGCGCGGTATGCATTTGCAGGGGCAGACATTCCGGATATTATTGCATATTTAAGTCCGTGCTGCCTGCCGCGGTTAATGCCAAAGCCATCGTGGGCGTTGAATGCTTTTATTATTTCGTTGCTGCCCGTGTAATATACGGTGCCATCGGTCAGTACGCCGTCAAGGTCCATCATAACAATCTGAATTTTTGAAAAATCTACGCTGTTTATATCTTTCATTAAATAGTGATCTTTTATTCTGTAAATTGCATAAAATTAATGATTATATAAATGAAAAAGAGAAAACGATACGTTGTACATTCTTAAACCGGTGAGGTTGGGAACAAGTGTTTAAATGAAATTTAAAATATGCTCCGGCAAAATACTTTAAATAAAGATACCCTTAACTGTGTCAACGGTAATACTTATCATAATAATTAAGCACAGACGGGGATATCTGTTCTGCTGACATCCCCAAAACAAGACAACTTCTCCTGTCCTCCTCTTTAATAACGGGAGAGAAAAGTTCTAAAAATTTAAAAGCAAAATATACCGATTATACGTTACTATTTTACTCTATATTATATACTATTTTTGAATTAATTGTTAAGTAGTATATAATACAGGGGATTTGCTTTATGAAACACAAAAACAGAATTTTAGGTTATGCAATTTTTTTCAGTGCGTTAATAATTATCAGTATTCTGCTGCAAAGCAGCGCCGGTGCAAGCGGTAACGAAAGCCTGTTTACAGATTATTCTTTATCGCAAATCACCGGACAGAAAGTTATCTGGCGGGAAGATGTTTACGATCCTTCAATGAAAACAAATGTGAGTGTGCTTAAGATCGATGATATTTATTTTTCATCAGTCAGCGGACCGGAAAAAGCAGTGCTGGGATATCTTGCTTCAACAATCGGGAATGAATGTTATGCCGAAGGCAGCAAACAAAATGTTAAATGCAAGATACTTACTGCGCTTAACCTGGGCTACCAGTGCAGCGATGAAACCAAATCATTTTTAAAGGGCTGGTTCCGCAGCGATGCCGAAGTTATTAAACAGATAGATAACTGCAAACCTACAATTGCAACAACGGTAGAAAAAACATTTGATGAAGTAAAAATCTCCTCTGCAGATAACACAATTAAAGTTGAGCTTAAAGGATTAAAGCTTAATATTAAAGAGAACAGCGCAAGCAAATGGAGCGAATCTTTGACATTTAAAGTAGACGGCGATAAAGTTACGATGACAGAAAGAACAAAGAAAAAATAGATCAAGGTTAATTAACAGTATCAAAAAAGGAGCTGTAAAGCTCCTTTTTTATTTGTTTTATCGCAACCGGATAATATAAATCACTTCCCGGCATTATCCTCATCACCTGCACCAAGCGGCTCAACTACCCTTGAATTTTTAGTAACTGTACATTTAAATCCCTCATCAACATTCAAGGGCTGCATCAGCTCATTTACCATTTGCCCGAAGTTCTGAAATTCCGCCATTTTCTCCTGCATCTCCTGGGGCGTTATCTTACCCGACATCATATCTTCATTCATTTTCTCCAGCTTTTTTGTATAATCATCATCGTCAATATTAATATTTAACATAGTTACTTCGACTGCTCCTTTATAGACCCTAATTATATCAACAGTATCGCTTTCGGAAATTTTCACTTCATGAGAGTACCGTGTCTTTTTATGTTTGCCCGAAGAGCGTTTCCCTTTTGTTGTGAGCTTTGGAAGGGGGGCTAATTCTTCTTCATTGCCGGCTTCATTTTCATAAGTAACAATTCCTTTTATAACCGGAATTTCCTTTTGCGGAATCTGCTGTTCAAGCCGGAGGCAAAGATCGCTGATTCTTGGAACTGATATTTCAGATGACTCGCCGACAATAATTGATGTTGAGGGAAAAATTGAAGTTACATCGGTTGATAAATATATTCCTAACCCTACCCAGCTGTCTTTTGATGTAAGTACAGTAGTCCCTTCAACCAGGATGTCACCGATTTCAAGTTTTTTATGTTTAGTAACCCAGGTCGTTTCATTTTCGCCGCATATCTGCACAATTTCTTTTACAAGCACCTCACCGGTTACAATACCATTCATTCCTTTTACCTTCACAAAACAATTTTTATCTCCGGCATTGATTGTGCTTTGTGAAACAGTACTTCCGGCATCAAAAAGCAGTGAGTCATGCGGGTTTATTGTGAACTTTGGCAGAGTGAATGCATTTACTGAAGCAGTTACCGCAAATAAAGCTATGAACAGGAACAGGAATTTAATTTTTTTCATAATAATTTATATTTTGTTGAATATTGAATTTTTTAACCTTTATTGTTAATTCTGTTTATTTTTCGGTTAGTTTAACCTCTTTTATGCTGCCGCTGCCTGACTTTATTTTCTCAATTTCGCCAGCCAGCACATTTTGCATTTCTTCAAATTTTGCAAGCTTTTCTATTAACTCATCGTTCTCTGATTTCAATTCCTGAATAGCTTTAACCATTACCGGAAGCAAGTTGCCGTAGGTTGCTTCCCATTTATCAGGATTATCTTTTAGTACAAGGTTCAGCCACTCTGCGCCTGCGGTTTGCTGAAGCTCATCAAGCTCCTGCGCTATGAAACCGGCAGTCGGCGCTTCGGTCATTTTGCTGCCGTCTGAAACGTTGTTTTCATACCACTCGCGTTTATCCCAGTTGAACTGGCGGGGATGAAGCTTTGTGATGAAATCCAAACCAAGTGAAAGCTCGGAAATGTTTTTTTTATCGCGCACATCGGAAAGTGATGTAATAGTCTGCACATTACATCGCAGTGAAGTTACAAATTGATTCCCAAGTGTAACCTGATTTAATGCTGTAGGGGTTGAAGGCGCTGCATCAATGCCTATACATGTTAAGTTAGCGCCGGTTGTTATTGTTGAACCTGAATTATAGCCGATTGCCGTATTATAATTGCCTGAATTGGTAAGCAATGAGTTGTTTCCTATTGCAGTATTTTGAAACCCGGTCGAATTGCCGTACAGCGCATGCCACCCAAACGCTGAGTTTTCAGAACCGGAAGTGTTGTTGTTCATTGTGCGGTGACCGAAAGATGAATTTTGATTACCGGAGCTGTTGCTGCCAAGCGAAAAATAACCGAAGGCCGAGTTTTCGACACCTGTAGTATTATTTGCCAGCGAGCTAAGTCCTAAAGCGGAGTTCTCGCGGCCTGTTGTTAATCCCAAAAGAGAGTTCATTCCCACACCTGTGTTGCCGGTTGAAAAGCTTCCGGGACCGCTCATTGTAAAATTACCAGAGTTAAGTCCGACAAATGTGTTTGTAAGAGAAGTCCCCGCGGGGCTGTAATTATGGATAAACCTGGTTGTTCCTTTGAATATTACGCCAAATTGAGAGCTCAAGGTTGAAACCGGAAGCACCAGGCTGCGGTTTAGTGAAAGATCCCCTGTAGTCTGGCTGAGCGAAAGATAAGTATTGCTGGTATCCCTTATTATAAACTGCCCGTTTGTACCAAGCTTACCGTTTATGTTCTGTGCAATTAACAAATTACAAATCAGCAGATTACATATTGCGAATATTATTATTTTTGTTTTCATTATTTCAGTGATTTATTTTATTAAACTCATCTTAATTATTTTTGTGTAGTTGCCGGCAATAAGCCTGCAGTAGTATATCCCTGAAGCCAGATTCGTGCCGTTTACAGTAAGCTGGTAATAACCCGCCTGGTTTTCTCCGGAATACAGAGCCATAGTTTCTCTTCCAAGCTGGTCATATAACATTACGCTTACGTAAGCTGCCTGCGGCAGCTGGTATTTAATTACAGTTACCGGGTTGAATGGGTTTGGATAGTTTTGTGAAACTGAAAAATCTGTGGGTACACCCGTACCGTTACCGGTTACGCCAACCGGGTTGCCTGACGGATCGCGTTTATAATATATATTTTCCCCGCCGTTTCGGCTATCGTGCCAAACGGTATGCACTGCATTACCTGATACCGATACAGAAGGTCTGGCTGAAGTATACGCTGTATTCGTTAAGCGGATTTCTCCTGACCAGTTTGTGCCTGAATTTGTTGACTTTCTGTAATAGATCTGCAGATTGGTATTTTGATTGTTTTGATATACCAAATGCAGATTTGGCCCGGAACAGGAAATTGAGGGATGCTCGGAGTTGACGGAATTAGAGGTGATGCGCGTATCAAATCCACTCCATGTGAGCCCTCCGTTTGTTGATCCATTGTAATAAATTTCTTTGGTTATATGCCTGTCATCGCGCCATACAACATGAACATTCTGCCCTGAAGCTGAAACGGATGTATACCATGAATCACTGGTGTTAAACGAAAGCCTTGTATCAGTGCCCCAGGTAACCCCTCCATCGGATGAGCGCTTATAATATGTTTCCGGGTTACCGTCCCTGTTATCAGTCCATGCAAGATGAACTAAAGATCCATCCATATATAATGAAGGCAATTGTGAGCTTCCTGTATTATTTGTTAACCTTGTATCAGCGCTCCAGGTTAAGCCGCCATTAGTTGAACGCTTAATATATATTTCCGTATTCAGGTCGCGGCTATCATACCATGCAGCTATAACATCGCTGCCTGATGAAGTTACTGATGGATTCCACGAACCGTAAATGTTAGCAGTTAATCTCACATCTGCATCCCAGGTTGCACCGCCATCGGCGGAGCGTTTATAATATACTTCAATATTCGTATCGCGTCTATCCTGCCAGACAATATGAACCATCTGCCCGGAAACCGATATTGCCGGATAGTCGCTGTCAGCGGGATCATTTGTCAGCCGGACATCATTGCCCCATGAATTACCCTCATCGTTGGAGCGTTTATAATAAATTTCAAGATTTCCGTTTCTCAGGTCCATCCATGTAACGTGAATATAGTTACCTGCAGCTGCGACACATTTTGTATAAGAAGTGACCGAGCCTATTGGAACATTTGTGAGCCTTACATCAGGCTGCCATTGAGAGATTAAAGCGCCTTTGAACACAAGAAGCATTATAAGCAATACGAATTTATTTTTCATTTTATTTGAATCTCCTATTATCTATTTTATTGCAGTCTATTTTATTAGACTCATCTTAATAATTTTTGTGTAGTTGCCTGCAATAAGCCTGCAGTAGTATATCCCTGAAGACAGGTTCGTGCCGTCTACAGTAAGCTGGTAATAACCAGCCTGGTTTTCTCCTGAATAAAGGCTCATTGTTTCCCTCCCGAGCTGGTCATATAACATAACAATTACGAAAGCTGCCTGCGGCAGCTGGAATTTAACTACAGTTACAGGGTTGAATGGATTTGGGTAGTTTTGTGACATGTTAAAAGTTCCGGGCAGCTCATTTGCAGTTATGGGGTCAACAGCAACTAGACCTCCGCAAAGTGTTCCGCCGCCGTAGATCAGTGAAGAGCCGTTAAATACATTAGCGCACATATCAGCGCCGTTCAGCACTCCCAGTGTGGTTCCGGTACTAAGCGTAAGTACACTTTGCGAGTTTGAAACATACGAAACAAAAAGAAATGTTATTAAAATTATAGTTTTCATATTTTTTAAATTATATTTAATTTTCACCAAGTTTAACTTCTTTTACATCTGTATTTTTAACATCAAGCTCTTCCAGTTTTTTCAAAAGCATGTTCTGCATCTGTTCATATTTTGCTAAACGTTCTTCAAGATTTTCGTTCCTGCTTTTTTCGGCAAAAAGCCCTGCTGACAATTTATCGTTATCAGATTTCAATTCCTGTATTGCTTTCACCATTGGTGCAATCAGGTCGTTGTATCTCAGCTCATACATACCATCACCGGTTATGGTCAGCATTCCGCTGTTTTCAATTCCGGATTCCTTTAAAACTTCTTCAATTTCCTGCGCAATGAAACCATATTCAGTTTTTTGATTTTCATCGTTCATACGGGTATATGAAACCGGGTTAAGTTTTGAAATGAAATTGAGCCCGAGGTTTGATAACAGGATGTTGTTCTTCCATCTTCTGTCGCTTGTGATAGTCCACGGCACCTGTATGCCTGCATAAGTAACATTTGAATTCCCGATCCTCACCTGGTTATCGGAAGTTGGGGAAGGCACCTGTGCATTGAATCCCAATGTTGTATTGTTGCTTCCTGTTGTAATACCGTTGCCAGAAAAATATCCGAAAGCTGAGTTTTGATTTCCCGTAGTATTGAACTGAAGAGACTGCAGACCGAAAGCAGAGTTCCAGCTGCCCGTACTGTTTGAAAGAAGTGTTTCAAAGCCGAAGGCTGAATTCCTGATGCCTGTAATATTTGAATTAAGCGAAAAACCTCCGAAAGCTGAATTCCAGTTGCCTTCTGTATTAAGCATAAGCGATTGAAGCCCGAATGCTGAATTATAGTTGCCTGTAGTATTGGCATTAAGGGTCAAGTATCCATATGCTGAATTATTTGAACCGGTAGAATTAATAATCATAGAATTATACCCGAAAGCTGAATTTCTGTAACCGGTTGTAGTGCCTGTAAGTGAATTAACGCCGAAAGCAGAATTCTGATACCCTGTTGTAAGTCCGGAAAGACTGTTTTGCCCAACGCCTGTATTATTGCTTGAAAGGCTGCCTGTCCCGTTCATAGTAAAATTCCCTGAATTTATTCCGAGGAATGTATTTAACCCGGCAGAGCTAGTTGGAAAAAAATTATGTATGAAGCGGCTTGTTCCTTTGAAAATTGTTCCGAACTGCGATGCCTGTGTAGAATTAAACAGAACAAGCCCCCGGTTTAATGATAGATCGCCGCTTGACTGGCTTAAAGTAAGATATGTATTTGCTGTATCCCTGATAATAAACTGGCCGCCTGTTCCAAGCTTACCGTTTATGTTCTGCGCAAAAAAAATACTGCCGGCTGAAAGTGATAACAGCAGGATAATAACTGTCCTGTAAATATTTTTTGGTTTCATGAATTTTGTTTTTTATTTAATTATCTTTTTAATTGTTTTGCGCCCTTGTTTTGTCCTGCTGTTTTGCTGCAGCCGGCTGAACAAAAGATTACATGCCGAAGCTATTACTTCATCCTGGTCGGTGCCAAGCAGGTTCTGTATCTTTACAATCATATTGTGTGTTTCGGGCTTCAGTCTGTATCCTCTTGTGTTTTTCCCTGAAATTTTACCGACCGGTTTAGCTTTTTTATTTACTTTCATCATATCTTAAAAATTCAATTTGATCATTTTGCCCGTTAACCGTGCACGGATACAAACATAGTGCGTGTGCACACGTAATCCAAAGATTTTTTGGCCTTAAAGTGAAAGTTTTTATCCGGCAATTACCTTGATTTTTATTAAAAATCGGGCAATTTTAATGTTTATTGGTTCGTATAGTGAAAGGCATTCAATGAAAGATTCACAAATAATAAAAATACTGCGTACATTCACCGATCAAGAGATGAGATCTTTCGGGAAATTTGTGAACTCGCCATATTATAACACCAGCGAAGCTACTTCAAAATTATTTACGGCGCTGAAGGGGTTTTACCCGGCATTTAATGATATAAATTTAACCAAACAGAATTTGTTTAAAATGGTTTACGGCAGAAGGACTTACAATAACCTGCTGATCAACAAGCTTTCTTCAAACCTGATAAAATTATCGCTTGAATACATTGCCGAGAGCAATAACTCGCTGAAAAAATATGCCCTGCTGCGGGGCTTAAGGAAAAAAAGGCTGGGCAGTATTTTTAAGCCGCAATTTGCACGTACCGAAAAAGAGCTTGAACGCATGAACGTTAACGAAGGGGACACAATATATCAAATGCTCATTAACATGGAAAATGCGAATTTCAATCTTGATTCAGATAATTACTACGGGTTTGAAGTTTCGGGTATGCGGCAATTTGAGCTGAACACTTTATACTTCCTTGAGCGGGTTGCGGCAAATTATATTCAAAAAACAAATATAGGCATTACCGCTGAGCTTGAAAAGAAAAAGATCATTACAAAGCTGAATAATAACATTGATTATGAGGGATTGTATGAGCAGATCTCCGCCTCAGACCTGTTCTACAAAAAACGCCTTCTTCATTACTTATCAATGATACTGCTGCACAGGAACAGGGATGAAAAATTCTACCGTGATATAAAAGCTTCGCTTTTTGATACGCCTCTTTGGGAAGTGGATATTATTAATCTTGGGTTTATTTACCTGCTTGATTTCATAACATATAAAATCAAGAACGGGGATGATACATACCTGCATGAAAGACACCTGGTATACAAAAAAATAGAACATGATTCCTTTGCTTCGGGTAATGTGAAAATGATATTTACTTTCTTCCGGAATTTTATACTTTCGGGAATTAACACCGGTGATTTTGAATGGTCAAAATATATCCTTAATAAATATACCGGAGAAATTGAAGGCAGGGGCAACACCGGGATCAGGTTTTATTTTGAAGCGCTTATAGCATTTCATGAAGGCAACTTTGAGGGTGCATTAAGCTCTATAAACAGGCTTGACCTGAAAAAAATGTCGATAGATAAATTCGGGCTGTTCTTTGATATAAGGTTTTTAAAGTTCAAAATATATTTCGAGCTGAACCTTATAGAAGAGTCGCTGGCAATGATAGATTCATTTGAACATTTTCTAAAAAAGGATACCCGCATCAACAGGTCTGTTAAGCCTTCCTACGTTGGTTTTGTAAAATATTATAAAAAGCTTGTTCATTGCAGGATAAAAGAAGACTATACTTCTGCCGGCAGCATCAGGGAAAGGCTTATGAAGGAAAAAGCCAATGAAAAAAAATGGCTGTTAAAAAAAGCTGATGAAATAATAAAATGAATTTCTGAGGAACTTATGACCGGGTTAAGTGTTAAATATCTGTGCATTTTAAATTAATGCGGTTTTGTTGATATTTACCGAAAATAACAATAGTTTGATATGGATATAGCAATCGGAATCTGTTTAGGACTGGGACTCGCGGCAAGCTGCGGCTTCCGCGTATTCGTTCCCCTGTTAATAAGCAATATTGCCTCAATGACAGGCATAGTTAATTTAGGCGGCGGATTTGAATGGATGGGCTCATGGCCCGCTTTCGCCATATTTTTAACAGCTACTGTTGCAGAAATCGGCGCGTATTATATACCCGTAATTGATAATGCGCTGGATACAATTTCTGTGCCGCTTGCAGCTGTTGCTGGCACACTGCTTTCTGTTACATTCATAACAGATGTTCCCCCGATGGTTCAGTGGACACTTGGTATTATAGTAGGCGGCGGTTCTGCCGCGGTGATAAAAAGCGGCGCAAGTATGGCAAGATTGAAGTCAACCGCATTCACCGCCGGGTGGGCTAACTGGATCATTGCTACATTTGAGCATGTTACATCATTTGTTATGAGTGTGCTTACCGTTTTGCTGCCAATTGTGATGGGAGTGATTGCGCTGGGAGTGCTTGGATTTTTCGGGTGGCGCCTGGCTAAAAAGAAGAACCCTGAAAAAAGAAGCGACCATGATAAAAAAGATTAAAGGATGAACATGATTTTTGAAGGCGGCGAAATAATATTTTTAAAATTGCGGCTAAAGCCGCGTTTAAATTTGAATTTTAATCCACGACCTAAAGGTCGTGGCAACTCAACTAACAGGATTAAAGGTAGAGAATATGATTAGGCAATCCTTAGAATATTCAGATAAATATTGTATCATAAAGAAATATTTTTTTGATTAGCCCCGCTCTTTAGAGCGGGGAATATTACATAGAGAAAAATTGGGACTTTAGTCCCGATTATGAACTAATCGATATTTCCGATTTAGAAAAATTCAGAAAGTATAATAACAATACATAGATCAGATAGTTTTTCATTTATTTTTGATTACTTAATTAAAACCATTTTTAATGTTCTAGTGAATTTTTGTCCTTCTCCCTCGGCATAAATGCGGTAGAAGTACACACCGCTGGCAAGATCTGAGCCGTCAAACTCAACAGTATAATAATCGGCTTCGAGTGTTTCGTTTATTAAGGTCATTACTTCTCTTCCTAATATGTCGTAAATCTTTATATTCACTTTACCTGTTACAGGTATTTCAAAATTTATTTTTGAATTTGGATTTGAAGGGTTGGGATAATTCTGGCTGAGTGAAAAATTTCCCGGCGGGTTTATTGATACATCTGATTCGAGTGAGAAGTATTCATAGTTGCCGTTGAAATCAATTTGTTTAAGGCGGTACCTGTAACTGCCTGTTTTCAGTTTTTCATCTTTGAAGAGATATCCGTTTGCAATATTTGAGGTGCCATGACCCGGAATGAATGCAATTTTTTTCCATTCAGAAGTCCCACCTTCGGGGGGATTCAGGGGGGTCGATCTTTCAATTTCAAACCCGGAGTTATTCAATTCCCACTCAGTTACCCACATAAGCGTAACATCCCGTTTGTTCACAGAAGAAGTGAATGATGAAAGACTCACAGGCAGCGCGCCAGTGCAGATTGAACCGCCGCCGGACCACGAGCCATTAATGTATATATTGTTGGCGCATACATCGGCAGCAGACTGCACTTCAATTGAAGTGCCTGGGTCGTATGTTATATCGCTGTAGGTTTGTGATTGCAGATTACATACTGCAAGATTACAGATTATAAAGAATAGATATTTTATCATTTTTTAAACTTACCTGTTGTTCGTTAACTGAAAATCTCCATTTTCAAGCTTTTCAATTCTTTTCTTAAGCTCATCATTTTCAGCTTTCAGCTCCTGAATGGCTTTTATCATTACGGGCAGTAAATTACCATATGTAGCTTCCCATTTTTCGGGGTTATCTTTAAGTACAAGATTAAGCCAGGCGGCATTTTCGCTTGTCTGCACTTCATCAAGCTCCTGCGCTATGAAACCCGCAGTCGGCGCTTCTGTCATTTTGCTGCCGTCGGAAACATTTTCATCATACCACTCGCGTTTATCCCAATTGAACTGGCGGGGTTTAAGTTTTGTGATGAAATCAAGTCCAAGGGATAGTTCAGATATATTCTTTTTATCGCGCGCATCAGAAAGAGATGTAATGCTCTGCACGTTGCACCGCAGAGAGCTTACAAACTGGTTTCCCAGGGTGATCTGGTTGCTTGTTGTAGGGCTTGAAGGATTGGCATCAATTCCGAGCAGTGTCAGGTTTTCTCCGGTTGTAACTGTTGAGCCGGAATTATAACCAATTGCAGTATTGTAATTTCCTGTATTGTTAATAAGTGAATGATGACCAATACCTGTGTTCTGCCAGCCGGAAACATTATTGCGGAGCGCATCATACCCAACAGCGGTATTCTGTGTTCCGGTTGTGTTTAAATACAGACTGTTATTACCAACAGAAGTATTATCAAATCCGGTTGTGTTGGATAACAGGGATGCATTCCCAAAAGCAGAATTTTGGATGCCTGTTGTGTTGCTTGATAACGCCGCATAGCCGAAAGCTGAATTATCATTACCTGTGCTGTTATTTCTGAGGGTAAATGCTCCAAAAGATGTGTTTTGAATTCCTATGGAATTATTATTGAGAGAAAAAAATCCAAATGCAGAGTTTCCAACTCCTGTTGAGTTTCTGTATAACGTGAATGAACCGAATGCGCTGTTCCATGTACCTGTTGTATTAAAATAGAGCGAGCTGTAACCAAAAGCAGAATTTTCGCTTGCTGTTGAATTTGCAAAAAGCGAAAAATTGCCGAATGCCGAATTCCTGGATCCTGTTGTATTGTTTGCCAGCGAATTATCACCGAAAGCGGAATTATAGTAGCCCGTTGTGTTGGAAGAGAGCGACCGGGTCCCGAAGGTGGAATTATAGGAGCCTGTTGTGTTATTGAAAAGCGACCGATACCCGAAAGCGGAATTAGAAGATCCCGTTGTGAGGGAAAAAAGAGAAGTATGGCCAACTCCTGTGTTATAGCTTCCCTCTTCAACTACACCGCCTAATGTAAAATTACCTGAATTCATTCCAAGAAAAGTATTATTCCCAAATGTTCCGATTCCGCTATATGTATGCAGAAATCTGATTATCCCTTTAAATATTGAGCCTCTCTGATTACCTGCGAGCGGCGATATCAGATTTATCGTTCCGGTTGACTGGTTAAGCGTTAAATAATCATCAGTTCCATCTTTTATTTTAAACACACCGCTTGTGCCCAGAGTGTTGGTGATATTCTGCGAGAATTGCATATTGCAGATTATCAGATTACAGATTAGAATGAAAAATATTTTTGTTTTCATGGTTATATTTATTTTACTTTATTTTATTTTTCCCACCACCTGTCATCGCCGGTAATTATTTCGGGACCGGTAATGTTTTCCATTGTAATTGTGATCTGGTAACCTGCATTAAGTCCGACAGGCTGCATATACTCTTTCAGGTTCCGGTTGGCTTCCTTGGTAATGGCCGATAATCTTCGGGCATATTCTTCCATAGTGATCTTTCCCTCTTCAAAGTCGCTGGCATTTTGCTCAAGATCTTTTTCTGTGCTGCTTTCTTGAAATATCCGTTTTTTTACATCAACAATTCCTTCGTAAACTCTGATAATTTCCGCAGTCCCGTCAGTTTCAACAGAAAATTCTGTACCTCTGACTCCACCGCCGCCCCATTCAGTTGAAACTTCAAATTTTTGTCCTTTCAGAAGCTTTTTAACTTTTGCCCAAACTTTACCTGCTTTCAGCGAAATAAATGTATATCCTGTGCAGAATTCATCGTGGGTTATTTCTAAGATAGATTTTGGACCTAATTTGATAATTGAAGCATTATAATCACTCAGGGTTAATTCAGAATTTTCGCCGACTCTTATCTCTTCTCCCAGCTGCAGTATATCGCCTTTTTTTATTAATCGTTTTTCTGTAACTGTTACGGGAACTTCCTCGCCGCCGCATTCTTTTACCATCATTTTTCTCACTCTTACAGTTCCGTAAACTTCTCCCTTAACTTCCTCTGCTTCTACACCGCAATCGGTATCATCAGAAAAGGACTTGAATTCCCGGTTATCATTCGCTCCGTCAAACAGGAGTGAGTCATGCCTGCCGCTGAAAGCAAACAGGTTTAAGATAAGGCAGTGTGAAAAAAATATCATTATCAGTGTTTTCATGGTTATTCTTTTTATTTGATCAACTTAAATACTAAAAAACTTAAACAGTATGGTTTTCGCGTGAAGGTTTAATGTTCTCATATAATTTTTTACAGGCATCGGTGATAACTTTATCCTTACTGCAGTTCATTATCTCCTGTAATTTTGTTATCATCTGATGTGTAGAAGGGCTTAACCTGTAACCTCGTGCGGTTTTTGAAGTCTCCTTATTTTCTTTTTTATTGCTTTGCATTATATCCTTTAATTGAATTTTACTGAACCAAAGTCTTTACCTTATTGGCAACAAACATAATGAATGTGCACATAACCGGGCAAAGATAAAATTGGTTTTAACTAATTAAAATATTCTTACTGCAAAGGGAATATTGTTGATTTTTATATAAATTTTACAGATTTTGACGATATCTAACTAATTAAAAAAATGAGAGATTCTAAATCAGTGATTCTTCTGAAAACTTTTTCTGATGACGATTTGAAGTCTTTTGGCAGGTTTATCGGGTCACCATATTTTAACCCGGTAAAAAAACTACATGCCCTGTTCAGGGAGTTAAAGAAATTTCATCCCTCTTACAGCAGCTCATATATGAGCTATGAAAAGCTGCACGCAAGGCTTTTCGGGAAAAAACCATTCAGCAAACAGGTGATGTGGAACCTGAGCTCTCTGCTTGAAAAGAAACTTAAAGAATTTCTGGTTCAGCAAACACTAAAGAAAAACCCGGTAATGGAAACTGAACTTCTGCTGAAAGCATACGGAAACAGAAAAATACTGTATAATTTTCAGCATTCACTGGAAGATATGGAACGCATGTTAAGCCAAAAAGGGATTGATTACAGTTATTTAGAAAACAGGCTGCATCTTGAACAGGCCAGAAATGAATATTTTCTTTTAACTGATAAAGTTCAGTTTATGGGAGACTCAATGCTAAAATCATCTGAATACCAGGTATTGTTATTCTTAAGAATGACCGTGGGGGCATTAAGAGACCTGAAAATACTGGAAGAGTACCATAATTACAGAGCTGAAATCAATATTCCCCTTGAAGTAATGCAAAACCTTGAGCTTGAAAAAATTGTTGATTATGCAAACAAAATTAAGTTCAGCTATGCATATCTGATTGAACTATACTACCGCTCATTAATGATGCTGCAGAAGCCGCAGGAAACCGGGCATATGGAAAGGTTCAGAGAGCTGTATAATAAACACTATATGAAGCTTTCCAAAAACGAACAAAGCGATATGATGCACTGGCTTATTAACTATTGCCTTTACAATCTGGATCTCAGTGAAACAAAACACAGGAGAACTGTTTTTGAATTAAATGCATTCAGGGTGCAGGAAGGACTGGTCTTCTACCCTGAAAACCAGTTATCAAAGGCTGCGTATCTTCAGATCCTTAACACTGCGCTTGATGCTGATGAAACCGCCTGGGCGGAAAATTTTATAAATTTATATACCGAAAAACTTTTGCCCGGCATTCAGGAATCAATGAGATATATGGCAAGTGCTTATCTTTATTTTCATACCAAAGAATATGAAAAAGTAATAAAAAACCTTAATAAGGTTGAGTTTGTTGACATCAGGGATAAGCTTCAGACAAGGATGCTTGCGGCTAAATCGTACTATGAATTAGGTGAAACCCAAACTCTTTTGCATTATATAGATGCTTCTAAACATTTTCTGGTAAAGAACCCCCTGGTTTCTGAAATATTCAGAATCTATACACACAATTTTTTTAAATATTTAAACAAAATTGCGCTTGCGGCTGAAAATAAAAACTCTGCAGAGCTTGGTGACCTGAAAAATGAGATCAACAATACTCCGGAAGTGATAAGCAAACACTGGCTTCTGGAAAAGCTTAACGAACTGGAAACAGCGTAAAGCAGGAAAAGAAACAAGAGACCCCACCCCTAGCCCCTCCCCAAAGGGGAGGGGAATTATATTGGAAAAATCAAGCCTACAAACATTTCGCTCCTAACGGAGCTGTTTAGAAACGAGCAAACGGATTTAAAGTGGAGTCCCAAACCGGAATTTCTCTTCAAGCCTACGGGAGTGACATTGAAAAAAGTTAAAGGCAGCATGACTTTGTTTATTGCTTTGGAGCTTGCCGCCAATAAAAACCGTCAGGTCCCGAAGGGGTAAACAAAGCCTGACGGCTACATAACATTGTTCTGTTTTATTGATTACGTTTTGGATTTAATGCTTCTGCTCAAATAGCTATCTTTGCACCTTACCATAAATTACAAATACATATAAAATTACAGCGGAAAAACTGAAATAATGGCTGATAATAAAATTATATTTTCAATGGTGAGGGTAAGCAAAACTTTTCCGCCGCAGAAACAGGTTTTAAAGAACATTTACCTTTCTTTCTTTTACGGGGCTAAGATTGGCATCATAGGCCTGAACGGCTCCGGTAAATCTACCCTGCTTAAAATTATTGCGGGAGTTGAAGATAACTTTGACGGCGAAGTGCATTTTACCAAGGAGTACAGCATCGGACTGCTTGAGCAGGAGCCTTACCTTGATGAAACCAAAACCGTAAAGGAAATAATCCAGGAAGGCGCGCAGGAAATTGTTGATATTTTAAAAGAATACGAAGAAGTGAACAATAAATTCAGCGAGCCTATGGATGATGATGAGATGACAAAGCTTATTGAGCGGCAGGGGGAGCTGACAGAGCTTATTGATCACCACAACGGGTGGGAGCTTGATGCAAAGCTTGAGCGCGCAATGGATGCTCTCAGAACTCCCGAAGGCGATGCGCTGATAAAAAACCTTAGCGGCGGCGAAAAACGCCGTGTTGCATTATGCCGCCTGCTGTTAAAAGAGCCCGATATTCTTCTGCTTGATGAGCCAACTAACCATCTTGACGCTGAATCAATTGACTGGCTTGAACAGCACTTAAAGCAGTACAAAGGAACAGTAATTGCCATTACGCATGACAGGTATTTTCTTGATAACGTTGCGGGCTGGATACTTGAGCTTGACAGGGGCGAGGGTATTCCATGGGAAGGAAATTACTCAAGCTGGCTGGAGCAGAAAGCAAACCGCCTTCAGATGGAGGAGAAACAGGAATCGAAACGCAGGAAAACACTTGAGCGTGAGCTTGAATGGGTAAGGATGTCACCCCGCGCAAGGCATGCAAAATCAAAAGCACGTTTACAGAACTACGATACAATGATGAATGAAGATACAAAGCAAAAGGAGGAAAAGCTTGAGATATTTATTCCCAACGGTCCGCGCCTGGGAAATAAAGTAATTGATGCAGTTAATATCAAAAAAGCTTTCGGCGATAAACTGCTGTTCGATAACCTGAATTTCCAGCTGCCGCCTGCGGGAATTGTTGGTATTATCGGTCCGAACGGCGCGGGAAAGACAACACTTTTCAGAATGATACTTGGCACTGAAAAACCGGATGGCGGTAATTTTGAGATCGGCGAAACAGTGCAGGTTGGATATGTTGACCAGGCGCATGCAGAAATTGATCCCGATAAAACCGTTTGGGAGGCAATATCAGAAGGGGCAGAATTTATCGAGCTGGGCGGCAAGCAGTTCAACAGCCGGGCCTATGTATCGCGCTTCAATTTCAGCGGGACTGACCAGAGCAAAAAAGTTGGCATACTTTCAGGCGGTGAGCGCAACAGGCTGCATTTAGCGCTAACGCTTAAATCACAGGCAAATGTTCTGCTGCTTGATGAACCGACAAATGATATTGATGTTAATACTCTGCGCGCACTTGAAGAAGCGCTGGAAGATTTTGCAGGATGTGCTGTGATCATATCGCATGACCGCTGGTTCCTGGATAGAGTTGCTACACATATACTTGCTTTTGAAGGTGATTCCGAGGTTTATTATTTTGAAGGCGGCTACACCGATTATGAAGAGAACAAGAAAAAACGATTGGGAGATATTGAGCCAAAGCGTGTAAGGTATAAGAAGCTGGTAGAATAAAAAGCGGGTTGCAGGTGACAGCATTAACAATGGAGTGTTGTCTGGGGCTTGCCGCAGGTTCTCCTTCGGAGAAAGCCCCCGTTTCTTTCTATTCAAATCCACAGCCTGAAGGTCGTGGCAATTCAAATTAATTAGCCCCGCTCTTTAGTGCGTGGGTTAAAATAGCACAAAAAAGGGCTTTAGCCTTGGTTGAGAACCCGAATAATATACTTTCTGCTTCCCGCAGGGTCCCCTTCGGGAGACTCTGCAAAGACAGGAAAAATATCCGGCAGCGCAAAAAATTTTAACGCACCAGTTTTTTCAGCTCGGCAGTTTTTGCAAGGAACCACTCCCTTCTGGCAGCAAAATGGATCTTGTTGCTTTGCTCAAACTCTTCTATATCCGCAGCGGAATATTTTTCGGGATTGGCTTTTATTTTAAACAGTTTTTCAATCACGGATGCCCGTTCAAGCAGGTGTTGTTTCATTGGCGCTGAAAATTCTTTAGTATCTTTAATGAAATGTTTCATTGCGTCACAGCTTGAAAGTCCCTCTTCGATATATCCCAGCGCATAATACGCCACAAGTGCAACCATTTTTACAGAGTATTTTGCCTGCGGGTCGTTAAAATCAACATTCTTTATAAGCTGCAGAACTTTTTCGTTATTTCCCCTTGATTCCTCAATAAGCGCCAGCGCATATGCTTTGCATGCAGTTCTTTTTGAAGCCTCAAGCTGCGGTACAAATTTTTCGATCACTTCGGCTGCATAATCAATATCTCCCAGCACAACAAACAATTCTATTATATTTCTGAATACCCCTGATTGCATAGGACCCAGCCCGCCTTTATCGAACTCAACATATTTCAGCTGTGTTTTCCTTAATTCAGCAATTTCGGCAAGCAAAGCGCTGCTGCTTGAAGAGATATATTTATTCAGAATAAATGTGAATAACGCTGATGAAAGCAGCCATCTTTCAGCATTCGAGAATTTTTCAATATTTCCGAATATAAACTCCCTCATGTTTTGATAATTATCCATATCGCCGGGCTCTGTATACAGCCTTATTAAACCTGCCTGCATCTGAATGTATTCATAATGTTCTTTTTCAAGCCCTTCTATTTCCTTAAGGAATTTATTTATATCAAGGTTTTTGTAAAGAGCGTTTGTAATATTAACTTCCGGTTTCCGGTTAACCTGCCCCTGCATGTAATCTATTCCGGCAATATCCTGCTTAAAAGAAGCAAACATGCTGCAGGTATTGTAAATCGCCATCGGGTAAAGCGTATCGGCACCTTTAATATAATTGCTGCGGCGGGTATAGAATTTGTAGAGTGTTTCAACAAGGCGGAAGCGGTTCCGGTAATAATCAGTGCTTAATACAGAATACTCCATTTTGCTTTCGGTTTTTTTATATTCGGCAAAAAAAAGTTTATCAAGCCCGCGTGCACTATAATTCTTAAGTAATCTCAGGGATTCTTCAAATTCTTTAAAGGGGTCGTCAACAAGCGGGTGAACGTCTAGGAATTTTTCGCACAGCCGGAAGAGTTCGCTCAGCAAGTTTTTCATTATACCGTAATTGTATTTTTTGCCCGGGTATATTTTTTTAAAAAGCTCCTCTTCTAATAGCAACTTAGTGGATTCTTTTTGTATGTGCTTACGGATAAGCTCAAAAAGTTTAATTATGGCTTTATTGGTATTATAATAAGGTGACCTTATGAACAACTCGAATGATTTTAGCTCCGGTGGGGTAAATGTCTTAATTACATCATAAGCTTTATTTTTTAACATTTTGTTATCGGGAATTCTGAAATTTAATAATATTTGTTTTTTAGTTCTTCAAGCTTGTTTAAGTACCACTCCCTGGAGTTGATACCTGAGGCATTTACAAAAGCGATCAGTTTATCCAGTTTCACGGGGTCATATTTTTCAGGTGAAGATGATATTTTAAAAAGTTCGAAATATGTTTTACAGCTATCGTTAAGTTTTTTTCTGAAGTCGGGGTGCAGTTCCTTTGTGTCGGCAATGAATTTTTTGAATGAATCGATCATTGAAAAACCCTGTTCAAATAAACTTAGTTCATAACAGCATCTTAGATACAGGAATTTAGTACGAAGCTTGATGTGAAAATCAGCCTGCGCCGTGCGGGCAAGCTCTTTAAGGCAGTTTTCATAATTTTTTTCCGCAGCAAAAATGTAAGCGCGCGCAAGCCTGTAGGCTGTATCCCTTACCGAGGGGTCAACATCTTTTCTGAACTTTTCAGCAAACTCTTTTACATATTCAGTTTCACCAAGCTTTATACCGGAAAGCACCGTATCAAGATATGTCGAAAGGAAAATATAGCCAACACCGTCTGCATTCATTTTCACCAGGGCGAACATTTTTTTCATCAGGCTGAATTTCTCTGCATAAAACTCCGCGCTGCCTTCAGATGCACGCTTTTCGGCGTATAATATAAGGTAATTATTTATAAGCGTGTAAAGCATCCGGTTTGAATATATATCAGTATTTGCAAGCAATACACCGCGCAGCTTATAATAAACTTCATCGCTGCCGCTGCCTGAAAGAAGTTTAATAAAATTCAGCCTTATCAATATGTCTTCTTTATGTTTTACCCCTGAGCTTTCAACAAACCATGAAAATTCTTCGATATTTATCCGTGATATAAATTCACCAATCAGGTCTGTATCAGGCTTGTAGTTTGTTGAGTGCTCTGCGGTATACTGCATTGAGTATTCTTCGGCAAGTATTGAAATTACGTCGGGGAATGTATATTCAATAACGTTCAGAACATTCAGTGAATATTCATTTATGCTGCTTCTGTTCCTGTGGAAATCCTTAGCTGTATCATAAAGCCTGCTGAAGTGTTCATAATAACTGCTGTTAATCTTTCCTGATTCTATCAAATCTTTTGTTCTGGAAAATGTTTGCGTAAATAAATCGTCAAGTCCTCTGTTTTCAAGCTGGCTTAACAAAACTAACTGCTGGCTGGCTTCTCTAAATGTATTGTTGTTTAGATTAATTACCAGAAATTTTTCAGCCTGTTTAAAAAGCTGGCTCATAAGGTTTTTCATTATGCCGTAATTATATTTTTTCCCTTTAAAAATTTTGCTGTAAAGGTTTTCTTCATTCAGTTTTTCTGCTTTTTTTTGCTGTAAAGATTTTTTGATCACGCCGAAGAGCTTGATTAAAGACTTGTTGGAATTAAAATAAGGAGATTCAAGAAACAGGTAAAACAGTTTTAATTCAGGTTCGCTGAAAGTTGAAATAACTTCAATTGCTTTATTTTTTATCATAATTTTTTATGAAAATTATCGCTTCAAAATACGCAAAATTTTAATAAATTTCAGGTTTTTTAAGTATTGTTTAAATAAATTTTTATGAAATTCATACAAAAAATTCTTTGTTCGGCATATGGTTAAAAGTATAACTTTGCATCAATAAAATTTCCGGTGGGGACCAATGTTCATATCTGAACAAAAATCAATAAAAATTTATTAAATCATTCTCCCAATCCCACCGGAGATACGCCGAAAAGACCTGCAGGCTTTTTATAGGCAGGCAGGTCTTAAGAGGCGAAAAAATGAAAATTAATTTAGAGGGGCAAAATATATGAAAACATTTTTAATATTAATTTCCGTGATGTTTATTCTTTCGCCGCGTGATTCTAACACGCAGGTCAGCCAGCAGTGGGTTAAAAGATATAACTCAACCGGAACAGCTAACGACTATGCAAAAGCAATTACTTATGATGCTGCAGGTAATGTTTATGTAACGGGGTCTGCAAATAACAATTACCTGACCATAAAATACTCACCGGAAGGCGATACTTTATGGAAGGCTGTATATGCGGGACCTGCAAATGACGATGATACGCCTAATTCAATTTTTGTGGATGCTGGCGGAAATGTTTATGTAACCGGTGCAAGCTTCGGCAACAGTTCTGAAAATGATTATGCAACCATAAAATATGATGCCAGCGGCACACAGCTTTGGGTACAGAGATATAACGGAACTAACAATGATAATGATGAGGCGGTTTCTGTTGCGGTTGACGGCTCAGGAAATGTATATGCCGGGGGCTGGTCATCAACGCTTAACGGCAGTACTGATTTTGTGATAGTAAAATATTCATCTGCAGGTTCACAGCTTTGGGCAAGAAGCTATAACGGACCGGCGGGCGGAAATGAATTTATGAGCAAAATGATAATTGATGCTGCAGGAAATATTTATGCAGCAGGCA
>JAANMW010001799.1_pt1 | contig 21187 bp, 20 predicted proteins | sample 7279671 | NCBI WGS metagenome assembly JAANMW01 (sample SAMN14094541, study PRJNA606508) | bioreactor metagenome | isolation source: A lab-scale SPAN reactor treating ammonium-rich wastewater day 247 | place: Ireland: Galway | collected 2017-09-19
CGCAATACCACGACGTGGTGCGTGGCGACACGCTCTCGGCCATTGCGAAAAAATACTACGGCGACGCCAACAAATATCCGCGCATCTTTGAAGCCAACCGTCCGATGCTGTCGCACCCGGACAAAATCTACCCCGGCCAAAAACTGCGCATTCCAGCGCTGTAAGCCTCGCCTGGCTGCTTTTAGGCAATGCTGAACAAGTCCCTCACGCGCTGCGCATCCGTACCTCGGGCGGTCTGCGGCGTTGCAAATCCTGGCCATAGCTGCGGTTTGCGCCTTGCATCCCATCCCGATGCATGGCGCGCATCATCGCGGTGACTTATTCAGCATCGCCTTAACCCTGCCGCCAGGGCAGGCCGTGAAAGCGCCAACCGCCCCGCAAACCGCGCTGTGCCTGCTGGTTGGGATCGCCCTCGAAGCCCTCCAGCACATTCCAGGCTTCTAACCCCAGAGCAGTGGCGCGCTGTGCCGCGGCAATAGAACGCACGCCGCTGCGGCACAGCAGCACAGCTTTTCGGCCTGTCGGCACGGCCGAGCGAATCTGTTCGTCGAACTCCGCATTCATCAGCATGCCGGGCCATTGCTTCCAGGCCACGGCCACGGCGCCCGGCACCTCTCCTACCCATGCGCGCTCGGCATCGCTGCGCACATCGATCAGTACGGCATCGCCCGCCTGCACCCACTGCCAGGCCAGCACAGGGTGCACATCCCCCGCATAACCCCGATCGCTGCGCAACACCGGTTGGTCTGTAGCTCCCGCATCATGGCGCAGGCCCGAGCTGCGGTTCGCAGGCACCGCCTCGCCCATGCGCTCGGGCGCAGGCAGGTGCAGCCCCTCCATCAGCGCGACAAACTCGGCCTCACTGCGCCCGGCTATGCGGGCATTGCCAGCCTTTTCAGCGCCGATACTCGAATGGCTGCGCCCGTGATAGTCATGCCCCGGCCACACGGTGGTATCGGGCGGCAAGGCAAACAGCACTTGGGTGATGCTGCGGTAAAGCTCCCGGGCGCTGCCCGACTGGAAGTCGGTGCGACCACAGCTGTTGATGAGCAGCGCATCACCCGTGAACACCTGACCGCGCCACAGGTACGACATGCTGCCCGCCGTGTGGCCAGGCGTGGCCAGTGCGTGCAGGCTCTCTCCCCCAAAGGCCAGCACATCACCGTCGGCCAGCTGCGCACCGGCCGTGCCAATGCCGCAGCCTGCGGGGGCCGCCGTGCGTGCACCCGTGTGCTCGGCCAGCAGGCCAGCGCTGGTGATGTGGTCGGCATGGTTGTGGGTTTCCACCGTCCAGCGCAAGGCCAGGCCCTGTGCTTGCAACACAGCCAGGTCACGCTCGAGCTGGGCGTCCACCGGGTCGATGATGAGCGCCTCGCGTGTGGCGCGGTCGTGCAGGATGTAGGTGTAGGTACTGGAGGCCGGGTCAAAAAGCTGCAGAGGAATCATCTTTTTTCAGTCCTGTTTTTGATGAAAAGTGCCGCAAATGCCCTATATACAAGCGCAACAAGCTATTTATTCAATAGCAAATCAATCCCACTGGGGCGCCGGTTCATCTTGCAGGTGGCGGCGCAGTTGCGCGTAGTCGGGCACCACCGTGCGCACCGTATCCCAGAAGCGGGGGCTGTGGTCCATCACGCGCAGGTGCGCCAGTTCGTGGGCAACCACGTAGTCGATCACCGCCGGCGGGTAGTGCAGCAGGCGCCAGTTGAGACAGATGGAGCCGTCTGCACGGGCGCTGCCCCAGCGCGTTTGGGCACTGGACAGGCGCAGCCGGGTCCAGCGCACCTGCAGCAGCGGCGCAAAGTGGTCCAGTCGCCCGAGGAAGTACCGGCGGGCATCGCGCATCAGCCAAGCCTGCACGGCATCGCGGATCTGCCCGGGCTGTGCTGCGCCGGGCAGGCCAATGTGCAGTTGCCGCGCGGCCACTCCTTCCTCCCTGTCACGCAAGGTACCGGCGGCGCTCTGCCCCGGGTCCAGCAGCACCCGCAGGGGGGCGCCCAGGTACGGCAGCAAGGTACCGTCGCGCCAGTCGATGCGCGCGTGTTCCAGCCGCCGCTGGCGCTCTTGCGCCTCGCCCAGCTTGCGCAGGATCCAACCCGACTTCTCGCGCAGCGCAGCGTCCACCGCCGCCAGCGTGACCCAGGTGGGCGCCCGTACCGACAGGCCATCGGCCCCGACAGTAAAGCCAATGCTGCGCCGACGCGCACGCTGCAGGGCATAGGCCACTACGGCATCGCCCAGCAGCACTTCGCGGGTGGCCTGCGGGTGGCGAAAATGCGTCGGCACCAGTATGTCTTGCAGGGGCGTCGCCTGTTTTTGCGGCTTCTGAACTATCAAATCAGGAGCTGCCAGCGCAATTCCATCAATCGCTGGGGCTGTTTTTTCTTGGGAACGGAGTGGCGCCGAGGTGCCAAAAAGGTCCAGCGCCAGTTGCACAAAGCTCTGTGCCATACGGGGCCTTGTGCGTCAGGCCGGGGGCAAGGCGTCTGCCTTGTTCAGCAGGACTTCGGCAAACGCCGCCAGATCGGCATGTACGCGCACCCCTTCAGGCCACCCGGCGGGCAAAGGCAGGCCTGGGGCCAGATGGGCGGATACGCCGGTGCACACCAAGTGCAGGCGGGCTCCCAGCGCGGCGCCTGCCTGCAAGTGCACCTGGCAGGCGCCTACCACATGCACGTCTTTGGCATCTACGCCGTAGCGGTCGCAGATTTGCTCCAACAGACCGGGCGCGGGCTTGCGACAGGCGCATTCCTCACTGGGTGCGTGCGGGCAATAGAACACTGCGTCGATACGCCCGCCGCTGGCCGCCAGCTGCTTATGCATCGCGGCGTGGATTGCGTTGAGCGTGGCCACGTCAAACAGTCCCCGTCCCAGCCCTGGCTGGTTGCTGGCCACCACCGCATGCCAGCCAGCACGGTTGAGCCGCGCAATCGCTTCCAGCGCCCCGGGCAGCGCATGCCAGTCTTCAGGAGAGGCAATGAACTCTTCGCCCCCCAGGGCATTGATGGTGCCGTCGCGGTCCAAGATGACGATTTTCATGCTGCCATTATCAAAGATTCGGTACGGCGGCGTCGGTCTCGGCAGGAGCCAGGGGCACGCCCACCGCGCGCCATCCCGTGACAAAGCGGCCACTGCTGCGTCCACGCGACCACTGCAAGGTCAAACGCATACCGGGCTGCCACTGCGCGGCCTGGGGGTCGTCCAGCACCAGTTGCTGCACGGGCTCCAACCCCTCCACGCGCAGCAGCAGCTCCGTGCCGCCCAGGGAATGCAGATGGGGCATGCGGGGGCGACTGCCCAGCACCTCGGCCTGCACTGGCTCCAATGGCTCCAGACCTTGCAGGTCCGCGTTCCGCCATAGCAGCGCAGCGCCGCCCACCACCCACAGCGCGATCCAGGCCCACAGCAGCGCCTGGCGAACCCGGTGTCCACCGACGCGGCGCACACCCCAAAACACACACAGGCCCAGCAGCAGCAGACCGGCCAGCGCCCACCCCAGGGGGGCCAGGAGTTGCAGCGGCGTAGCGTCCAGTGCGATCGACGTGAGCGGCAGCGCCGTCGTTGGCGTACCCCGCTCGCTCTGCCACTGCAGCAGCCAGCGCAGCCCCGCGAGCACAGCGGGCGGGGCAAACAGCAACCAAGCCGTGCGCTGCCCAGCCGATGAGGCCACGGCTATCGGCGAGTGGTCGTCCATGGGCACTTGGAAACAGCGGCCCAACCGAACTCAAGCGACCAGGCGCGACAGATCGGCCACGCGGTTCATGGCGTCGTGCAGGCTTTTGAGCAGGCCCTGGCGGTTCAGGCGCAGGTCCATCTGTTCGGCGTTGACCATCACATCGTCAAAGAACGCGTCCACCGGGGCGCGCAGCACGGCCAGGGTTTGCAGGCTGGCGGTGTAGTCGCCCGCGTCGAACTGGGCATTGGCCTCGGGCACAAAGCGCTGCAGCGCGGCGTACAGGTCCTGCTCGGCTTTTTCCTGCAGCAGGTCGGGGTTCACATGGGCATCCACAGCGCCTTCGACCTCGGCCTTTTTGAGGATGTTGCCTACGCGCTTGTTGGCTGCGGCCAGGGCCGGGCTTTCGGGCAAGGCGGCAAAGGCGCGCACTGCCGCCAGCTGCTTCTCGACCAGGGCCAGGCGCTGCGGGCGCAGGGCCAGCACGGCGTCCACTTCCTGGGCGCTGTAGCCTTGCTCGCGCAGGCTGCCGGCGAGGCGGTCGTAGATGAAAGTTACCAAGAGAGACTTCGCTTCGAGATCGAAAACACGCTTTGCGAACGCCGCTCCGTGCATCACGAACCCTCCGCGTGACTCCTTCTTCTTTCTTTCAAGTTCAACCTCTTGTTCTTTAGTCCACCAAGCGAGCTGAAGCGCCTCGTCGTCGAGAACGCTATAGGCAATCTCAACCAAATCGGTAGTGTTAAGTGCCAAGTCTCTTTCGACCAGCATGCGGATCACGCCCAACGCATGGCGGCGCAGCGCGAACGGGTCGCGGTCGCCCGTGGGCAGGTTGCCGATGCCGAACATGCCCACCAGGGTCTCCAGCTTGTCGGCCAGGGCCACCACCACACCGGCGGTGTTGCGCGGCAGTGTGTCGCCCGCAAAGCGCGGCTTGTAGTGGTCTTCAATGGCGTGCGCCACAGTCTCGCCCAAGCCGTCGTTGAGGGCGTAGTAGCCACCCATGATGCCCTGCAGCTCAGGGAACTCGCCCACCATGTCGGTCACGAGGTCGGTCTTGGCCAGTTGCGCGGCCTTGTCAGCATCCGCAACCAAAGCAGCGTCGCCCAGTTGCGTGGCAATGGCTTTGGCAATGGCGCGCACGCGCTCCACGCGTTCGCCCTGGGTGCCCAGCTTGTTGTGATAGACCACTTTGCCCAGGCCCTCGACGCGCGAGGCCAGCGTTTTTTTGCGGTCCTGGTCGAAGAAAAACTTGGCGTCGGCCAGGCGCGGGCGCACCACGCGCTCGTTGCCGCCGGTCACAAAGCTCGTGTCTTCGGGGCTGATGTTGCTGACCACCAAGAACTTGTTGGTCAGCTTGCCTGCGGCATCGATCAGCGGGAAGTACTTCTGGTTGGCCTTCATCGTGAGGATCAGGCATTCCTGCGGCACGCCCAGGAACTGCTCTTCAAACTGGCAGATGACCACGTTGGGCCGCTCGACCAGGGCCGTCACTTCGTCCAGCAGCGCTTCGTCTTCGATGGGGCGGGCGCCGTTGCCTACCTTGGCAGCGGCTGCGGCGAGCTGGCGGGCGATCTCGGCCTTGCGCTCGGCGAAGCTGGCGATCACGGCGCCGTCTTTTTGCAGCGTGGCGGCGTAGCTGTCGGCGTCCTTGAACACCACAGGCGACACGGCGGCTTCAAAGCGGTGGCCTTGTGTGCTGTTGCCTGCCGTCAGGCCCAGCGCCTTCACGGCCACCACGGTGCTGCCGTGCAGTGCGACCAAGCCGTGCGCAGGGCGCACAAAGTTCACGCTGGTCCAGCCGGGCAGCTCGCAGTCGGTTTCGAGCTGGTAGCTCATGACCTTGGGGATGGGGAGCTTGCCAATGGCTTCTTCCAGAGCCTTCTGCAAACCGGCCTGCAGGGTAGCGCCGGTCACCACGCTGTCGTAGAACAGCGCTTCAGCCTTGCCATCCTGGGCGCGCTTGAGCGCTGCAACAGCGGCAGCGGGGTTCGATACGTCAGCGCCCAGGGCCTGCAGCTTTTTCAACAGCGCAGGGGTGGCATTGCCGCTGCCGTCGAGACCCACGGTCACAGGCATGAGCTTTTGCTGCACGGACTTGTCAGCGGCCTGGGCGGCCACCGCCGTCACATGCGCAGCCAGGCGGCGGGGCGAGGCAAAGGGCGTGACCACCGAGGCGGCCGTCGCCAGGCCCAGGGCCTTGAGCTGGTCGCCCAGCACAGTGGCAAAGGCATCGCCCAGCTTTTGCAGCGCCTTGGGAGGCAGCTCTTCGACAAACAGTTCAACGAGGAGGTTTTGGGTAGTCATGTTGTCGGCTCTATTCCGTAATTCATTTGGCATCCGCTACGCAAGCGATGCATGAAAACTGGCACGCCCCATGCGCGAGCAGCCGCGCAAGGGCCGCCCCGCCGCGCTGGCTGCGTCCCCCTACCCGCATTGCGCAGCAATGCGAGAGCGGGGGGAAGGCGCGAAGCGGCTCAGGGGGGTGTTCCTTCACTTCACGCAGCCTTCTTCGTCATCTGTTCCACCCACTCGCGCGGCGCCATCGGGAAGCCCAGGCGCTCGCGGCTCTCGTAGTAGCTCTGCGCCACGGCACGGGCCAGGTTGCGGATGCGGCCGATGTAGGCGGCGCGCTCGGTCACGCTGATGGCACCGCGCGCATCCAGCAGGTTGAAGCTGTGCGCGGCCTTGAGCACCTGCTCATACGCGGGCAGCGCCAGCTGCTGCTCCATGAGGTACTTGGCCTGTTTTTCGTGCGCGTTGAAGGCGGTGAACAAAAAGTCCGCGTCGCTGTGCTCGAAGTTGTAGGTGGACTGCTCGACCTCGTTTTGCTTGTAGACGTCGCCGTAGCTCAGGCCTTCGGTCCAGGTCAGGTTGTAGACGTTGTCCACGCCCTGCAGGTACATGGCCAGGCGCTCCAGGCCGTAGGTGATCTCGCCGGTGGCGGGCTTGCAGTCGATGCCGCCCACCTGCTGGAAGTAGGTGAACTGCGTCACCTCCATGCCGTTGAGCCAGACTTCCCAGCCCAGGCCCCAGGCGCCCAGCGTGGGGTTCTCCCAATCGTCTTCGACGAAGCGGATGTCGTTCTTCTTCAGGTCGAAACCCAGCGCTTCCAGGCTGCCCAGGTACAGCTCCAGAATGTTGGCAGGCGCGGGCTTGAGCACCACCTGGTACTGGTAGTAGTGCTGCAGGCGGTTGGGGTTCTCGCCATAGCGGCCGTCTTTGGGGCGGCGGCTGGGCTGCACGTAGGCGGCCTTCCAGGGCTCGGGGCCGATGGCGCGCAGGAAGGTGGCGGTGTGCGAGGTACCCGCGCCCACTTCCATGTCGTAGGGCTGGAGCAGTGCACAGCCTTGGTCTGCCCAGTACGACTGCAGCTTGAGAATGATTTGCTGGAAGGTCAACATGCGTGTCTGGCATGGCATCGAGGCCATGCACGGTTGGTAAAGGAGTACGCCCGGTGCCGCGCGCAAACCCTTGATTTTACGAGCGGAGCCCGCGCCCGGGGATTACAAGCAAAAAGAGCCGCAAGCGCTTATCAATCAAGCGCAAGCAGCTCTTATTTTAATAGCAATCAAAAATGAAAGGCTCAGGACTCCCAGCGGCGCAGGACCAAGCTGGCGTTGGTGCCGCCAAAACCGAAGCTGTTGGACAGTGCGGTGCGGATCGGCGCATCGCGCGTCACCGTCACCAGGGGCATGCCTTCGGCGGCGGGCTCCAGCGTCTCGACATTGGCCGAACCGGCGATAAAGCCCTTGCGCAGCATGATGAGGCAGTAGATGGCTTCCTGCACGCCCGTGGCACCCAGTGAGTGGCCCGTGAGCGACTTGGTGGAGGAGAACGGCGGGATTTTGTCACCAAACACGGCACGGATGGCGCGCAATTCCGGCACATCGCCCACGGGCGTGGAGGTGCCGTGCGTGTTGATGTAGTCAACGGGGCCGTCCAGCCCCTCGATGGCCTGGCGCATGCAGGCCATGGCGCCCTCACCCGAAGGAGCCACCATGTCTTCACCGTCGGAGGTTGCGCCAAAGCCCACCACCTCACCCAGAATGGTGGCGCCGCGCGCCTGCGCGTGCTCCAGGCTTTCCAGCACCACGGCGCCGCCGCCACCGGCAATGACGAAACCGTCACGGTTGGCGTCGTAAGCGCGCGAGGCTTTCTCGGGTGTGTCGTTGTACTTGCTCGACATGGCGCCCATGCCGTCAAACAGCAGGGCCATCCCCCAGGACAGCTCTTCGCCACCACCGGCGAACATCACGTCCTGCATGCCCCAGGCGATCTGCTGCGCCGCCACACCAATGCAGTGCGCCGAAGTGCTGCACGCCGAGGTGATGGAGTAATTGATGCCCTTGATGCCGAAGTTGGTGGACAGGCAGGCCGAAACCGTGGAGCTCATGCAGCGCGTAACCTGGTACGGCCCCACGCGGCGGATGCCCTTGCTGCGCAAGGTGTCGGCCGCCTCGATCTGGTTGGCCGGCGAACCGCCGCCTGAACCCATGATGAGCCCGGTACGCGGGTGCGAAACCTGTGCAGGTGTCAGTCCTGCTTCGGCAATGGCGTTGGTCAGCGCAATGTGGGCATACGCCGCTGCATCGCCCATGAAACGCAACTGCTTGCGGTCAATCAACTCTTCCAGGTTGATGTTCGGAATACCGGCCACCTGGCTGCGCAGGCCAAGCTCGACAAAGGCTGGCATGGCACGGATGCCCGAGCGGCTTTCGCGCAGCGAAGCCTCTACCGCAGCGTTATCGTTGCCAATGCACGAAACAATGCCTGTGCCAGTGATGACGACGCGCTTTTTCATGCCGCACCTCCCTGGCCGCCTTCCTCGCGCAGGAACAACCCCACACGCAGGTCGTTGGCCACATAGATTTCCTTGCCATCGGCCAGAAGGCGCGCATCACCGATGGCCATGTTGAGCTTGCGCTTGATGACGCGCTTGATGTCGATCTCGTAGGTGACCAGCTTCACGTCCGGGCCGACTTCGCCCGTGAATTTGACCTCCCCAGCCCCCAAGGCGCGGCCCTTGCCGGGAAGCTGCAGCCAGGTCAGGTAAAAACCAATCAATTGCCACATGGCGTCCAGCCCCAGGCAGCCCGGCATGACAGGATCGCCCCGGAAGTGGCAGTCAAAAAACCACAGGTCAGGCTTGACGTCAAGTTCAGCCACGATTTTTCCCAGCCCATGCGCGCCGCCATCGCTGTCGATGTGCGTGATGCGGTCGAACATCAGCATGGGTGGCAGCGGCAGGCGCCCGCTCTCGGGCGTGAACAGCCGTCCTTCACCCGAGGCAATCAATTGTTCATAGGAAAAGGAATCTGCCATTTTCAGTCGTGCTCCAGATCAGCGTGCATACCGCCGTGATTGACCATCGCGCCTATCGCTTTGTGTTTGATTGTAGGAACCATTATCCCGTATGGACGGCGCCATTCCAGCAGCGGCGCATCCCTGCCGCCGCCAGCGCCAGCACACCGAGTGCCCACAGCGGCCACAGGCCAAAACGCGATACCCAGGCGGCATAGGGCGTGGCGGCGCCGCTGCGCCCTTGCACTTCACCTTTGAGCATGCCGCGCATGTGGCGCTGCAACTGGTGCGTGACGATGCCCCGGTGGTCGATGATGGCCGTGGCGCCGGTGTTGGTGGCGCGCACCATGGGCCGCTCGAACTCCAGCGTGCGCATGCGGCTGATGGCCAGATGCTGGTCGATGGCCAGGGTGTTGCCGAACCAGCCAATATTGCTCAGGTTGACGAAGATTGTGGGCGCGTTTTCGGCCTGCGCAAACTGCACAGCCAGCTCTTCGCCGAACAGGTCTTCGTAACAAATATTGGGGGCAATGCGCTCCCCTTGCCATGCGAACGGCGCCTGTGCAAGACTGCCCCGGCTGAAATCGCCGAGCGGGATATTCATGCGTTCGGTGAACCAGCGAAAAAAGGGTGGAATGAATTCGCCAAACGGCACCAGGTGGTGCTTGTCGTACCGGTACGGCGCCAGCAGGCCGGACTGAAATCCGAGCACCGAGTTGGTGTAGCCCGTATCCAGGCTGCCCAGGGGTATGCCCAGCAACGCCGCCTGCCCTTTGCGTGCAAAGTGCTGCGCGATGGCATCGAGGTAGCCGGGCGTGAGTTGCTGGGGCAGTAGCGGAATGGCGGTTTCAGGCGCTACGACGAGCGCACCCTCCAGGCTGGTGAGCCGGTCTCCATACCACTGCAGCGCCATAGGCACACCGCTCCCTGGTTGAAACTTTTCGTCCTGCGGTATGTTGCCCTGCAGCAGGACCAGCGGCAGCGCAGGCGCGGCAGGTGCCATGGGCGTATGGCACAGATTCACGGCACAGTGGCGCTGCAGGGCGGCGCCGCCGCCCAGAATCAACAGCGCCAGCGCCAGCGCCCAGGCGCGCGGGTTGCGCAGGTCGCGGCGGCGCACCTGCACCAGCAGCATGGCCAGCACGGCCGCAGCACATCCGATGCCGTACACGCCCACGATGCGTGCCAGCGCAGCCAAGGGCCCTTCCACGTGGGCGTAGCCTGCGGCGCCCCACGGAAACCCCGTCCACCATTGGCCTCTGGCCAGTTCGGCCAGCAGCCAAACCATTCCAAAAAAGAGAGCACCTAGCGCCCGCCCCTTGGGCGCTAGAGCCTTAAAAAAACCGGAAATCACTGCATAGTAAACACCCAGAAACGCGGCCAACGCCAGCACCGCTGCGGCCGCGAGGGGCGCCGCCAAACCGCCGTAGGTGTGCATGGAGATATAGAGCCACCAGAACGTGCCCGCCAACCAGGCTGTGGCAAAAACCCAGCCGATTCCAGCAGCGCGGCGCCAGCCCATGGGGCGGTGCAGCAACCAGGCCAGCACGGCCATCGAAGCCAGTTGCAGCCACCAGGCGGGCTGCCCGCTACCCGGTAAAGCCAATGAGGCAGCCTGTGCCAGCCCCGCGCACAGCGCCAGCGGCCATTGCCACGGTGCCGCGTGCGGCACTTGCACAGGGGCCAAGGCCATCAGGCGAGCGCCGCCGTATCCTGGTCTGCCGGTGACACCTTGAACCAGCGCACAGCCCCGCCCTTGGTATGCAGCACGACGAAGACCAGCCCCCACAGCACGGCCTCTTCACCGCGCTTGGGCACATGGCCCATTTCGTGGGCGATCAGGCCGCCAATGGTGTCAAAGCTTTCGTCCGGGTCGCTGCAGGTGATCTGCGCGCCAAAGGCCTCGGCCACGCGCTCCACGGGCGTGTCGCCACTCACGCGGTAGGTGTGGTCGGCCAGGCCGAAAATGTCGCCCTCGTCTTCAGGAATGTCGAATTCGTCTTCGATCTCACCCACGATCTCTTCGAGCACGTCCTCAATGGTGACCAGGCCGGCCACACGGCCAAATTCGTCAATCACCACAGCCAGATGGTTGCGGTTGCCACGGAATTCCCGGAGCAGATCGTGCAGGCCCTTGGTCTCGGGCACGAAGACTGCAGGGCGCAGCAGCGCACGGATGTTCAAAGTGGGCGACCGCTGCAGCTTGAGCAAGTCTTTGGCCATGAGAATGCCGATGATGTTCTCACGCTCGCCCTGGTACACCGGAAAGCGCGAATGCGCCGTGTTGATGATGGTCTTGAGCAGTTCGTCGTAAGGTGCGTCGATGTTCACGACGTCCATGCGGGGTGCAGCCACCATCACATCCCCGGCCGTGCGATCGGCCATACGGATCACACGCTCGAGCATCACGCGCGAATCGGCGCCGATCACATCGTTGTTTTCGGCGTCGGCCAGGGCTTCTATCAGTTCTTCGGGAGAATCCGGGCCAGGGTGGATGAACTCAACCACCTTCTGCAGGAATGTGCGCTTGTCTTCCTTTTCAGGCGCGCGCGCGGGGTGGGGGTCTGACACAGCCTAGGAGTGCAGGACGTGCGGTAGTGAAACAGACCGCTAGGATAACGGATTGCTGTGACAAGGCTCCACAGCCCCCGTCTGACGCTCACTCGGTTTCGTGCGCCCGTTGCATGCCCGCCAGAAAGTCCCAGAACTGCTTGGCCTGGCGCTTGATCTGGTAGTCCACCTCGGCGTACTGCTGTTCCACCATCTCGGTCATGCGTGTATCGAGGTTGGCGGGGGGCAGTTGCAGGAATGCTTCAGACTCGGTGCCATCGCGCTGCACCACCGCACCGGCGTTGCGTGCGATCTTGAGCATCGCGGCATTTTCAGACAACGCATGGATGAACACCATGCTCACGCCTTCATTGCGCGCATGCATCACGGCCCGCTCAAACAGGCGCGCACCATAGCCACGTCCGCGGGCTGACTTCAGCACGGAGACTCCGAATTCCGCGCAGTTCTGGTGCCCCGGCATCGTGGTGTAGGCCAGGTGTGCCATGGCGATGAGTTCCAAGCGCCGGTTGTAGATACCGAAGATGTCATCGCGATCGAAGTTGAGCTGGTCGGCATACCGGCGGATCTGATCGTCGCTCGCCGCATAGCCAAAGCGCAAATAGCGATCTGCCGGCTCCAACGCCAGCAAGTGCGCCGCAATGCGCTCTCGGTAGCTGGGACCCAAAGACCGGATGGGCACCATCAAAGGGGCCTTGGTGTCGCCAATTTTGCGTTCGCTCGCCGGGCGCAACAGGCTGGAACCTGCATCCAAGGAAGCTTTGAGCCAGTCTTTGATTTCAGTCATGGACTCAATATAAGGGTTTTCCCTGGGTATTCCAAGCCTTTTTTGCTGCACTGCAACAAATTAGAGTATCCAGACCAATTCTTCAATGAAATCAAGCATTTGTTACAACTTAGCCAATACAACCTTCACACCGGAACGGCCGTGGTGGCCTTCACTCGGTCGAGCACAAAGCTGGTTTTGCAGTCTTGCACGCTGGGGTGCTTTAGCAGTGTGTCCATGATGAAGCGGCTGTAGTGCGCCATGTCGGCCACCACTACGCGCAGCAGGTAATCCATCTCACCCGTCAGCGACGCGCACTCGACCACCTCGGGCCAGGTCTGAACACTCGCGCGAAACAAGTCCATGGGGTTGCGCTTGTGTGTCTCGGTGTGCTTTTCGAGGCGCACGTTGAGGTAGGCCGTCAGGCCCAGCCCCACGGCTTCGGGCTTGACCAGGGCGACATAGCGATCGATCACGCCGCTGTCTTCCAGCCGCTTGACGCGGCGCAGCACCGCACTGGGCGACAGGCCTACCTGCGCCCCGATCACGTCGTAGGTTTCGCGCCCGTTGTGCTGTAAACAGCGCAATATGGCCCGATCCAGCTTATCTAATGCGTCATTGACTCCCATGACGCACGATTTTACGCACACCCTGGATTTTGCGCACACGAGACCACCCACCCGGGTATGTCCCGATGGCGACAGAAAACACAAAAAGGAAGAATTTCACTTGCAAAAACGTACGGTCGTTCGTTTATTGCGCATACAACAATCCTATCCAGGAGACATCCATGACCGGTTTCTTTCGCCGCCTGCTGCGCGGCCTGGCTTTTGCTGCCACAGCACTAGCCCTGCTCCCCCTGCAAAGCGCCCATGCGGCGGGCAGCTACACGCAAACGCGCTACCCCATCGTGCTGGTGCACGGGCTGTTCGGGTTTGACTCAGCGCTGGGCGTGGACTACTTCTACGGCATTCCTGGCGCCCTGCGCAGCGACGGTGCCAAGGTCTATGTGGCCCAGGTGTCGGCCGCCAACAGTACCGAGGTACGCGGCGAACAGCTGCTCGCCCAGGTGAAGAACATCCTGGCCCTCACAGGGGCCGCCAAGGTCAACCTGATGGGCCACTCGCATGGCGGCCCCACCGCCCGCTACGTGGCGGGCGTCGCACCGCAGCTGGTGGCCTCGGTCACCTCCATCGGCGGTGTCAACCGCGGCTCGCGCGTCGCCGACATCCTGCGCGGCGTGGCTCCGGCAGGCTCCGTCAGCGAAACCTTGGCCAATGGCGCAGCCTCGGCGCTGGTGTCTCTGATCAACATCACCTCGGGCGGCACGGGCCTGCCACAAATGCCAGTGGCTGCACTGGACTCGCTCACCACGGCGGGGTCTGCCAAGTTCAACCAGCGCTTTAGCGCAGGCGTGCCCACCAGCGGCTGCGGCAATGGCGCTGAGCTGGTGAATGGCGTGCGCTACTACTCGTGGACCGGCACCCAGCCCGTCACCAATATTTTCGACCTGAGCGACGGCGCTCTGGGCGTGCTCGGCCTGGTGTTTGGCGAGGCCAATGACGGCCTGGTCTCGGCCTGCTCTTCGCGCCTGGGCAAGCACCTGGGTGATTATCGCCAGAACCACCTGGACGAAGTGAACCAGTTGCTCGGCCTGCGCGACTGGTTCTCCACCGACCCCGTCACCCTGTACCGCCAGCAGGCCAATCGCCTCAAAACCGCCGGTCTGTGAAAAAACGCATAGGCGCACGAACGCTGGCCGTCTGCGCCCTTGTGGGCGCGGGTGCTGTCGGGTGGCTGGCGCTGTCCAATGGCAGCCCACTCTCCACCAGCGCACCGGGCAGTAGCTCCAGCGCCCGTGCGCCATCGGCGCCCGGTGCGCAAGTCGCCTCAACTTCGTATGCCGCCGCCGGGCACGGCCGCACCTCTGGCTCCACGGCCGCCGACCCATTGCTGACACCTGGACTGCGCTACGCGCTGGAAGCACTGCTGATGGCCGCCGGAGAAACGTCCGACCCACAGCGACTTAAGCAGCGCCTTGAAGCCCTGGTAGGCCAGCATTTCCCCCCAGAACTTGCCACCCGTGCCCTGGCCCTGGCACACCGCTATGTGGATTACCGCGTAGCCCTCGGTCAGTTGCGCCCCCCGTCCGACCAGACCGACCCGCAAGCACTGCGCACCGTAATGGCCGAGCGGCAAAGGGTGCGATTGCAGTATTTTGACGGTGACGAATTCGACGCCCTTTTTGCCCAAGACCTGGCCCTGGACGAATACATGCTGGCGCGGCTCGAGATCGAGCGCAACAGCGCCTTGACTCCGGAACAAAAGCGCAGCGCCTTGCAAGAGGCCGAACAGGGACTGGACCCTGCCTTGCGCGCGCAGCGCGCCGAAGCTGTGGCCCACGAGGGCGTGGCGCAGCAGACCGCCGCCTTCAATGCCCAGGGCGTGGACGAACGCACACGCCATGCGCAGCGCAGCGCCGAGTACGGCCCCGAGGCTGCCCAGCGCCTGGCCCAGCTCGACCGCGAACAAGGGGACTGGAACGCCCGCCTGGACCAGTACCAGCAGGCCATGGCCAGCACACAGGACCCGACACGCCTCGCCCCCCTGCGATCCCGGCTTTTTTCTCCCGAAGAACAGTTGCGCGTCGAAGCGGCCCTGGCCGCACGGGCGCTACCCTCCCCACACTAGCGCTGGCAGCCCGCTGCGGCCTCCAGCCGCCGTTGCATGCAGTATTTCAAGCGCTCGGATCGTGATACAGCGCAAATTTCCTGCAAAAAATCACATCTACAGGCCAAACTACGCCTGAATGCTGAGGGCTGCATTGCCTACAGTTCATGACATAAATCAATCCACAAATGGAGACAGCATGAACGCAGCACTTTCGGGGCACGCCCTGGCGCCCACCGATGCCTGGGACAACCCCATGGGCACCGATGGCTTCGAATTCATCGAATACGCCGCGCCCGATCCCGCAGCCATGGGCCGCTCGTTTGAAGCCATGGGCTTCAAGCCCGTGGCGCGCCACCGCCACAAGAACGTGCTGCTGTACCGCCAGGGCACGATCAATTTCCTCATCAACGCCGAACCCGACAGCTTTGCGCAGCGCTTTGCACGCCAACACGGCCCCAGCGTGTGTGCGATTGCCTTCCGGGTGCATGACGCCAAGGCCGCCTACGAGCGCGCCGTGTCGCTGGGCGCCTGGGGCTACGCCGGCAAGGCAGGCCCGGGCGAGCTGAACATCCCGGCCATCAAGGGCATTGGCGACAGCCTGATCTACTTTGTGGACCGCTGGCGCGGCAAGGGCGGTGCACAGCCCGGCGACATCGGCAACATCGGCTTCTTCGACGTCGATTTCGAGGCCCTGCCCGGCGTGAGCGCGCAGGAAGCGCTGCACCCCTTTGGCCATGGGCTGACCTACATCGACCACCTCACGCACAACGTGCACCGGGGCCGCATGGGCGAGTGGGCTGACTTCTACGAGCGCCTGTTCAATTTCCGCGAGGTGAAGTACTTCGACATCGAAGGCCAGGTCACCGGCGTCAAGAGCAAGGCCATGACCAGCCCCTGCGGCAAGATTCGCATTCCCATCAACGAGGAAGGCAAGGAGAACCCCGGTCAGATCCAAGAATACCTGGACATGTACAACGGCGAGGGCATTCAGCACATTGCCATGGGTTCGGACGATCTCTACAAAACCGTGGACGCGCTGCGCACCAGCGGCGTGCGCCTGCTCGACACCATCGACACCTATTACGAACTGGTGGACAAGCGCATCCCCGGCCACGGCGAGCCGCTCGAAGAACTGCACAAACGCAAGATCCTGATCGACGGCAAAAAAGACGCGCTACTGCTTCAAATCTTCAGCGAGAACCAGCTCGGCCCGATCTTCTTCGAGTTCATCCAGCGCAAGGGAGACGACGGCTTCGGCAACGGCAACTTCAAGGCGCTGTTCGAGAGCATCGAGCTCGACCAGATCCGCCGTGGTGTGCTCAAGGCGCCGAAATAAACCAGCCCCCCTGAGGTGCTGCGGGCAGGGGGACGCCGCCAGCGCGGCGGGGCGGCCCTTGCGCGGCGGCCGCTGGCTTGGGCCGCGCCAGTTTCATGCGCCGTGGTCGGTGCATGTCCCATGAAAACAGAAAAGGAGACTCCCATGGCCGTCGAACCCGCCGTCTATGGCGCCAGCGAACGCCCGCCGCGCGGCGACTATGCCCGCGCGGGCGCCGACTACACCTGCGCCCAGGACTACACCCGCTACACCCGCGCCGACCACGACACCTACCGGCGCCTGTACGAACGCCAGAGCGCGTTGCTGCCAGGCCTGGCGAGCGAAGCCTTTATCGCGGCCCTGCCCTCACTGGGCGCACGCGAACAGATTCCGCGTTTTGAAGACATCAACGAGCGCCTGCATCGTGCCACCGGCTGGGAAATTGTGGCCGTCCCGGGGCTGATCCCCGAAGTGCCCTTCTTCACGCTGCTGGCGAACCGCAAGTTCCCGGTAACCGACTGGATCCGCACGCCCCAGGAGTTCGACTACATCGTCGAGCCCGACATCTTCCACGACCTGTTCGGCCATGTGCCGCTGCTGTTCAACCCGGTGTTCGCCGACTATGTGCAGCGCTACGGCCAGGGCGGCCTCAAGGCCCACGGCCTGGGCGCCTGCGAGATGCTCTCGCGCCTGTACTGGTACACCATCGAATTCGGCCTGATCCGCGAGGCTGGCGGCCTGCGGGCCTACGGGGCCGGTATTCTGAGCTCCTCGGGCGAGCTGCCGTACGCCGTACAAAGCCCGGAACCGCAGCGCCTGCCACTGCAACTGGAGCGCACCATGCGCACGCGCTACAAGATCGACACCTACCAGCAGACCTACTTTGTCATCGACAGCTTCCAGCAACTGTTCGATATGACGGCTGCTGACTTTGCCCCGCTGTACGAGCGCCTGCGCGGTCAGCCGGAGTTTGCCGCGCAAGCCTAGCTCCACAAGCATTGCAGCCGTTTTCACACCGCCCTGCAATAAACATCACTCCGCAGGGCAGCGACATGGCCTACAGTGGCATCCATGAACTCTGCCAGCCCCGCAATCACGGCAACACCCTCCGAGCGCGCCGCGCGCCAGACCGCGGTGGTGCAAGCCCTGCTGCAGCACCTGCCCGCGCATGCCCTGCTGTGGCATTCCGAAGACACCACGCCCTACGAGTGCGACGGCCTGACCGCCTACCGCCAGCGTCCGCTGGTCGTTTGCCTGCCCGAAACCACGGCGCAGGTACAGGCGGTGCTGCAGGCCTGCCACCGCCTGGGTGTGCCCGTGGTGGCGCGCGGCGCCGGCACCGGCCTGTCGGGAGGCGCCCTGCCCCACGCGATGGGCGTGACGCTTTCACTCGCCAAATTCAACCAGATCTTGTCGTTAGACCCCGTCAGCCGCACCGCCCGCGTCCAGTGCGGCGTGCGCAACCTGGCCATCAGCGAAGCAGCCGCGCCCTATGGCCTGTACTACGCACCCGACCCCAGCAGCCAGATCGCCTGCACCATCGGCGGCAACGTGGCCGAGAACTCGGGCGGCGTGCACTGCCTGAAATACGGGCTGACGGTGCACAACGTGCTGCAGGTGCGCGGCTTCACCGCCGAGGGCCACGAGGTGACCTTCGGCAGCGAAGCCCTGGACGCCCCCGGCTACGACCTGCTGGCCGCTGTGATCGGCAGCGAGGGCATGCTGGCCGTCACCACCGAAGTGACCGTCAAGCTGGTTCCAAAGCCCCTGCTTGCGCGTTGCATCATGGCCAGCTTCGATGATGTGCGCAAAGCCGGTGACGCCGTGGCAGCAGTGATCGCCGCCGGCATCATCCCGGCGGGCCTGGAGATGATGGACAAGCCCATGACCGCCGCCGTGGAAGACTTTGTGCATGCGGGCTACGACCTCACGGCCGAGGCCATACTGTTGTGCGAGAGCGACGGCACACCCGAAGAGGTGGAGGAGGAAATCGGACGCATGAGCGCGGTGCTGCAGGCTGCAGGCGCCACCGCGCTGACCGTGAGCACCAGCGAAGCCGAGCGCCTGCGCTTTTGGAGCGGGCGCAAAAACGCCTTCCCCGCCAGCGGCCGCATCAGCCCCGACTACATGTGCATGGACTCGACCATTCCACGCCGACGCCTGGCCGACATCCTGCTGGCCATCCAGGACATGGAGAAGAAGTACGGCCTGCGCTGCGCCAACGTGTTCCATGCGGGTGATGGCAACCTGCACCCGCTGATCCTGTTCGATGCCAACGACGCCGACCAGCTGCACCGCTGTGAGCAGTTCGGCGCCGAAATCATGGAGACCAGTGTGGCCATGGGCGGCACCATCACGGGCGAGCACGGTGTGGGCGTGGAAAAGCTGGGCACCATGTGCGTGCAGTTCACCGCCGAGGAACTGGCCCAGATGTCCAGCGTCAAGCACGCCTTCGATCCGCAGGGCTTGCTCAACCCGGGCAAGGTCATTCCCACGCTGAACCGCTGCGCCGAGTACGGCAAGATGCTGGTGCGCGGCGGGCAGATCAGCCACCCCGACCTGCCCCGCTTTTAAGCCCCGCGCATGCAAGTGCTTCAGGGGCTGGCCATCCTGCTCACGCTGCAGTCGGTGGGCGAGGCTCTGTCGCGGCTGTTGCACCTGCCCTACCCCGGCCCGGTGATTGGCATGGTGCTGCTGCTGGGCGCACTGCGCTGGCCTGCAGTGCAGCAGCGTGTGCAAACCGTGGCCCGCTTTTTACTGGCCCACTTGTCACTGCTGTTTGTACCCGTGGGCGTGGGCGTCATTTCCCAGCTCGGGCTGCTGGCAGAGCACGGGTGGCGGCTGCTGGTGGTGATCGTGGTGTCCACGTGGATCGGCCTGGCTGTTACGGCGCTGGTGCTACGACAGCTGATGCGCCAGGCTCCACCATCGGGAGACAGGGAATGACGGACTTCGTGCAACTGTGGGTGTACCTCTCGTCCACACCGCTGTTCGGGCTCAACGCCACGCTGGTGGTCTATGTGCTGGCATTGGCATTTTACACGCGCATGGGGCAGGCGCCCTGGGCCAACCCAGTGCTGTGGTCCATGGTGGTGCTGGGCCTGGGTTTGCTGGCCACGGGCACGGCCTACCCCACCTACTTTGCCGGGGCGCAGTTCATCCACTTCCTGCTCGGGCCCGCCGTGGTGGCGCTGGCCTGGCCGCTGTGGGAGCGGCGCGCCGAACTGCGCGTACGCTGGGGGCGCTTTACGCTGGCCTCGGTGGTCGGCGGCGCGGCCGCGGCAGGCAGCGCCGTGGGCCTGGCCTGGGCACTGGGACTGCCCCTGGAAATCGTGCTGTCGCTGGCGCCCAAGTCGGTCACGGCCCCCGTGGCCATGGGTATTGCCGACAAGATTGGCGGCAATGCATCCCTGGCCGCAGTTTTTGCCGTGGTGACGGGGCTGGTTGGCGCACTCAGCGGCAAAACCCTGTTTACCTTGCTGGGCATCGGTACCGACGCCACCGACTGGATGGCCCGTGGCTTTGCCATGGGCACGGCCGCCCACGGCATTGGCGCCGCACGGGCGCTGCAGGTGCACCAGGATGCTGGCGCCTGGGCCGCGCTGGCGCTGGGGCTGCAGGTGGTGACAGCGTCGCTGCTGATCCCGCTGATCGCGGGTTGGTTCTGATCAAACCAGCGCCAACAACCAGTCCCGGAACATTTGCAGCGCCTCGGGCCCCGGCCGGTGCTGCGGCTGCACGAACCAGTAGCCCTGTTCGCCCGCAAGCACCTGCGCGTGCGCCTGCACCAGGCGCCCACTGTCCAGCGCCTCCTGCGCCAGCAACTGCGGCACCAGCCCCACACCCAGGCCTGCGGCGGCAGCGGCCATCACCATGGAAAACAACTCATAGCGTGGCCCGCGCGAGGCGTGCAAGGTGTAATGCCAGCCACGCTCGGCATACCAGCCGCGCCAGGCGTTGGCGCGCGATGCCAGCGTGAGGTGCGGGCAGTGCAGCCAGGCCGCCTCGTCGTGCAGGGCGTGCGCGGCGGCGTACTGCGGGCTGCACACGGGCACGCACGGCCCCTCGGGCAACACCATGCCGCCCTGCGTGTCGGGCCAAAGCCGGTCGCCGTAGTAAATAGCGGCATCGAAGCCGCTCTCGTCAAAAGCGAACACCTCGGAGCGCACCGAGAGGTTGAGCGTAATGCGCGGGTGCAGCGCCGCAAACTGCGGCAGGCGCGGGATGAGCCACTGCGTGCAGAACGTGGAGACCACGGCCAGGTTCAGCACATAGCCTTCCTCGCGCCCCACGCGGATCTCCTGCGTGTCGCGCTCGATCTGCTCCAGGTGCAGGCGGATGCGCGCCGCATAGCTGCGCCCGGTATCGGTCAGCAGGAGGCGGCGGCGCGCACGCACGAACAGCGTCACCCCCAGGCGGTCCTCCAGGGCCGCCACATGGCGGCTCACGGCACTGGGCGTGAGCGCCAGCTCCTCGGCTGCACGGGAGAAGCTCAGCAAGCGCGCCGAGGCCTCGAACGCCTGGAGCACACCCAGGCTGGGGATGTCTTTTCTCATGCCCGATAGATTCAAAAAACTCAACAACCATGAAGGATATAGCAGTTGTTGGGTGCGCAAAACGCAATTACCATGGCATGCATCGCCCACCCATAGCCCCCGCGCCGGCTGTGCACAGGGGCCGTGGCCGCCTCACCGTAGACGCCTTTCGGCATGGATTTATGAACGCCTCTTCGACCGCTCTTTTCGACTCCGTCCTGCAGCAACTGGGCCTGGACCTCGCCCCCTGGCGCGGCCAGGGCCTGAGCGTGCGCGCACCGCGCGACGGCGCCGTGTACGCCCAGCTCGCCAGCCACACCAGCGCGCAGGCCCAGGCGCTCATCGAGGGCGCG
>JAANMW010001800.1_pt1 | contig 21172 bp, 14 predicted proteins | sample 7279671 | NCBI WGS metagenome assembly JAANMW01 (sample SAMN14094541, study PRJNA606508) | bioreactor metagenome | isolation source: A lab-scale SPAN reactor treating ammonium-rich wastewater day 247 | place: Ireland: Galway | collected 2017-09-19
CCCCGCCCGGGTTTACCCGGACGGGGCCAATTGTCGGCGATGACCTACTTTCCCGCGGTGCAGTATCATCGGCGGCCGGGGCTTAACTGCTGTGTTCGGGATGGGAACAGGTGTGACCCCCGACCTGTGGTCACCGACAAAGCACGCGGCGCGCGTCAGCGCGGCGCGGGCGATGGATCGGACGAGAGCGCGGCAAGCGCCGCGTAGAGAGTGCCTGGAACGCCGGGCCGCGCTCCCCGGAGGGGATGCGCCGACGCCGCGGCGGCCGGTTGGTGCGACAAAGCCTTCGACCGTTAGTACCGCTCCGCTGAGGGCCTTTCAGCCCGTGCACGCGCGGCCTATCAACCTCGTGGTCTCCGAGGGGTCTTCCGTCTTTCGACCACCAGGCCTCATCTCGAGGGGGGCTTCCCGCTTAGATGCTTTCAGCGGTTATCCCTGCCCGACGTAGCTACCCTGCGGTGCGGCGAGCGCCGCAACAGGATCACCAGGGGTCGGTCCAACCCAGTCCTCTCGTACTAGGGTTGACTCCTCTCAAGCCTGGAACGCCCACAGCAGATAGGGACCGACCTGGCTCACGCCGGTCTGAACCCAGCTCGCGTACCGCTTTAATCGGCGAACAGCCGAACCCTTGGGACCACCTTCAGCCCCAGGATGCGATGAGCCGACATCGAGGTGCCAAACCGCACCGCCGCTATGGACGCTCGGGTGCGATCAGCCTGTTATCCCCGGGGTACCTTTTATCCGATGAGCTACGACCCTTCCACACGGGATCGCAGGATCACTAGAGCCCACTTTCGTGACTGCTCGGCCCGTCGGCCTCGCAGTAGAGCCGGCTTGTGCTCTTGCACTCTGAAACGCGGTTTCCATCCGCGCTGAGCCGACCTTTGCGCTCCTCCGTTACCTTTTTGGAGGAGACCGCCCCAGTCAAACTGCCCGACACGCACGGTCCCCCGCCCGGATTCACGGGAAACGGGGTTAGGCCACAAACGTATTCAGGGTGGTATTTCACCGTTGGCTCCACCCGGGCCGAAACCCGGGCTTCGAAGCCTCCCACCTATCCTACGCAGAACATGCTCGTGACCAATGCGAGCCTGCAGTAAAGGTCCACGGGGTCTTTCCGTCTTGCTGCGGGTAGGCGGCATCTTCACCGCCACTACTATTTCACCGAGTCGGTCGTGGAGACAGTGCTCCAGTGATTACGCTATTCATGCGCGTCGGAACTTACCCGACAAGGAACTTCGCTACCTTAGGACCGTCATAGTTACGGCCGCCGTTTACCGGTGCTTAAGTCGCGAGCTTCGCCGAAGCTGACCCGCTCCCGTGACATTCCGGTACCGGGCAAGCGTCACTCTGTATACATCCTCTTGCGAGTTGGCACAGAGCTGTGTTTTTGATAAACAGTTCCCAGAGCCTTTTCTCTGCGCCCCGAAGGGCCCCCTTCTTGCGAACGTACGGGGTGAATTTGCCTAGTTCCTTCACGACCGTTCTCTCGAGCGCCTGAGGCTATTCGCCTCGCCCACCTGTGTCAGTTTTGGTACGGGCCTCGCTTTGCCCGCGCGGCTTTTCTGGAGACTCCCGCCCCCGGGAACGGCCACAAGGGCCTGGGCACAACTGGTCGCCCACCCGAGCTGAGGAATCTGCACCGCGCTTCGATCTCCGCGAGGGGGCCGGAATATTCACCGGCTGTCCATCGACTACGCCTTTCGGCCTCGCCTTAGGTCCCGCCTCACCCTGGGCGGATGTACCTTCCCCAGGAACCCTTGGGCTTACGGCGAGCGGGATTCTCACCCGCTTTATCGTTACTCAAGCCCGCATATGCACTTCCTCACGCTCCACGGACCGTTCCCGGACCGCTTCACCGCCGAGAGGAACGCTCTCCTACCACGCTTGCGCGTCCGCGGCTTCGGCTCCCCGCTTATTCCCGATCATTTTCGGCGCCAGACTCCTCGGCCAGTGAGCTATTACGCACTCTTGAAATGGTGGCTGCTTCTAAGCCAACATCCTGGCTGTCACGGCAATCTGACTTCCTTACGAACTCAGCGGAGATTCGGGGCCTTAGCCGGCGGTCTGGATTGTTCTCCTTTTGACGACGGATATTGTCACTCGCCGTCTATCTCCCGGGTCTTGGCCGACGGTATTCGGAGTTTGGTTGAGCGCGGTAGGCTTGTGGCCCCCAACGCTCATCCAGTCGCTCTACCCCCGTCGGTTGCGCTCCCGAGGCTAACCCTAAAGTTATTTCGGAGAGAACGAGCTATCTCCCAGTTTGATTACACTTTAAGTCCTCCCCACAGCTCATCCCATGTCTTTTCAACGACAACGAGTTCGGGCCTCCAGGCGGTCTTACCCGCCCTTCACCCTGGCCATGGGTAGATCACTAGGTTTCGCGTCTAGCCCGTGCGACTGAACGCCCTGTTCAGACTCGCTTTCGCTCCGCCTCCGGCCCGATGGGCCTTAGGCTCGCCGCACAGACTAACTCGCGGGCTCATTATGCAAAAAGCACGCCGTCACCCCCCTTTCGGGAGGCTCCGACCGCTTGTAGGCACACGGTTTCAGGTACTCTTTCACCCCGCTCATCGCGGTGCTTGTCATCGTTCAGTCGCCTTACTGATCCACTATCGGTCGTTGAGGAGTACTTAGCCTTGGGGGGTGGACCCCCCGTGTTCAGTCCGGGTTCCACGGCACCGAACCTACTCAAGGGCTTACGCACGCTTCCGGGTACAGGGCTTTCACCTTCTCAGGCCGCGCATTCCAACGCGTTCGCTCTTCCGCGTACGCATCCGCTTTCGCTCGCCGCTACTCACGGAGTCGCTGTTGCTTTCCTTTCCTCCGGGTACTGAGATGTTTCAGTTCCCCGGGTTCGCTCCGCACGCCTATGCATTCAGCGGGCGGTGGCCCCGAAGGGCCGGGTTTCCCCATTCGGACATCCCAGGATCGACGCTCGGTTACCAGCTCCTCTGGGCTTTTCGCAGGTTCCCACGTCCTTCATCGCCTCTCAACGCCAAGACATCCACCGTGTGCCCTTCGTAGCTTTGTCGCACCAACCCGACGCCGCGGCCGCCTTCGACCGCAACCATCGCCATCGCTCGTTCTTGTCCGTGTTGATCCCGTTGACGCGACGCGGGAAGGCGTCCCCGCGCCGCGAAAGAAGCGACGGCCGTTGATGCAAACCCAAACCAGCACTCAGGCACTGCTCTACTTTGGTGCTTGTCAATCAACCCCGACGACACGGCCCGTCGCTCCACAGCGATCGAACCGCCCGCTCGTCGAGGCTGGCTCTCGTCCGTATCCGGTTGTCAAAGATCAGGGGCGACGCCGACGCATCGGCGGGCCTCGTGACCCGTCGCGGTTTCCCGCGTTGGGCTGAAAATCCGCCCCGATATGGGGCGAGGGGATACTACGCTGCGCCGAGGGGAGGTCAAGCCGCTGGACACCGTTCGTTCCGCGGTTTTTCAGCCGCCGCCGCCCCCACCGCCACCCTGTTTCCCGCCGCCGGAATCGGGGCGTTCGCGCGGGGTGTCGCGTTCACGCCGATCGGGAGCAGGACGACGCTCCGTCGGCTCGGGTTCGGGAGGAGTCTGGCCCTGTGTTCGGCCCTCCTCCGCCGACGCCGATAGGCCTCTGAACAGGGCCGTTGCCCGATCGTCGTCGGGATTGCGAACCAGGATCGTCCCGATCTGGTCCCTGAGAACCGCTTGGAACGCCTGGCGACGCGCACCGGTCAGGCCAGCATCGACCCCGCCCGGGAGCCGGGCCACATCCAGGAGCATGACATCCGCCGACAACGCCAAGGTCTTCGGCCCGGGCCGGGCATTCTCCGGGATCGGCGCGGGTGCTCCGGGCTGAGTCTCCCCGGCAGGCGGCGCAGCACGACGGCCTTCATCGCGGGGCGGCTCGAAGCGCTCGCCTTCCGGACGCCACTCCTCAGGCGGCCTGGTGATCTGCTGCTGCCCGGCCGAGGCGAGCTTGTCCAGATCCCAGAGCAGCAGCCCGTCGGGCAGTTGAGCCGTACCGCGGATGCTGTCACCCGGTTCGAGCGTTGCCCGCGCCCGCCGCCAGTACCCGTAGTAGAACTTGAACAGGTCCGCCGACGCCCTCGGACCGCGCCCGAGCGCATCCGCCTCGCTCGCACTCGTGATGAAGAAGTACTGCTCCGCGGGAACCTCGACCGGGGCTGTCCACTCCGACCACGGCCCCGGGAAGAGCGGGTCAGCGGCAAGGTTCTGCTGCTCCGGACTGAGGGACGTTTTGCCGAAAACGGGATTGTTCAGCACGAGTCGCATCCGGTAGCGAACGACCGACCCGGGGCGTGCCGTAACGTCGTGCGCCCACACGCGCAGCTCCGCGTTCTCGAGGAGGGGCGCGACACCCGTCCGTGCGTCCTGGCGGCGGGCGGGGTCGTCCGGTGTGCCGCCGAGGTCCTGCAGGCGCTTCACCTGAATCTCTCGCTGGCGCGCCACGCCCTCGCGCTGCGCCTGCAACCTCCTGACGTTGGCGTCCGCGGTCGCGTCGCGTTGGCCGGGCTGCGGCTCGCCGCGCGGGCTAGGCTCGCCGCGACGGACGGGATCGGGCGCACGCCGCTCGCCGCCGCCGGGGGCGCGTGCATCCTCGATGGCGCGGTCCAGGCCCGCGATGCGCTCGTCGAGCGCGGCGATCTGGCTCTTGACCCGCGCGATCTCCTGCGCTTCATCCGTCAGGCCGAGCGCCGCCACGGCCTCGCTCGGGCGCACCCACGCCGGCCCCGCGATCGTCCGCAGGTAGCCGGGCTGCACGATCTGCGGCATCGCGCGCCTCGCATCTTCGACGATGTAGCGGAGTTCCGCGGAGTTGGGGCGGTCGGTCCGCACTTCATGGATCAGGTCGAGCCGTCCGGGGATGGACGTGATCTCCGCCACGTTCGTCCACTCACCCGTTGCCGTGCGTTCCTCTCGCTGCAACTCGATCCCCAGCACCTCGAAGTTGTCGCGCCACCAGCCCGGGGGAAGGGGGCGCTGCGGCCCCTCGGGGCCGTCGGGATCGCGCAGCAGCGCTTCGCGCAGCGCACGCCCACTGAACGTCGCTTCCACGCTCACCGCCGCCTTGTCGAAAGGCTGCTCCGCGGGCAGGAAGGGGCGCAACTCGGGCGAGCCGACCCACTCGAACGGATCGACCGTGGCGATGTATGTGGCGGCGACCACGCCGGTCAGCGGTGGGATCGCCGGCATCGCCATCACCGTCTCGGCACCGGGCACGTCCTCGACGCCCTGAATCTCCGCGCCGGGGGTGCTCAGCGCGAATCGCGGCCGAGGCGAGATCGAACCCTCGATCCTCGCGGCGAAACGGTCTCGCAGCGCCTGCTCGGTGATCTCGGGCACGTCGGGCGAGGGGGCCGCCATCCGTGCCAGCAGCGCGTTCGCCTCGTTCTCCGCGGGCAGGAACCGCTGGTGCGGCGGGTACTCGCTCGACCCGATCTTCACCATGTTCGGCTCGACGACGAACTGCGCCGTCAGCGCGCCCAGCAGCACGAGCGAGACCGCCCCGAGCACGATCTTTTCCACGTTCTGCTCGAAAAAGTTCACGCCCTTGATCTTCATGATCGACTCCGACGCGCCGCCGGCGCGGTTGCATGCTCAGCCAGGCTCCCCGGTCAACTCCACGCCCAGCCGCTGGCGAACGTAGCGGGGCATCAGCGGGCCGGTCCATGAACGGAGCCAGAGCGTCTCCAGTTCCAGTTCAGCACGAACCACCGGCTCGCGCCCGTAGAAGTACCCCTTCTGCAGGTCGGCCCACACGTCCACCTCGGACAGGTTCACCGAGAGCACGGTGATCATGTTCGTCTGCCCCAAGGCGTCGAGGAAGACCGGCAGACGCTCCGACGACACCACAACCGTCATCTTCGCCCGTCGAACGTCGTACAGTTTGTTTGTCTCGCTCGACACCCGCCCCGTCACCGAGGTCGATCGGTCCAGTGGCACCGAACCCTCCGGTGCACTCAGCCTGGGCAGTTTTGCGTCGCCGTACAGCGGGAGATCCTCGACCGAGATCTTCTCGATGCGCTTGACGACCGCGTTCTCCACGTCCTGCCGGTCGCCGTCGGGCGAGGTGTTCGCTCTCGCCACAGCCGAGAGCAGGTCGCCCACCAGCCAGACGTCCCACTGCCACTGGAAGAGCTCCGCGACGTCCGGCAGCGCGCCGCCCTGCGCGTCGGTTACGCGCGGCGGCGGCAGGAGCGACGAGCGCTTATCGAACCCCGTCCGGTCCAGGCTCGTCAGGTCGGCGTACACGCTGATCTCGCGGGCGCGACGCTGATACTCCCCGATCCGGCGGTTCACCAGCTGCTCCGTCAGCTTCGCCTGCTGTTCCGCGGTCAACTGCCCGGTCGGGCTGTCCGCCAGGAGCCGCTCGCGCTCTCGCTCCTCCACGTCGCGCACGCTCTCGAACACACGCTCGGGCGAAGGGGGCGAGCCGGCGCCGATCTCGGCGAACAGCGTCTCGTAGAGCGAAGGTCGATCCCCCGACGAATCGCCCGCCAGAAGATTCAGCAACTCCCCCTTCAGCCGCAGCTGCTGCGTGGCGTCGCTCGGGGGATCGGGGAACAGCCCCTGCACCAGGGGGCGATGTCCGCGCCGGTTGAACTCCACCGCGCGACGCATCACACCCGACGCCTCCGCCGCCCGGCGGTCGCGCTGCTCCTTTACCCATGCCGTGAGCGCGGCGTTTGGCGCCTGGCGCGCCAGCTCCACCGGCCTCTCCTCCGGCAGCAACGACGGGATGACGTAGCTCACCCGGGCGTTCTGGATTTGCCGCAACTGATCGTTGCCCTCCTTCTCCGCAGCCTCCCTGATCTTCCCGTTCATCCTCGAGCTGAAGACGAACCCGAGCGGCAGCGAGACGACCACGACAACCGTGCAGATCACGACCACGAGATGAGACTTCACCCAACCCAGCACGCCCTTCACCGGTCGCCCTCCTCGGACGCCTTCGCGTCCTGCAACACCGCCTCGAACGTGATCGTGATCGTGGACTCAACCGCGCCCTCGGCCACGCGCTTCTCGGGGGCGGCGATCGGCGCCAGACGGACCAGCCCCGTCTCGGCCTCGAATGAATCGCGCGACTGCGCCGGCGTCGCGCCCTCGCCCATCAGGTTCATCCGCACGGGCACCTGCTCCTGCACTGCACCACGCCCCCGACCCTCGTATCCGGGCTCCTCGTAGGCGGGCACGTCACGCCCCCCGCGCACGCCTCGGGTCGGGGTGGCACGTGCTGTCGTCGCCGACGGCTCGGAGGCAAGCGCGGTCTGCACGATCCGCAGCGTGCCTTCGCCGAGCGTCTCGATCGAGTATGGCACGCCGTCACGCTTCGCGTTCTGCGAGAGCCACCGCATGATCGACTCGGTCGCCAGAATCCGCGCCTCCTGAGCGTTGCGCGGCGTGGTCAGTTCCATGGTCACCCGCACCCGCGGGCGCCCCGCGCCGGGGCCTTGGGGCTGCGAGGTGTCCTCGCCGCCGCTCCAGCGCTCTTCGTCCTCCTGGAACGCGCGCCGCCCGCTGTACTCGCTCGAGGGCACGTCGCGCCCGCCCTCGAAGCGGCTCGGCGCCGGGCCGGGCCCCGCGGCGACGGGCGTCTCTGCGTAGAGGTACTGCGTGCTGAGGCGACGCAGCATGACCGCCGGCGCTCCCGTCGCCGCGCGGTTCGCCTCTTCGATCATCCGGCTCGCGTCGTCCAGGATGAAGGGGATCACCTCGCGCCGGTCGAACACCGAGAGCATGTTCGCCGCGTCGAACGCACCCTGCCCGACCGACGTCACGCCCGCGGCGTTCGCCTCGCTCACGAGCGTGCGCGACATCGTGACCGCGCGGTTGATCGACGCTGGCGCGGGCGTCGCCGCAGCCGCGTTCTTGTCCATCAGAGGCCGAATGAACATCGCCCCCGTGGCCGCGAGAGAAAGCCCGGCCGCCGCCAGGAACCACCGCTTCTTGCGCTCCCACATCGCCTCGCGCGAGACCTGCACCGGCATCAGGTTCGCTTGGAGCGTGCCCATGCCGAGTCCCTGGAGCGCGAGGCCGTAGGCCGTGCACATGTTCAGCGAGAGCGCCTCGAACTCGGCCGCGCGAGGCCCCTCCGCCGTCAGCCCCTTGAAGGCGTCGATGCGGTAGACGTTGATGCCCAGCTGCTGCTTCAGGTACTTTCGCAGCCCGGGCAGCTTGAACGTCGAACCCATCCCGATGAGTCGCGTCAGGTCCGCTTCGCGGTGCAGCGACTGGTAGTACCCCACCGAACGCTGCACGTCCTGCACCAGGTCCGTGAACACCGGACGCATCGCCTGGAAGACGTGGCGGGCGTGCTTGCTCTGCTCGGCCTCGCGCTTGAGCTTCTCCGCCTTCGGGTAGCTCAGCTTGAACTGCTCGACGAGCGCCTTCGTGAACTCGTGCCCGCCGATCGGGAACGTGCGGATCCACACCCGCCCTGCGTCCGCGATGATCAGGTCCGTCGAGGTCGTCCCCACGTCCAGCAGGATCGTCCCCTGCGTCTTTTCGGTGAACTGCAGGTCGTACGCCATCGCGTTGTAGACCGCCACGGGCGACAGCGTCACCAGGTCGGGCACGATCCGCATGTCGCGCAGCAGCATCAACTCGCCGTTGATCCGCTCCTTTGTGATCGCGAAGATGCCCACCTCGACGTCCGGAGAATCCGGGCTGACGAACGTCTGGTAGTCCCACTCCACCTGTTCGAGCGGGAACGGGATCTGCTGCACCGCCTCGAACTTCACGATGTCCGGCACCTTCTTCGGATCCACCGGCGGCAGCTTCGCGAACCGCGCGAACGCCGAGTGCCCGGGCACGCTCACCGCGATCGTCGCGTTGCTCAGGTCGAACTCCGTCACCAGCCGACCCAGCGCGACGCGCTTCGCGTCCTCCTGGTCCAGTTCCGGCGTCGAGAGCACCTTCGCGTGCGGGATGTAGGCGAAATCGACCACCCGCGGGCGGTCGTCCACGACCTCCAGTTTCAGGGCCTTCACGGCCCCGGCCCCGACCTCGATCCCCCAGCAGGTGTTCGCGGCTGGCATGGCAACCCTCGCTGCGGCGACGCCCGACGGACGTTCGCCGATCGAACCGACGACCCTCGGCTCGTTCCGGACGCGGGGCGCACGCCCCGCCACGGCATCCTACACGGGCCGACCAGCCCGAGCCGCCCCGGAACCTCTCCGGCACGCCCCGAGCGACCGTCGATACGCCGCAGTCTCGCGGCAGTTCTGCTCGATGCAAGGCCCGTGGCCGGCGAGTTACGTCCCCGTGACACGAACGTTACCTGCCGGTTCCCCGCTCGAACGCCTCCGCGAGCACGGCCCCGACGAGCGCAGCCGCCACAAGCCCCGCCACCATCCACCACCGCTCGACCGGCACCGCAGGCAGCCCGGCCACGCCCGGCGACCCATAGACCGCCGCGTGGTACCCGCCCAACAGGAGCGCCAGCCCCCCGGTCAGGCACGTCGGCACGCCCACCGCGCCCACGATCGGCAGACACACACGCTCGTTCTCATCGCGGCTCCGGCGCGCAGCCCAGAGCAGGTACAGCCCCGCCGCTGCAAGCATGCCCGCGATCAACCACAGCGCGATCGCCACGAGATCAGGCCGCCACGGGATGCCGCCGGCCGAACCCATGACGCCTCAGCGCATCACAATCGCCGCGCTCGAGACCATGCCCATGCCCTGCTGGTCCATCGCGGCGGCGTACCCGAGAATCTCCACCTCGTCCGGCTCGACCGCCTTCATCGCGGCCACCAGGTTCCCCGTCGAGCACCAGCGTGTCGGGTTGCCCTGCCACGCCATCGCCGCGATCAGGTCGTCCGGCCTGCGCTCCGCGATCATCTGCAGCATCTCGCGGTCGTGGTTCAGCACGCGCTCGCGGAACTGCCGCGGCTCGTCCTCGTCGCCCGCGAGCGTCTGCTTGTCGCCGAACGCGGGGCCGGCGTGGCTCAGGTCCGCCGAACTCACGACCAGCGTCGTGCCGGGCAGCGTGGCGATCGCCTCGCGCAGCGCGTCGATGAACGGACCGATCGCCACGCCGTTCCCGTCATACGGCTCGCCGTTGTTCACCGCCGGATCATGCACCAGCACCGCGAAGACCTTGCAGTACGCCCCGGAGGCGTCCGTCCCCAGGCAGTGCTGAATCCACGGGATCTGCAGCTCGATCGAGTGCTCACGCTCGTGGTCGTACCGGTGCGCGAAGAGCGCATCCCCAACACGGTCGCGCATGAACGCGATCATCTCCTCGTCCGCCTGGCAGTCGCCCAGAGGCGAGCGGTATCCCTTGTCGCACGCGGCGACGCCCGTCGAGAATCCGAAGTGGTTCGTCCCCAGCACGACAACGCGATCCGGGCGATCGACCACGCGCAACCGCCCCCAGACCGCCCCGTAGTTCATCCAGCCTCGCCCGTAGTCCACGTGCGGCGCCACGATCGCCTTGGGCAGTGCGTCGAAACTCGGCTTCTCAGCGTTCTTCAGCGATTCGTCGATCCAGTGGTCCAGCGCCTCGCGCAGTTTCGCCGGGCCGAGTTCCGCCTTCTGCTCGTCCGTCACGCCCTCGCCGAGTGCCTGCTGCACGAGCGCGTCCGCCATTGCCGCTGTCGGCCCGGGCGGCAGGATCGTGCTGCTGTCGAAATCCGCCCGCATCTTCGCCAGCATCGCGTCGAACTCGGGGCCGAACAGCAGACCCGCCGCGTCCAGCTGCGCCACGAGCGGCTCAAGCATCTCCCGCGTCAGCCCACGCCCCACCTCGCTCACGATGTCGTCCACCGACCGCTCGCCGTTCATCAGCGGCAGGATGTTCTGCACCGCCGGCGTCACCACCACGGGAGGACGATCCGAGACCTGCTTCGCGTCCGCCAGCCCGAGCAGGATCACCTGCTTGCCCGTCTGGTCCTGGGCCTGGACGGGGAAGCCTCGCACCGGCCTCAACTTCGGCCGCAGGTGGTGCTGAGCATCGGGCTTGAACGGCGGCGGTGGCGGCGGGGTCTGCTGGGTCATCGAGCAACTGTAGCCGACCCGCCCGCAGACACCCGCACTCACGCCCGCTGGAACGCACTCCTCCCCCGCCGTATGCTTCCCGTCCCGCCCCCGGAAGGGGCGGTCGAGGGTTCTCTCATGGCCGACACCTTCAAGCCCGGGCAGCCTATCCGCTGCACCATTACCGCCCAGCCGCGCGCCCAGGGCCAGGTCAAGACCATCGCCCGCCTCATGCGGCGCGACGCGGGCGTCCAGCGCGCCCTCCGGCGCGCCCAGAAAATGCGCCGTCAGCGCATGTGGACCTACATCCGCGGCAACCGCACCTGGTACGCCCGGGAGAAGCCCGCCCGGGGACTGACCGTCCGCAAGGGCGAGTCGTGGTCCATGGTCTACACGCCGGACATCGCCCTGGACCTTGCCGCCGTCCGGGCGTTTCTCGCTGTCGAGAAGACCTGACATGCCACGCGCACGCCGGCTCCCGGCGGCCATCATCTGCGCCGGTCTCGTCCTCGCCGCGTGTTCGGAACGCGCTCCGAATCAGCCTCCGCCCACGGCGCCCGATCAGATCTACCGCGGCGTGCGCGGCGTCGTGACCGACCTCCCGGACCCGTCGCGCCCCGTCAGCAACTTCACCATCCACCACGAACGCATCGACGACTTCGTCAACGGCGCCGGCGAGGTCGTCGGCATGGCCGAGATGCAGATGCCCTTCCCGCTCGCCGAGGGCGTCTCCATCGAAGGCCTCGCCATCGGCGACAAACTCTCCTTCACCTTCGAAGTCCGCTGGGACCGCTCACGCACGCCCCCGCTCCCCTCGTGGCACCTCACTGAGTGGACGAGACTCCCCCCGGAGACCGAACTCCACTTCGGCGGATCCGACTGAACACGAAAAAACCCGGCACCCAGCGAATCGCCGAGTACCGGGTCTCGTGGGGGTCTGTCTGAAGGTACCGGACACCGCACGTCCTCGTCGCATCCCGTTTCGCATGGCTCCGTGGAACGGTTCCAGAGTTCGTCGCAAAATGTTCGCCACGATCGGGCAAGGCACGGGATTTGCCTTGGTCCATCCCGTTCGCAGGCCTGGGAGGCGGCCCCGATGGCCTGCTCAGGCCGGGACTCCGAGCCGGTCCATCACCAGCCGCAGGTCCGACCAGACCTTCTTGCGGTTCTCCTCCGTGTAGGACCGCAGCAGGAACGCCGGGTGGTAGGTCGGCATCACCGGGATCGCCGGCTTGCCGAGGCGCACGAACTCGTGCCATCGGCCGCGCATGTTCCCCATCGAATCCTCTCGGTCGAGGATAAGTCGCGACGCAGGCAGCCCGAGCGTCACGATCACCTCCGGGTCCACGATGTCGATCTGCTCGAAGAGGTAAGGGGCACAGATGCGAGCCTCCTCCACCGTCGGCGTCGCGTTGCCCGGCGGCCGGGTCTTCAGCACGTTGCAGATATAGACGTCCTCACGCCGCAGTTTCATCGCCGCGATCATCTTGTCCAGCAACTGCCCCGCCTTCCCGACGAACGGCCGCCCCGTGCGGTCCTCCTCGGCCCCCGGCGCCTCTCCGATGAACATCAGGCGCGCGCACGGGTCGCCCTCGCCGAACACGATGTTCGTATGGTCGGTGACGAACCGCGAGTGCGGCGCGTCTCGCTCGTAGCGCTCGCGCAGTGCGTCGAGCCTGCGCTGCGCCTCGGCACGATCGCGCACGCCGCCATCACGCGCGGTCGCCCACCGCGCCGCCGGAGCATCGACCACGGGCGTGGTCGTCTTCGGCTCGTCGCGAGTCTCGGCTGCCTGCTCGGGCGCCTCCGCCGCACGCACCGGCACGAACCCGACGCCGAGCAGCCTCGCCGTCTCGGCGTGCTGGATCACGAGCCGTCTCGCCCGCGCGATGTCCGTCTGTGCTGTCGCGCCCATGCCGCGAGCGTAGCACACGCACGGTGGGGCGCGGGTCAGTTCCCGCCGCCCTCGCCCTCGGGCGGTTCCTCTTCCGAAGGCCGATCGCCCTGCTCGATGACTTCATCCGTCGCGGGTTGCTCGACCCGATCACGCGGCTGCATCACCGGCCCCGCCGGTCCCGGCGCAGGGGCGGGCGGTCCGCTGAGCATCGGCGGGATCACCGCCCCGGCGAACGCGCCGATGATCAGCCCGAGCACAAGACCCGGGAGAAACGCCCTGGCGAACCCACCTTGCGGCTGACCCGTCGTGCTCGCGTTCCCGCGCATGCGCCATCTCCGTTGCCCGTGTTCGTTCCCGACAGGGTCAGCCGAGCCGCCTCATGCGGTGCATCCACCGTCCGTATCGGACAACCGCCCGCATCATCTCGACCCTCGACTCGGGAATCCCTTGCCCGAATGCCGTGTGCAGGCGCCACCGCCAGTACGGACCACGGAAGCGGAAGCGCGTGATAAACCCAAGCCGGACAAGCGCATAGAGGCCGCCGAGCGTCTCGGAAGCACGACCGATCATGTTGGAACGATAGCGGAGGGGATCAATCGTGGTTCGGCGCGGGGGTATGGTCGTCGCGGAGCGACTCGATGGTCTCGTCCAGCCCGATCTCCAGCGACGCGAAGGGCCTGTAGGCGAGCAGGTCGCGCGCTCTCGTCAAGTCCGCCAGGGAGTGGCGGACATCTCCCGCACGCGGCGGGCGGTGCTCGGGCACGAGGTCCGCGCGGCCGCAGCGTTCTGCGATCAGCCTCGCGAGCGCAAGGATGCTCACCCGGCGTCCCGAGCCGACGTTCACCACCTCGCCCGTGAACGTGCGTTCGGATGTTCCCGCGAGCAGCGTGGCGAGGGCGGCGTTGGCCACGAAGGTGAAGTCCCGCGATTGTTCGCCGTCTCCATAGATGATGGGCCTGTGCCCGGAGAGTACGCGCCGCGCGAACGCCGGCACGACCGCCGCGTAGGCCGAGTCAGCCGGCTGGCGCGGCCCGAAGACGTTGAAGTAGCGCAGGCTGATCGTGTCCATCCCGAACGCCGCCGACCACGCCGAGAGCAGGTGCTCACCGGCCAGTTTCGACGCCGCATACGGCGAGCGCGGCATCGCGGGCATCGACTCGACCTTCGGGAGCTTCTCGGTGTCCCCGTACGCGCTGCTCGAAGCCGCGAACACCACCCGCCGGATTCCGGCGGCTCGTGCCGCCTCGAGCACGCGCAGCGTCCCGGTTGCGTTCACCGCCCACGACCGCTCGGGAGCCTCGATCGAGCGTTGCACGGAGCCGACGGCGGCGAGGTGGAAGATGAGCGAGCATCCTTCGATTGCGTCGGCGAGGGCCAGGTCCTCGAGGATCGAACCCTGCACGAAGCGCACTCGATTCGGCTCGACTTCAATCAGCCCGGCGAGGTGGTCCAGGTTCGAGTTCGAGAGGTCGTCGATGACCGTGACCGACGCGCCGACCGAAACGAGGCAGTCCACGAGATGCCCGCCGATGAAGCCCGCCCCACCGGTCACACAGACCCGCTGGCCGGCTAGCCTCTCACGGATGGCGGCAACCGCGTCGGCTGGGAGTTTCACGGGCACCCCTCGGTGTAGGCATTCAGGAACACCAGCACGTCCAGCGAGTTGATCACGGTATCGCCGTTGAAGTCCGCCTTCGGGTCGTTCGCCGCGTAGGCGTTCAGGAACGCCAGCACGTCCAGCGAGTTCACCGCTGTATCACCGTTGAAGTCCGCCCGGCAGGGCGGGTCGCAGAGCGGGTCGTCGATCCGGAACCGGTCGATCGCCGCCTCCGTCACCGAGTTGTTCGGATTGTCCACCGCGCTGAAGCGGAACCGCATCGCCGCCGTCGGCACGACGAAGTCAGCGATCCGCCAGTGCTTCAGAACCCAGCCGTCCGTGTGCGGGACGACCTCGACGATCTTCCACGTCGTGCCGTTGTCGTTCGACACCTCGACGGTCAGGCGGTCGATGTCCGGCGCCTGGTTGTAGAACCAGCGGGCGTAACTGACGATCGGGTCGATCGCCCCGGACAGGTCGATCAGGTGCGAGGTCAGCGTCGTCGGCCCGCCGTCCACGTCGGAGTTGCCCGACACGTTGTCCGTCAGCCAGCACTGCCCGGACCCGTCGAAGTCGGTCGGCGGGTCGCCCCGAAGCCCGCCGCCGACCGGCACGCCGCGCTCCCACGCCCCGTCGGTGAGATCGGTGTTAGTGACCGTCCAGCCGGGGTTGGTCTCGAAGTCCAGCGCAACGATCGTGGTGAGGTCGTACGCAGCGAGCGCGGCGTGGGCCGACGCCTCGGACTTCGGGTCGCTCCACGTCTTGCCCTGCGTGTCCTGCGCCGAAACGTAGAACCGCACGTTCGTGCCGCAGTCGAACGCGGGGAAGACAGCGACGTACTGGTTCGGCGCCTCCTCGACCATCGCGACGCTCTGGAACGGCCCGCCGTCGCTGTAGTGAAGCACGCCGGTGCCGGGCTTCGGCTCCGCGTTGTCGCTCGGCAGCGCCCAGACACGGAACGCCTCACCACCGGCGGGACTCAGGAACGTCGGCACGCCGTCGGGGTAGTGGAACAGGAGCGCGGGGCATTCGCACACGCCCTTCGGGTTCGCCACATACCCCTGCAAACCGGCGTGGTTGTACCCGGTCCCGGAGTTCGCCCCCCCTCCGGACGAGCACCCCCCGTGGGTGTGGATGCCGATCGCCAGCCCCGTCGAATCATCGATCACCGGCGAGCCGGAGTTGCCGCCCGTCGTGTCGGCGCGGTACTGCAGGGTCGTTCCGCTGAAGCTCCAGTACGGCCCCGCGTGCGTCTTCTGCACCTGGTTCCACTGCGGCGGCACCGGCGAACTCACCGTCCCGTACCCCGTGATGCGGATGTCCTGTCCCTGCACCGGAGGCGGCATGCCCGTCCGGTACCAGTCCCCCTGCGCTTCAACCGGCGTCAGCCCGGTGTTGGAGTTCGGGAACACGCCGAAGTAGGCGTAGTCGTTCCCGACCCCCTGCCCGCCGTTGGTCTGGAGGCTCGCCGGGTCGATCGCGTACTGGTCCTCGGGCGGCGGATGGTTCACGCTCCCGTTGGCGTTCGAGAGCGGCACGTTGAACTGCGCCACCTGCAGGTTGCTCGTGCAGTGCCCCGCCGTGTGGAAGCAGTGCGTGCAATCGTCGAAGAGCCATCCCGAGCACCCGATGGGCATGAGCCGCGCCGCACGGGGGTCGTTCGAGAGCGTTCGGTCGTCCGTCGGGCCGCAGATGCTGCGATCGCCCGGCCCGAACGTGCCCGCGATGACCTCGGACATGACCAGGCGGTTGCCGTCGCCCGTGCCCGGAAACGCGACGATCTCGACCGTCACCTCGTCGCCGTTGAAGTACGCGCTGGTGCGCTGCCACTGCGCGACGTGCACCGCATTCAGGTACTGCACCGCACCGTCGAGGGACGAGGTGATCCGCAGATACGAGCCGGCGCCCTTCAGATGATTGCCCGAGAGTCGCACCTCGTCGAAGGTCAGGCGCAGCCAGAGCGCATCCGGCACGTTGACGACGGCGGAGAACACGACTTCGGGCTGGTTGCCCGGATTGCCGACGGGGCCGGAGTCGAGTGGGAACGGGATGTTCTCGCTGGCGAGCGGGGCCGTCTGCCCGAAGGCCGACCCTGAGATCAGGCATGATGCCACGAGACCGACCCACCGCTGCGTGATACGCATGACGCTCCCTCGCTCTCCCCCAGCGGGCCGGACACCGTCCGCGGCCCACCCCCGGGCTTGACGACAACCTAACCGGGATCGGCGTCCCGAACAACGCCGATCCCGCGAATCGACGCTCCGATCAGCCGTGTTCCTGGGTGGGGGTCGCGTCGGTGTTCAGGGCGGCGAGGAACTCGGTCCACGTCGCGGCACCCGTCAGCCGCTGCACCGTCTCCGAAGACTGGGCGGTCTGGGCAATGCTGGCCAGGAGGCGTAACTGGTACTCCGGCTGCGAGGCAGGCGTTATCAGCAGGATGACCAGGCGGGCGGGCTGCTCGTCGGGCCCATCGAAGTCCACGCCACCCGCGACACGGCCGATCGCCACCACCGGGGTTTCGATCTCCGAGAGCCTCGCGTGCGGCACCGCGATCCCCCCACCGATCCCGCTCCCCATCAGCCGCTCCCGAGCCAGAGCGGCTTCGGCCACCACGTCCGCGTGCAGCGCGGGGTTCGCATCCGCGGCCGCCCGTGCGAGCGCGCGGATCGCCTCCGTCGAGTTGGGGGCCTCAAGGTGCGGAACGAAGGACTTCGAGGACGCGTACGCCCAGAACCGCACGGGCTTCTGCTTGCCCAGCGACCACTGCACCAGCATCCCGCTTGTGATCGAAGTCAGCAACGCCATCACCACCAGCGCCACGAACAGACGCTCGTTGATCAGCCCCGCCTCCAGCGCGAGCAGACCCAGGATGATCTCCATGGCGCCGCGCGCGTTCATCCCGAACCCGATCGCCCACGCCTCGCGACTGCGGAAACCCGCGAACCGCGCCGAGACCACGCACCCAGCCAGTTTGCCCACCGTTGCCAGCACGAGCACGATCATCACCAGTCCGATGTCGAAGTTCGCCGCGAAGTCCACGCGCAGGCCGATGCTGGCGAAGAAGAGCGGCGCGAAGATGAACGACACGAACTGCTCGATGATCTCTCGCGTCCGCGGGCGCAGGTGCCGCGAATCCCCCATCGCGACCCCGCAGATGAACGCCCCGAAGATCGCGTGCACCCCGATCCACTCCGTGAACGCGGCGCACGCGATCGTGACCACCAGCGCGAACCCCAGCACCCCCCCCGGAAAACTCGTGTGCGCCTGCACCCACGGCAGGCTCCGGTCGATCAGCCACCGACCGACGACGAGCATGAAGGCCACGAAGGCGAGCGTGAGCGCGATCGTGTGCCAGAGCTCCAGCCCGCTCGACACTGCGTGCCCCATCATGGCGAGCACCATGGCGAAGATGATCCACCCTGCCAGGTCGTTGAAGACCGCGGCCGCGATGATCGTCATCCCCAGGTCCGTGCGGAAGAGCTGCAGGTCGATCAGCATCTTGGCGATCACCGGCAGCGCGGAGATCGCGAGGGCGGTCGCCATGAAGAGCGCGAAGATGCGGACGTTCACCCCCTCGTCCCATCCCATCGCCTTCGGCACGAGCAGTGCGGGCACGAGAGCGATCACGAACGGCACGACCATCCCCCCGACGCCCACCGACAACGCCGCCACGCGCCGCCGCCAGATCGTCGAGAGGTCCACCTCCATCCCTGCCACCAGCAGAAAAAGCGTGATCGCGACCGTCGTCATGCCGTGCATCACCTGCGGCAGCGGCCCCTCACGCGGGAAGAGCCACTCTCCAAGCTCCGGCAGGGCGGCCTGCATCACGGTCGGCCCGAGCAGGATGCCCGCCGCGATCTCACCGATGACCGCGGGCTGACCGAGCCGCCGCGCCGCCTCGCCCAGCGCACGAGCCGCCGCGAGCAACACGCCCAGCGAGACCAGCAGCACCACGATCTCGTGGTGGGAGAGTTGGTTCATTCGCCCCCCTCTCCCTCAGCGATTGGTTCTCGACGTGAACGGTGCAGCAGGATCGAGCACGGAAAACGCTGGAGGATCGTGTCCGTCGGGTGACCAAAGAACCGGTCCAGCAACCCCAGCCGACGGGGCGGGGCGGCCACCGCCAGCAGGTCCGCCTTCTGCTCCTCCGCGAACCGCATCGTCTCCACATAGTCACGCCCGCTCAGGCACGTCACACGCACCGGCAGCCCCTCGAGGTTGATCGTCCCCAGGAAGTCGGCCACGCGGAAACGCTCCGAGGCCGCTCTCAACCGCTCGTGCTGCTCTCGCTCGTCGCCCGGTCCTGTCGCCCCCGGCGCGTGCGGGTCGAACTCGTACACGACGTGCAGCGCGAGCACGTTCGCTTTGCGCGCAAACGCCGCCATGTCGCGCATCAGCCGCGCCGAGCGCTCGTCCACGTCGATGCCGACGACGAGCGTGCGCACCAGCCGATCCGGCGGGAACTGGTGGATCGAGAGATAGACCGACCGCTCCGCGTGGCGTGCGAGCCGGCGCGCCAGCGAGCCGACGATCCCCCGCAGCAGCGGGTCCGACTGCAGCGCGCCCGCGAAGATCAGGTCCGCCCCCTGCCGCGCCGCTTCCGAGAGAATCACCCGCTCCGGCGCGCCCTCGCGCTCGACGACTTCCGCCTCGACGCCCGGCAGCGCATCAGCGACGATCCGGCGCACCTCATCCCCTTCGCGCCCCGCGTGAACGAACGTGAGTTTCGACCCGCACGCCGCCGCCAGGCGACCCGCCTCCACGGCCACTTCCCTGGCGTGGGGCGAAGGGGCGATGCAAGCGAGCACGTGCTTGAAAGGTCCGAGGTCCGTGGTCATGGCGCGGCAGTCTACTCCGCCACGTACACCCCCGCCCCGCGCACGAGAAAGGGCGTGCCGATCGTGAGGCGGCGGCACGCCCGGAGGGGAAGCGAAGATCGCGGCGAACGCGCTATGGGCAGCCCGCGGTGAACGAGTTCAGGAACGCCAGCAGGTCCAGCGTGTTCACCACCGTGTCCCCGTTGAAGTCCGCGCGAGGGTCGCCGCTCGTGTAGGCGTTCAGGAACGCCAGCACGTCCAGCGTGTTCACCACCGTGTCCCCGTTGAAGTCAGCCGGGCAGGGCTCCTCCGGCATCGGCGTCGCGTACGCGCGGATGTCGTGGAACACGTCGAACCCGATGTACCGCGGCGCGCCGGGTGTCACCGCCTTCCACGTGCTCTCCACGCGGATGCGACCCTCGGAACGGAGCGGGATGAGCGAGAGATCGACCAGCTCCATCCGCCGCGAGTTGAACGTCCCCTCGTCGACACCCACCGCCGACAACTGATGAATCTGGAGCAGCCTCACGGCCTCATGGACGCGGCTGTCCGTCAGGTCAACGTGCCCGCGCGCGACCGGGTGCAGGTGTGCATACCCGTTCGGCGCGCCATTCACGACGCTCAGCGTCAACCCGTTCAGCTCGTACCCCGCCGTCACCGGCTCGACAATCATCTCGTAGTTGAACTGGATCACCGAGTCAGACGCCGGCCGAGGACTGAGGAACGAGAGTTCGACCGCGTGCCTGCCCAGTTGTCCGCTACCGTGGATCGCGCCGGAGAAGTTCGTGCCGTTGATCGGCGAGCCGTTCACGAACATCTTGACCGTCGCCGGATCGACGATGTACAGCACCTCGAACGGCTCGTTCCCCCCCGGCGTCCCGTCCGCGAGGTACGAGAGCGCTGGCCCTTTCGGCGATGACCCGATGGACGCGATCGCTGCCCGACCCGAGCCAGGACAGTCGATGACCGCCTGCTTGCTCGCGTCGGCGCAGAGCGCGACTCCGGCGTATGCAATGTACGACCGGATCGGGTCTTCCATTGACCGCATGAACGCCTGCACGACCGCCTCGCCCACCGCGCCAGACGCCGCGAGCGCGTAGTTGTTCACGCGAATGTCGAACTCCATGCTCTGCCCCACCACGAGTTCGAACTCGGTGCGCGATTCGGTCTCGAAGATGAGGTGCGGGTCCACGCCGAGCGGTTGAGGGCAATCCGACTCCATGTCCACAGGCGGCGCATCTCCCCCGCCGGGGTCCGACGCCGCGTACGCCCCCGTCCGAACGTCGTTCGCTCCGGCCACGACGGTCGGCATTCCCGCGCGGTTGACGAGCCTGATCGAGATGTCTCCGAACCCGTTCTCAATGTGGTTGGTCAGACGGAATCGGAGCGTACGCGTCCCGCCGGGATGATCGCAGAACGCTGCGCTGTCCCCGATGAGTTTCAGATCAAGCCCCGGCACGCCGGGGTTAACAGGCGATTCCTTCGAGACGATGACCTTCAGATCGCCCTGCTGTCGCAGAACCACCCCATCCGAGAACGTGAGCGTGGAAACGACGATCAGGTCGCAGAGCCGCTCCTGTCCCGCCGCGACAGGCACGTCGATCGGGATCATCGTGACCCCCCCCGTATCCACCGTGAACGGGCCGAACACGAACGGCCCCCCATCCGGATCGGGATCGCACGCCAGCGTCGCTTCCATCATCACAGTCGCGGTCACCGGCGGGCACCCCCCTCCGAACGTCGCGCCGACCAGGCCCACAAAGTGCAGCGTGTCCACCCGCACGAGACCCGGCTCATTCTCGAGAACGTTCGCGTCCTGTATGCCCTTCGAGAATGAATACGTCCGCCCGCACAGGAACGGCGGGGCGGTCCCGATCTG
>JAANMW010001808.1_pt1 | contig 21122 bp, 16 predicted proteins | sample 7279671 | NCBI WGS metagenome assembly JAANMW01 (sample SAMN14094541, study PRJNA606508) | bioreactor metagenome | isolation source: A lab-scale SPAN reactor treating ammonium-rich wastewater day 247 | place: Ireland: Galway | collected 2017-09-19
TTTATAGGGGGAGAGCTGAAAAGGGGCAAAAAGAGAAAATGAAAAAACTCACTAAAAACCAGCAGCGTGTGGCTGATTTCATCAGCCGGTTCACCAGGGAACATCTGTACTCACCCACCTACAAGGAAATAGCGGAGCATTTTAAGGTGAATGTTAACGCTATTCAGCAAGCAGTTACCGCGCTTGTAAAAAAAGATGCCATAGAGCGCTCCGAAGGAATTGCGCGCGGCTTAAGGATCAAATCAGCCCCCGAAGCGGAGCTGCTGCACGGCAGCGTGAAGATGATAACCATTCCTCTTTACGGAAATGTTGCCGCAGGCGAGCCTGTATTTGCCGATAACAATATTGAAGGCTACATTACTGTTGATAAGCCCCGGCGCTCATCAGGCGAGCTGTTTGCCGTTACCGTGCGCGGTGACAGCATGACCGATAAAAAAATTGTTGAGCGCGATAAGCTGATAGTTAAAAAACAGAGCACGGCAAATGACGGCGAAATTGTTGTTGCCCTGCTTGATGATGAAGTGACCGTTAAGGTCTTTAAACATAATAACGGCAAACCTTACCTTCAGCCGGCAAACAATAAGTATGACCCCATTTACAGGCCGTTTAAGATACTTGGTATTGTTGTGGGGCTGACACGTGATTATACGGCGGTATGAAAAAGGCAAAAGTAAAAAGGCAAAAGTAAAAAAACAAATCCCGCCAATGGCGGGACTGCGCAATTACCTCCCGGTAATTGCTTGAAGGCAAAAATCTTTTTTTTTCGTGCCACGAATACGTTAATGCTCTATCAAAAATTATCGTCTGGATACAGAAGCGCACTGCGTGACCTGCCTGCACTGCCGTTTCGGCAGGCTGGCGGGAATGACAAACAGTAGCGGGAATGACAAACAATTTTTTCACCCTGTAGCATGGGCAGAAAACTATCCCGCAAAGATTTCTGCCTGCCAAAACGCACCTACGGGTGCGTTTTGAAGGGGTGAGGTCACTATGAATACAGCAAAAAATACAGGTAAAATAAGTTCATCATACTTTATTCCGAGGGATAACAGGCCTTCGGCGCATATTTTTAAAAGGATAAGGATGATGCCGCTGTATTCTTTTCCGCACCACAAGGATCTTGGAAACACAGATAAAGCAAACCGCAATAAATATTTCATACATCTTGATCTTGACGCATTCTTCGCGCAGGTAGAGCAGCGCGATAACCCGAAGCTGCGCGGCAAGCCGGTTTCGGTAGGCGGCGGCGAAGGCAACAAGGGCATTGTTATGACTGCAAGCTATGAAGCGCGCAAGTTCGGGGTTGATATCGGCATGTCTGTAGTAGATGCAAAACGCCTGTGCCCGGAGCTTATTTCCCTTCCCTGCTACGGCACAAAGTATGAAGCCGTGCTGCAGAGCATACTTTACGAAATATCGAAGCTGCTGCCTGAGGACTGCATAGAGCAGTACAGCGTCGATGAATGTTTCCTGGATATAACTCCCATAGCAGCCGATTACTTTAAAGCGGCAAAGCTTGCCTGGCAGATAAAAAAGCTTATCAGGGAAAAAGAGAACCTCACCGCATCCATCGGGCTTTCATTCAATAAGTCATACGCCAAGATGGCAACCAAGTTCAACAAGCCTGACGGGCTTACAATTGTGCGTGAAGAGAACCGCGATATGATATACCGCCAGCCCGTAAAAAAAATGTGGGGCGTAGGGCACCGTATGGAAATACGCATGCACTCGCTTGGCATACGCACAATTGGCGAGCTTGCTGAATCCGATTTCCACGCAATACATAAGGAGTTCGGCATCAACGGCGTGATACTGCGCAAAATTGCGCGCGGCGAAGATACAAGCGGCATAGCGGGAAGCGATACCCAGCGGGTTGAAAAATCATTCAGCCACAACCACACACTTTCAAATGCAATTTACGAAAGCGATAAAGCTGAGATGGAAATAAAACGGATGACGGAATACGTATGCCGCAGAATGCGGGCAAAGGACCTGATTGCTGACCATGTGGGTATATCATTAAGGTACGAAGACCTTGGCTACCGCGGCGATAAAGTAAGGCTTTGCCATGCAACCAACAGCGAGCGCGAGCTTTTCCATAACGCAATGGAAATATACCGCAGGCTTCCGCAGCCTAGTCCGTTATACAAGGTCAGAACATTCGGCATATTTGTTTACGACCTGTTCAAAGTATCGGCATACAATCTCGATCTGTTTAACCACGAGCATCTTATCCCCTACAAACAAATTGACCTGCTAAAGGATAAATACGGAGAAAATATAATCCGTATGGGATTGGGTAACAGCTGATTTTATAAAATGTTATTGTAAGGCGGGAAAGTTTATATTATATTATATTATAAATTAATACCTTTTAATAATGCATTTGGCAATATGTGAAATGTTTTAGTTTTAATGGCTAAATTACTTTAAAATTCTTAAACAGGTAATTATGCAAAAGTTTTTTAAAAATACCCGGTGTTTCATTTTCCTTTCGAATTATATCCGAAATATAATTTTTATTGTAATTATTTTATCGAGTTATCATTTAATCAGCTATGCACAAAATGCTTATATAAATGATTTCAGGGTTAATGATGATGTTTCAAACAGTTCTCAAATTTATTCAAGAATTGGGGTTGATAGTGCCGGTAATTTTGTTATTGCTTGGGATGACAGGAGAAACTTACCAGGGATTAACTGGTTTCAGGTTTATTGTCAGATATTTGATAAATGGGGGAACAGGATTGGCAATAATTTTAGAATTGTAGGTTTAAATGATACCACATCTTTACTAGGCTTAACTGTACTTAAAGATGGCAGATTTAACTTAGTATGGATTAACTCATTAAATGGTGGAATTAACGCTGAATTATTGTTTCAAAGATTTGACAGATTTGGCAAACCTATACAACCGCCTGCCAGGGTTGTTGATTCAGTATTTTCCAGTTTTGAGTTAGGTTTCGGTGATATATCCTCAGACAGTTCAGGCAATTTTGTGATAGTTTGGAAACGATTTATGGCAATAGGAAATTCGTCACTAATATACTGCCAAAGATATGACAGTGCAGCTAACAGGATTGGACCTCTGTTAATAGCAAATAATATCTTCCATGCATCTGCCAACGATGTAAATGTTGAAATGAACGTCACCGGCAGTTTTATTGTATCATGGAGTGATTTAAGGAATAACTTGCAGGAACAAAAGAGGGATATATTTTTTCAAAGGTTTGATAGAAACGGAGTTAAGATCGGAGGAAATGTATTAGTTAATGATGATAATGATACCACTAAAGAACAATCATTACCATGGATGGATTTGAATCGTTTTGGAAATGGTAATTTTGTAATTACATGGACTGATGAAAGGATTATAAATTCCGGACTAATGATATATCATCAGGTATTCGATTCAAGTGGAAATTTTATTGGAAGCAACAAAAGAACTGACCAATCTTCTGGTAATCCGTTTGCTTCAAGAGTTGCGTTAGACAGCAATTCAAGATTTATTATAGGTTGGTCTGAGAATTGGTATGCAGGAAGGTATCAATATTACTCCAGAAGATATAAAGCAAACGGTGATACATTGGGTGTAATATATATGATACCACAGCTTTCACCGCCGGGTTCAGGGCAATCACCATCAGATATCAAAATATGGGGTGATAGAGTTTATTCTGTCTGGGGAGATACAAGAAACGGAAATCCTGACGTTTACTGCAATGTCCGCAGTTTTCAGAATCCCGATACTGTAATAATAGGAATAAATCCCATATCAAATAATTTACCTGGCGAATATAAATGCTATCCTGCATATCCAAATCCATTTAACCCTGCAACAACAGTAAAATACAGCCTTCCTAAGAAAGATGATATTACAATACAATTATTTGATATAACAGGAAGATTAATAAGAAAATGGATATACAAAGACCAGACTAGAGGAACTTATGAAATGAAAATATATAATATTTATCTTTCCAGCGGTATTTATTTTTTAGAATTTAAAGCAAATACAGGTTTTAAATCAACCCAAAGACTTGTTTTAATTAAATAATAATATTTAAAATTAATCTAAAAGCACGGCACATAAGCCGTGCTTTTTTTATAGGATAAACCTATTCATTGATACTTTAGGCATATATTGATAATTTTGCAATAGTAATCATAAATCTAACCAAATCCGCTTAAAATTATGCAAAAATTAAAAATCCTGTTAATTTTATTATTGCCCGTTTTGCTGTTAACGGCATGCTCAAAGGAATCAGAAGAAACAATCCTGCTGAATGCAAAAAACAAGCTTGAAGAAGCCAAAAAGCTGGATTCAGAGAACAAACCCGAAGAAGCCAAAAAAGCTTACGGCGAAGCTATAGAAATGTATAAAAATTTCTTAACCGAATACCCTTCATCTCCAAAAGCTCCTGAAGTGTACAGCAGTATTGCAAAGATCTACGTTGATAATTTAAGGGATTACAATAATGCAATAAAATATTACGATGAGCTTTCGCAAAAACACCCGGGCACAAAGGAATCAAAGTACGGAATGTTCATGGTTGCATTTATTTATGATGAAATGCTGAAGAACAAGGATAAGGCAAAGGAAAATTACAAAAAATTCCTGGATAAATATCCCAAGGATGAAGACCCCAATGAAAAAATGAGCGAATCAGCCAGAATGATGCTGCAGATGCTTGATGAGAACAGGTCGATTGAAGACATTATCAAAAATACTTCCAAAGATACAACCAAAAAAGAAGAGCCTAAAAAAGATGATGTAAAAAAAGATGATGTTAAAAAAGATGGTGAAAAGAAAGAAGCACCAAAAAACTCAGACCAGGACGGGAATCCAACCGATAACGACAACGACCAGAAAAAGCCCTAAAATTTAAGAAACAAATAACATATGAACGGAGTTAGTATTATATCTATAATACTGACTCCGTAAAATTTTGCAGACCGAAAATAAACAACAGAACGACTACAGAAAATTCCTGAATCCATCGGTAATTTCAAGACTGGCAAATTTAGAGCTTAAGGCTAAATTTGTAGTCGAAGGATTTATTGCGGGACTTCATAAGTCGCCTTACCACGGATTCAGTGTTGAGTTTGCCGAACACAGGCAGTATATGCCGGGCGATGATTTAAAGTATCTTGACTGGAAAATTCTTGGAAGGACTGACCGTTATTATATAAAACAGTTTGAGGAAGAAACCAATCTTAAATCATACCTGATAGTTGACTCCAGCCGCTCGATGCATTTTAAATCCGGTGAAAGCCCGCTTGAAAGCGGCTCGCCGCTGAGCAAAATTTTTAAAAAGAAACAGGCACCCAAACTACACAAAAGCAGCATATCCAAATTAGAATATTCAACTTATGCAGCGGCATCGCTTGCCGTGTTGATGAATTTCCAGAAAGATGCCTCGGGGCTGGTAGTTTATGATGAGAAAATAACAACATTCATACCTCCTAAAGCAACACGTCAGAACCTGAACATTATTCTTAAAAAACTTGCCTCAATTATTCCCTCAGGAAAAACCAATACAGCATCAGCTCTTAACATAGTTGCAGAGAGAATAAAACGCCGGGGACTTATAATCATTTTCAGTGATCTGTTTGATGACCAGAAAGCTGTAATTAATGCGCTCAAGCATTTCCGCTACAAGAAAAATGAAGTGATAATGTTCCAGGTATTAGACCCTCTTGAGATGAGCTTCGCAATTGACTCTCCCACAATATTTAAGGATATGGAAACCAGCAAAGAAATGCTTTCGCAACCAATTTCTGTAATGAACTCATACCAGGAAGCTGTAAAGGAATTCATAGATAATTATAAAACTGCCTGCCTGGCAAATAATATTGATTATGTCCTGCTTTCCACCGAAACACCGTTTGATACTGCCCTGCTTGGCTACCTGAACAAAAGAAAACGTCTGAATTAACTGAAATTCCATAAATTTCTCAATTTTTCCTCAAAATTTTTAGTATATTTGATTAAACTTTCTTATATAATTATTGTCTAATTTTTAAGGAAAGTGTAAAAAAAACACCGAATTTTATGCGATCAGCATTAATAAAAATTACAAAAATGCAGAAAATAATAATTTTTTCTGCAGCTGTTCTGTTTTCGTTTTCAATTTCTGCTCAGAACCAGGACAGCCTGCTTGAAAAAATAAAAGATATCGAAATATCTTTAAATGAACCGCCTGACAGTGAAGAAAATCTGTATCTTAACACTGTTTCATTCCAGTCTTTTTATGATGTACTTTCACCTATGGGTGAGTGGATCCAGATAACAAAGGAAGATATAGATGAAGACCTGAGTGACGGCGAAGGGCAATCAATGCACGCCCTTACAGGTTTAGCTGAAGATGATTTTCTTTATATCTGGAAGCCAAATGCCGGCAGAGACTGGAAGCCTTACATGAACGGCAGATGGGAATATACTGAACAGGGCTGGCTATGGGTATCAGCAGATAAATGGGGTAACACCACGTATAATTACGGCAGGTGGTGGAATTCACCAAAATACGGATGGGTATGGCTGCCGGGCTACACGTGGGCTCCTGCCTGGGTAAGGTGGAAAGTATCTGATAACGGCAAACACCTGGGGTGGACAGCTTTAACACCAAAGGCTAAATGGAAAAGCGAAACAGGCATAAGCAGCGATAATTATAAATATAAAAATAGCGATGCTGACTGGGTATTTACAGATTACAATTCATTTACGGGTGAACTGAATTCAGGAAAAATTGTACCGGTAAGCGAAAATTCTGCTTTAGTAAAAAATGCATCAGATATTACGGATATCCGTACAGAAAATGACCTGATTATTACTAACGGTCCCGATGTAAATAAAATAGAGGAAAAGACCGGTAAAAAATATAACAGGAAAAGATTGCGTTTTCAGAAAGGGAAACATAATACAGTTATTGGTGAGAATGATGTAACATTAAGCAAAGAAACCTTTGACCGCTCCAAAGGTGAAAAGCTGAAAAAAGGAAAACCCGATAAATTCAAAAAAAGTGACAGGGTTAAAAAAATTATCAGGAAGAAAAAGATCAGGAACGGTCCCCCGCCGAACCGCAATAAGTAAAATTTTTACTGAAAATCCTGTTTAAAAAACGGGATTTTTAATTTTTAAATGGTTGTTTTCATAATGTGAAAACAATTTTATTTTATGATTGTTACAATGTAATTTTTGCCATAACTTCGCATATTATGAAAAAATATTTTATACTGATAATAATTTTAATTTCTGCTGTTTATTCGCAGAATCTGCACCAAAGATTTGAAGGAATAAATTTTGTTATTAACGGAAACTTTGCAGTAAATCCATTTAACGGCGGCATTGAAATACCGCGGTACCAGTTTATTGATATTGACGGCGATAACAAGCTTGACCTGTTTATATATGACAGGGATACAACGCTTAATTTTTATAAAAATACAGGTACACCATCAAACCCGATATTTACAATGTATTCTGCCAGGTACCAGAACCTGAATATAAGGAACTGGTTCCGCTTTGCTGATCTGGATGGCGATAGTGATAAAGACCTGCTCTGCGGCGGTGACTCTCAGCGTGTAAGATATTACAGGAATACCGGCAATACAGTTAATCCCCTGTTTGTATTACAGCAATACGGAATTAAAACTGATCTGAACGAATATGTGAGCAGTGAATCAGCCAGCATACCCGATATAGTTGATATAGACGGCGATGGCGATATGGATTTTTTAACGGGAACATCAACAGGTGAAATAACATATTACCAGAACATAGGAACACAGCAGAATTTTCTGTTTAAGTTTAACACATCCAGATTTGCCAATATACTTATTATAGGGGGAGCGCAGGATGACCCGCGGCACGGGGCAAGCAGTATTATGTTTGGCGATATTGACGGCGATAATGATAAGGACCTTTTCTGGGGAGACCTTTTTGGTTTAAGCATTTATTTTATCCGCAATACAGGAACAGCGCAGAATTTTCAGTGGAGTGTAATTGATACAAACTCTCCCCCGCCCAATTATTATTTCAGCGGCGGATTTAACATGCCTTACGTGTGCGATATTGATACTGATGGAAGAAATGATTTTTTTGTAGGGGTTCTGATAGGTTCCAAATCAATTGATAATTTTGTGTATTTCAAAAATAACGGACCGCTGAATAATCCGTCATTTCAGAAAATTACAGATAACCTGGTATTATCTGCCGATATAGGTTCATACAGCTACCCGTATTTTGCAGATATTGATAATGACGGGGATAAAGACCTGTTTGTTGGATGCAATAATTCAGTTGGATTTTTCAGGAATACTGGTACTGCAGCAGCTCCGTCTTTTAACCTGGTTACAGACAGCTTGCCGCTGAACATTTCCAACTTCAATTTTGCGCCTGCAATTGGAGATCTGAACGGCGATGGTAAAAAAGATATGGTGCTTGGTTATTACTCACTTGCACGGCTGAAATTTTTCAGAAATGAAGGGACAGTTACTGACCCGTTATTTACATTTGCTGCTTCGCAGCTTGATACTTTTAATTTAGTGCAGGCAAGCGCTCCATGCCTTGCAGATCTGGATAATGACGGCGACCTTGACCTGCTGGTTGGCAATTCATCTGGCAGGCTGTTTTATTACCGCAATACGCCTTCCGGCGGAAATTTTAATTACACATTGATTTCGAATAATTTCGCAGGCGTGAATGTTGGCAATGATGCTGCCCCTTCGCTTGGAGATCTAGATGGCGACGGCGACCTTGACCTGCTTGTAGGCAACCGGCTTGGTAAAATTTATTTTTACAGGAATACAGGAACGATAAGTTCACCGGATTTTACTTTTGTAACCGCAAATTATTCCGGAATCAATGCTTTTCAGAATTCAGTACCCTTTATTGTGGATATTAATAACGATACTGATCCTGATCTTTTTCTGGGAAACATAAAAGGCGGCTTATATTATTATGAGAACTGGGATGTGTTTGGTATTCAGCAGACAGGAAGCGAAATTCCGGAAAGTTTTATGCTGTATCAGAATTATCCCAATCCGTTTAATCCCGTAACAAAAATTAAATTTGATGTTAAGTCAAAAGGTAAAAGTGAAAAGGCAAAAATAAATATTTCGGTATATAATACTTTAGGTAAAAAGGTTGCAGAAATATTTAACGGTGAATTAAGTTCCGGTACTTATGAAGCAGATTTTGATGCATCAAATCTGCCCAGCGGAGTGTATTTTTATCGCATGGCGATCCATTCGGACAGGTTAACAGCAGATATTTACAGTGAATCGAAGAAAATGATATTGCTGAAATAAAGATATTATACAGAACAAGGGGCTGGAGCCCCTTGTTTTTGATACTCCGATGACATATAATTTTTAAACCAGTTTCAGATCTTTCAAAACATCACGAAGCTTATCTTTGTTAAGCTTGGACATTTTAGTAAGCGGGAGCCTTAAGCTTTCCTCAATCCTTCCCATCATAGCAAGCGCAGTTTTAACAGGTATCGGATTTGATTCAAAGAAATTAGCTTTCATCAGGTCAAACAGCTTATAATGTATTTCCTGCGCTTTTTTCAAGTCGCCTTTCAACGCTGCGCGGGTCATTTCAGCATATTCCTTAGGCACTTCGTTTGAAATTACTGCTATCACACCATCTCCCCCGGCAGTAATTATGGGCAGCGTTAAAGAATCCTCACCGCTTAATACGGAAAAATCCTTTGGCTTATGTTTTATTATCTGCATGATCTGCTCAAGGATATTCGATGCTTCTTTAATAGCGATAACATTTTCAACATCTTCGGCAAGCCTTAATGTAGTTTCAGGCAGCATATTAGATGCTGTTCTGCCCGGTACATTATACAGCACAGCTTTGATATCGCATTCTTCAACTATCTTCTTAAAATGCTGGTAAAATCCTTCCTGTGTAGGCTTGTTGTAATATGGTCCGACTAATAGAACAGCATCAGCACCGACTTCCTTTGCATCCTTGGTCAGCTCAATTGAATCTGCAGTGGAATTCGTCCCGGTACCGGCAACAACAGGCAGCCTGCCTGAGTTCTGGTCAACAACAATTTCAATTACCCTTCTGCGCTCTTCGCGTGTCATAGTTGCTGACTCACCCGTTGAGCCGCACGGCACTAAAAACTCAACTTTGCTTTTTATCTGCCAGTCAACATGTTCGCGCAGTGATTTTTCATCAATTGTTCCGTTTGTTTTAAAAGGAGTAACTAAAGCTGTTCCTGTTCCGGTTAACTTGTTCATACTGTTTGTAAAATTAATTTTTACAAATTTAGTTTTAAAAATGTACTTTAACAATTTACAAAGGAATGTATGAAATTCTTACCGCAGGGATGCTGAGATTCAGTGAAATGGAAATAATTCATCACTTTTGCAGCCGTCAGGCTTGCCTGACGGTTTTAAATGGCGGCAGGGTTTTAATTTATAATTGAAAATAAAAACAAAAAACCACCTCTAAGGCACTAAGACACAAAGAAATATTATTTTTAGTGCCACGATTAATATTACTTTAGAATTATCATTTTCTTCGTATCAATATATTCCCCGGTCTTTAAGGAATAGAAATATATCCCTGAAGCATATTCAGACCCATCTAATTCAATTTCGTAAGTACCGGAAGGTTTATTGTAAAATGCAGAATATATTTTCCTGCCAAGAATATCGTAAACGGCAAATTCAATTTGTCCAGCCTTTGGCAGCTCAAATTTAATTCTGGTAACCGGATTAAATGGATTTGGATAGTTTTGAAGTAGCTTGAAATCTGAAGGTAAATTTGAGCTTATCGTACTTATTCCTATAGGATTTATTTTTTTGGTTTTGAGGATATATAAATAATCAGGACTATCTAGGATATCTGTATTATAATTTATAAAAGCATCCCCGCATACAACATAGCTGCTATCAATAATTTGAGTAACCCCATTAAAATAAGATGGGAAAGAGTCACTATATGTAATTTTTTCCCAAAGTAAATTCCCTAAAGAGTCATAGGAAGCCAAAGAACAATAGTTAGTATCTGAAAATCCATTATTTATAGGTTTTGAACCCGCAACAATATACTGGTTTCTGAATCTGTCTTTGATTATACTTTCTGATGAACTTATATAATAATTATTATTCCCGTGTATTTTATCCCATAGAAAATTCCCGGAATCATCAAGTTTACTTATCACTAATTTTGAATTTCCGGAAACATGATTACTGGTAAAACATAAAAAGCCACCATCACTCTGTTTAAATACATTATGAGCCGTTTTTAATTGATTGTCATTATTTCCAAATTCATAAGTAAAGATAATCTGTCCAGCTTGGTCAATTTTCGAAATAAAGATTTTATAATTATTTGTTCCAGAAACGCTGCCGATAGCTAAAAATGTACCATCGTTTAGTGCATAAATATTATTTATGTAGTAATTTCTATTTACGGCATATATAGCATTAGACCAGATTTTATTTCCATTCAAATCTAATTTTGTAAAATATCCGCTATTATTTCCCTGGTAATTAGCTCCACCAACAATAATTATTTTATCATCAAATGTTTTTATAATTTTCATTGATCGAATTCCTGAATATCCGGAATCGGTAATTGTTTTACTCCAAACTAAGCCGCCAGAACCGTTAAGTTTAAATAAATAATTATCATAAAATACTGAAAATATATTTCCGGAATTATCTTCAATCAATGAATTACCTGATGCATCCAAACATGTCCATATAGCATCAGCATTTTGAGTTGACTTATAAATAAAACCCCCGGTATACATAGTTCCGGATATAATTATATTTCCGTCACTTGATTGAATAATACCAAAACCTCGAGTTTCATAACTGCGTAATTTTCTTTTTTCCCACTCAATCCATTGTGAGAAAATATTTAATGACATTAACTGGATTAAAACTGCAAGAAGGGCAAACAGAGTATATTTTTTCATATTAAGAGGACTCCTTTTTAATAATACTAATTTAAATGATTTAAACGCATGTTTCAATGGAATTTTGAGAAAGAATTAATCATATTAAGAGTTCTAAATTTTAAGTATTTTTGTAAATATTTCTTAAAAATCAAATCTATTCTATAAATGTCAGAAAAATATTTAAATTTAATAAACGGCGAGTGGGTAGAGCCATCAACCGGAAAATATATTGAAAACCGCAATCCCGCAAACAAAGAAGACCTTATTGGATTGTTTCCTGCATCATCGGCAGATGATGTTAACAAAGCAGTAGCTGCAGCAAAGGCTGCATTTGAAAAATGGCGTCTTGTACCCGCGCCAAAACGCGGAGATGTATTAAAGGTCGTAGGTGATATGATGCTTGCGCAGAAAGATGATATTTCTTTCCAAATGACGCGCGAAATGGGAAAGGTATTTGCTGAAACAAAGGGCGATACACAGGAAGGTATTGATACAGCATATTATGCAGCTTCTGAAGGAAGAAGACTTTTCGGGCTTAATGCGCCGAGCGAGCTGCCAAATAAAATGAATTTAAGCTTCCGTGTGCCAATAGGTGTTGGCGGATTCATCTGCCCATGGAATTTCCCGATGGCAATTCCGACCTGGAAGCTCTTCCCCGCTTTAGTCTGCGGAAACACGGCAGTGTTTAAACCGGCTGAGCTTACCCCAAAAACTGCTCACACACTTGTTGAAATAATCGACAGAGCTATGCGTGATGTTCTTGGTAAAGACTACATTCCCGGCGTTATAAACCTGGTTCACGGCAAAGGAAGCGTTGTAGGTGAAACAATTACCAATCACGAAGATATTGACCTGATATCATTTACTGGCTCAACTGAAGTAGGCAAACGCATCAATGCCGTTGCCGGCGCTTCGCTTAAACGGGTTTCGCTTGAGCTTGGCGGTAAAAATGCGCAGATCGTAATGGATGATGCAAACCAGGAACTAGCGCTTGAGGCAGTTCTGTGGGGAGCTTTCGGTACTACAGGTCAGAGGTGTACTGCAACATCAAGATTAATACTGCATGAAAAAATTTATGATGAATTCATCAAAAAGCTTGTTGATAAAGCAGGCAGGCTAAAGCTTGGATACGGCAATGATAAAGGTGTTGATGTGGGTCCATGCGTAAGCGAAAGCCAGAGGAATTCTGTTCATGAATATGTGCAGATAGGACTGAAAGAAGATAAAGCAAAGCTTGTACTTGGCGGAGAGTTTGCTGCAGATGGCGATCTTGCAAAAGGATGGTTCTACAAACCGACAATATTTATTGATGTAACCCCTGAAATGAGAATTGCGAAGGAAGAAATTTTCGGACCGGTGCTTGCTGTTATAAAAACCACGGGACTTGAAGATGCTATCCGCATTTTAAACAATACCAAGTACGGACTTTCATCATCAATATTCACCAATAATGTTAATGATGCATTCACAGCAGTTCGCGATATTAAAGCGGGTATTACTTATGTGAACGGCGCGACTATAGGCGCTGAAGCGCATATGCCTTTTGGCGGAGTAAAGCAGACAGGTAACGGTCACCGCGAAGGCGGCTGGACTGTATATGATTTCTATACTGAATGGAAAGCCGTTTATATTGATTATTCAGGCAAGCTGCAAAGAGCTCAGATAGATAATTATTAATGCAAATAACAATTTTCAATTTACAATGAACAATAAGCCGGGTAATTCCGGCTTTTTGATTATAATCTGCTTATCAGAAACATTAATTCATTTTTCTATGTATATAGTTTATAATATGTCCAATAATTATATAATTTATCTTTAATAATTTTTAGCTTATCATTGTAAATTCTATTAAAAATTATGAAAAATCCTGAAAAATACAAAAAAGGCGCATTCTTATTCAGCGCCGGTGTTCTGTTTAACCTGCTGATTTCTGCATTTTTATTCATCGGCGCTGCCATGCTGACGGAAAAAGGAAAAGCAAACGGCAAAGAGCTTGTTGAGCTTTCAAAAGAAAAAGGTATGCAGTTTGTTGAAACTGTATGGAGCTACTACAAAGGAGCAGCAGGTGATGTCAGGGAAGATTCGCAAACTGAGCTTAACATGATTGGGCTTTATGATGCGATTCATTATGACCTTAATTTATCATTTGATATACCCAACAGATCAATTTCAGGAATAAACTTTATCCGACTGCGCGCTGAAACAGATACCCTCCGCACAATTTATATAAATATTTACGATAACCTGCAGGTAAGCAAAGTAAGCGTACAGAATATGATGCGAACCGGGATTAATTACCGGTATGCTAAAGATATACAGCAGTGGTATGAACCGGAATCATTCTCTCAGACAAAATCATATCTGATTATCAGGCTTAAAGAAAGCGACATTCCAATGAACGGCGATAACCTAGCGCTGAAAATTGAATATTCAGGAAAACCGGTTAAAAGAGGATTCGATTCATTTTCGTTTAAGGAATTATACGGCAATATGTATATATATACTTTAAGCGAGCCTAATTGGGGGCCTGTATGGTGGCCTTCAAAAGACTTTCCCGATGATAAAGCTGAAATGGAAATGCATTTAAGAGTGCCAACGGGAATGAAAGGTGTATCTAACGGACTGTTAACCGATACCGTTCAAAACGGTGACGGTACAACTACCTTTAACTGGAAGACAAATTATCCGATTGCAACTTACCTGGTTAGCATTGTAGTTGGGAAATTTTCATACTGGGAAGATACATATACCTCACTGGATGGCAATAAACAGATGCCGGTAGTGTATTATGCATTTCCCAAAGATTCTGCCAAAGCCAGGATTGACTGGAAACCGACTCCCGATATGATAAAATATTTTGCGCAGACATTCGGCGAGTATCCGTTCATAAACGAAAAATACGGCAACTGCCAGTTCGGGTGGACCTCAGGAGCTATGGAGCATCAGACTATAACTTCTTACGGCTATCTGTTAATAACAGGCGATAACCGATATGATTTCATCAATGCCCATGAGCTTGCCCACCACTGGTTTGGCGATGCAGTAACACTTAAAGACTGGAAGAATATCTGGCTTAACGAAGGATTTGCCTCGTATTGCGAAGCACTATGGAAAGAGAACATTGGAGGTAAATCAGCATATTTTGACCACATGAAAGGTTTTGACTACGGGTATTTCAGCGGAACTGTATATGACCCCAAAGGTTTTATAGATAATCCCGCAATATATGCAACAATATATCAAAAGGGCGCTTGGGTTCTGCATATGCTGCGCGGTGTTATGGGTGATGAAAAATTCTTTGCCGGTGTAAGGGCTTACTATGAAAAATATAAATTCAGCAATGCCGAAACCAAAGAACTTGTTGCAATAATGGAAGAACATTACGGCGGCAGCTTAACCGATTTTTTTGATCAGTGGGTTTATAAAGGCACAGGCAGACCTAAATATGAATATTCCTGGAAATTCGAGGACTTCCAGGGACAAAAAGGTTCAGGCGCATATACAGTAAGGCTTCAGCTTAAACAGGTACAGAAAGAAGAAATCGAAGTTTACAAAATGCCTTTAAAGATAACTGTAGTTACAGAATCAGGAGATAAAGAATTTTCAGTATATAACGACCAGCGCGAGCAGTCAATTTTATTAACTGTTGATTCAACTCCGAAGGAAGTATTAATAGATAAAGACGGCTGGGTGCTGAAAAAAGTAGCCAAAGGGACATACGAAAAATAATGAGGGGAACTGCCTGATATGGAAATATCCCCTATCGAGCTGAAAGCTCATTATACCAATCTGCTTCAGCTGCATGTTAAATGGTGCGGCAGTGAAATTGAAAAATACGAACGGTTATTATCACACGGTTCAGACAGGCTGATAGTCAGATTAATATCATCAGATAAAACTACGTCTATAGGAATAGTTAACAGGCATACAGAAGAGAACCGTGCATTTATCAGCTTCGCAGCGCATTTCAAAAAAAACAGCTTAAACATTCCGGAAATATATATTGTATCGCCTTCTGAAGACAGTTATATACTGGAAGATCTTGGCGATGAAACACTTCTCGACCGGATCTCTGACGGGAAAGAATTCGGCAGTTCAAAAACCGGATTATATAAAACAGTAATAGAAGAGCTGCCTAAATTTCAGATAAGAGCAGGTAAAAATATTGATTACAGCTTTTGTTATCAGTTTAACGAGTTTGGCGAAGAAAATATAACATTTGACCTGGATTACTTCAGGCAGCGGTTCCTTAAAAACTTTTACAATGATAACCCAGATGAAACTTCACTTGGTTTTGATCTTAATTACATAAAAAATAAGATTCTGGAATTACCGCGCGATTATTTTTTATACAGGGATTTCCAGTCGCGGAACATAATGCTTAAGGGTGATACACCATGGTTCATAGATTTCCAGTCAGGCAGAAAAGGAGCATTGCTCTACGACATTGCTTCCCTGCTTTATGACGCAAAAGCTGATATTCCCCAAAATACCAGGGAAGAGCTTTTGGAACATTTTTTACTGGTTTTAAAAGATTACAATATAAAAGATACTGAAAGTATACGACATCATTTCTGGTATTTTACGCTTGTGCGTATTCTTCAGGCTATGGGTGCTTACGGATATCTGGGAATAGTAAAGGGCAAAAGAAGATTCCTTGAAAGTATACCGTATGCATTAAAAAATATTAATTTTATTCTGCAAAACAGGGTTGAAGGCAAAGAATTAAGTTATTTAAAAAAAATATTCAGTGAATTATTAACTGAGCAAAAAACAGAAAATGAAAAAGCATAATATACGCGGATTAAATGTAGTTGAATTTGGCGAAGAAAACAAACAGGGAATAATTTTTGTACATGCTTTCCCCCTGTGCAGCAGAATGTGGGATAAACAGGCTGAAGCGCTGCAGAATGATTACAGGGTTGTTGTATATGACCTGAGGAGCTTTGGATACAGTGAGCTTGGCGACGGTCACTTTACTATTGACTCTCATGTAAGCGACCTGATTTCAATTATTGACAGCCTGAAAATGGAAAAACCTGTTGTTTGCGGGCTTTCAATGGGTGGATATATCACATTAAGAGCGCTTGAGCTTTATCAAAGCAAATTTAAAGGGGCAGTTCTTGCAGATACAAAAGCAGAATCAGATAATAACCCGACAAAACATGCGCGTGCTGACCAGATGAAAATGATAAAGAACGGTCAGCGTGAGCAGTTTACTGAAAATTTTATCAAAGCTGCGTTAAGCGAAACTAATTATAATGAAAAACCGGAGCTTGTTGAATTCCTAAAGAAAATGATCAGCTGGCAGAAAAATGAAGCTATCACAGGTGCTCTTTTAACTCTGGCAGCCAGAGCTGATACAACTGACGCGCTGGATAAATTTGACCTGAAAATGCTTATTATTGCAGGGAAGGAAGATAAGCTTACTCCTCCTGAATTTTCTAAAATTATATACGGCAAAACCAGGAACTCTGACCTGAAGCTGATTTCAAATGCGGGGCATTTGGCAAATATGGAAAATCCTGATGAGTTCAATGCTGTTATTACCGAATTCCTGAAAAGTTTCGAGAAGAAGCAGGGATAAATTTTAATTTGAAACCAAAACCATTGTTTTAGAATAAGATTGCTTCCCCAACGGGGTAAACGTCATTTTGTTCCTCGCAATTGTATTTGTTTTACGAGCGCAGCGAAGCAATCTTATTTATCAATAAAAGAAACTCAATTTCTTATTAGCCTAATTTCTTCTTAATTTCCCTAAGCATTATATCAGTCATTTTTTCAAGGTCATATTCATATTTCCAGCCCCAGTCTTTGCGGGCTTCATCGTCATTAATGCTTTCGGGCCATGATTCAGCAATCTGCTGCCTGAAATCAGGCTTATATGAAATTGCAAATTCCGGGATGTGTTTCTTAATTTCACCGGCAAGCTCTTTTGGACTGAAGCTTACAGCGCTTAAATTATAGCTTGAGCGTATTTTTACTTTTTCTGCAGGCGCTTCAACAAGATCAATTGTAGCATTAATTGCATCCGGCATGAACATCATTGGCAGTGTTGTGTTCTCTTCAAGGAAACATTCATACCTGCTGTGCCTTATTGCTTCGTAGAAAATTTCAACTGCATAATCAGTAGTCCCGCCGCCAGCTTCGGTTTTATAGCTTATCAGGCCGGGGTAACGGACTCCCCTGACATCAACACCGTATTTTTTAAAATAATATTCGCACCATCTTTCTCCAGCCAGCTTGCTTATTCCGTAAACTGTAGATGGTTCCATAATTGTAAGCTGGGGAGTATTTTTCTTTGGTGTAGTAGGTCCGAAAACAGCAATAGAGCTGGGCCAGAATAATTTTTTAATAATTCCGTCTTTTGCCATATCAAGAAGGCTTAAGAGGCTTTTCATGTTTAAGTCCCACGCTTTTTTGGGATTCTTTTCAGCGCTGCCTGAAAGCATTGCTGCAAGAAGGTAAACTGTATCAATATTGTGCTTTTTAAGGGTATCTGAAACTTTTTTCTCATCCATAACATCAAGGGTTTCAAAAGGTCCGCCTGAGGTTACTTCATCTGTGGCTTTTTTTATATCGCTTGCAACAACGTTATTACTTCCGAATCTGTTTCTAAGCTCAAGGGTTAAGTCAGAGCCTATTTGTCCGGATGCTCCGATTACAATAATTTTACTCATTTTTTTGTTTTTAAGTCTTTATTATATATTATTTTTCTATTTCTGATTGCATATTTAAATTCAATTTGCAGCCATAAATAGTTAAATTTTTCTTTTGGTGTCATTTGTTTTAAAGTCTTCTCTAAATGACCATCAAACATCGGATCGGTATATTTTTCTTTTTTACTTTCCTTCATTTATTTTCTTTAGCTCGAGTATATCGGTTCTATCTTTATCTCTCATTGGAGATACAGCATTTTTTGCTAAAATTAAATCATCTATTGATGAAACAGGTATTTTTATGCCGTCAATAATAACATTATCTGCTTTTCTAGCCAGCTCGTCATAAGTTTTAGGATATTTTAAGAAAATATCCATCTGTAAAGGTGAATCCTGTGCTACTAATGTATAGACAATAGCCCCTTTATTTTGAATCCAGTTATTTCTTTTTGTTTCATCCAGTAAGTTTTCAATCGGTTCAGGTATTCTTGGCTGTAAATTGAATTTTTTTGCTATTTCGATAATCTTCATTAAATTCGCATGATTCATGTCAAGTGAAATATCTACGTCATAAGTATTTCTTTCAACTCCGTGAAGTACGCAAGCAATTCCTCCGCATACTACATATTTCACGTCATTTTGAGATAAAGATTTTACCAGGTCCAATAACTGATTTTTCATACTTATCTATTAACAGAAATTTAAATTATCAATTAAATCCCATCAACAATTACTTCGGGTGCAACTTTAGTTTTGGGGATTAATGCAGGCCAGTAAGCAACAACATCGCTCGGCTTGGGTCTGCCGCCGGCAAAGCCGGTAACACTCGGCGGTCCAGTTAATATCAGCGGAGCTATTTCTTTGCTGAACCTTTCAATGGTTGCTTTATCTTTGGCTCTTACTCCAATTCTTAATACTACTTCGCTTATATCTTCGCTTCTTTTTACCAATGGTCCGTGGCAGCTGTTGTATCCAAGGAATTCTGTTCTTATTTCTTCAAATTTTAAACCCAGGTCATTTAGCCTTGTACGCAGAATTTTATCAGCCGCTTCGGCTTTTTTTAATGCATCAGGGGCTGAATATGTAAGCGTTGAAAACGCACTGAAGCCGTCATCGTATGACATAGATACTTTATAGAATTCAGTTGCAGGTCTTCCTGAAATTCCATACACCTTTACCCTGTCTTTTCCTTCCTGGTCAAGGTGAATGGATGTAAAATCCGCAACACAATCAGGAGTAATATATTCCTTCGGGTCGCCTATTTCATAAAGAAGCTGTTCGCTAACAGTTTCAACTGAAACCAATCCGCCAGTATTTTCATGCTTAGTAATGTAGAATGTACCATCATTATGCGCTTCTACAATTGGAAAACCAATTCGCGCAAGATCAGGCACTGATTCCCAGTCACCAAGAAAATTACCGCCTGATGCCTGTCCGCCGCACTCGATAATGTGACCCGCAATAGTTCCTGCTGACATTTTATTAAAATCGTTCATATCCCAGCCGAACTCATATATCATAGGCGCAAGCGTTAAGCCTGTATCAGTAACCCTGCCTGTAATAACAATATCTGCGCCCTGCTTTAATGCTTCTACAACCGGCGCAGCGCCGAAATATACGTTTGCGCTCAGAATTTTATCTTTAATTGTTTCTGCACTTTCGCCTGTTTCCATATTCTTAAGCAGAACACCTTCGTTTAATAGAGTATCAATGTTATCAAGGATGTTATCACCCATCACAACACCGATCTTTATTCCGCTGATGCCCAGCTTTTTGGCGACATCAAATATTGCATCACGGCAGGCAACCGGATTTACTCCCCCGCCGTTTGTAATTACCTTAAAACCTTTTTCTTTCATTAACGGAAGCAGCCGTTCCATCAGGGGCGGAATATCCCTTGCATATCCAAAAGCAGGATTTTTTAATTTCTGCTTCATTAAAATAGACATTGTTACTTCGGCAAGGTAATCCATCATCAAATAATCGATCGGTCCTTTAGAAGCCTGGTGAACCGGTGCATCAATTAAATCACCCCAAAAGCCCTGCCCGGAAGCTATCCTGATACTTTCTTTCATTAAGTTTTTCTTTTCCGTTAATGCTTAATTTTGATTAATTTATACAAATTTACCAAAAAAAGATGAGATATAAAATTAAAAATCCCCTCCATACTGAAGAGGGGAATTGGGAAAAATGAATATATGATTGAGATTACTTCTGTAGAATCATCTTTTTAGTATCCGTATAAACTGAACTGTATCCATTATCCGGATCAGTCACATTTATTGTATAAAAATATATCCCGCTGCTTAAATCAGATGCATTAAATGATACAGTTTCTCCGAATGAATCTACGGTTTTATTCAATAATGTGATTACCTGTTTACCTGTAACATCATATATTGTTATCTTAACATTTAAGCCCGGTTTAATTATATCAAAATGTATATTTGTAACCGGATTGAATGGATTAGGATAATTTTGATACAGGGAATAATTTAGGGGAACCATAGGATCAACAATGATTCCT
>JAANMW010001809.1_pt1 | contig 21112 bp, 17 predicted proteins | sample 7279671 | NCBI WGS metagenome assembly JAANMW01 (sample SAMN14094541, study PRJNA606508) | bioreactor metagenome | isolation source: A lab-scale SPAN reactor treating ammonium-rich wastewater day 247 | place: Ireland: Galway | collected 2017-09-19
GTGGTTTTGCCGGCGCCGGGGTGGCCCGCCAAGGCCACGTTGCGGATTTGTTGGGTCGAATAGGACATGAGCCCGTTCCTCCTTCGCATGCGAATGGACGTGGCGTCATGGCTGTCCGCGTTTCGCGCCAGAGCGTTGGGCGCTCGGCGGGCGGTCATGGCGGGCATTTACCTTAGCGCAGCCGTGGCGGTTGTCCTCTTGCGCTGCAGCATCGGGCGGGTGGCTGTCGCGTCGCTAAACGCATTCGTCCGCGCCTGCCCGGTTCAGCTTCGCGTCAAGCATGTCTACGCAATGTGCAAACCGCGCCGGCCCTTTCCCTTTCCCGGCGACCGGAACCTGCCATGAAGCGCCTCCTTGCCAGCCTGCTCGCCCTCGGCCTTGCCGCCGGCGGCAACATCGCCTTCGCCCAGTCCGCAGGCTACGGCCGCCATGACGGCACCGGTTACGCCGAGGGCGACCGCTATTACGACTATGCGCGGGTGATCCGGGTCGATCCTGTGCTGGGTGGCAGCGGCTACCGCCAGACCTATGGCAGCGATCGCCGCTGCTACGAAACCACCACCGCCGGCGGCTATGGCTACGGCGGCTATCGCGATGACGGCCGCTACGATGGTTACGACGGCCGCTACGACCGCCGCTATGGCGGTTACGACGGCCGCAGTGGCTACGGCAGCGAGACCGGGCGCAACGTCGCCACGGTGGTCGGCGGCATTGCCGGCGCCGTGCTGGGCAGCAAGGTCGGCGGCGGCAGCGGCACCTACGCCGCGGCGGCAGTGGGTTCGATGCTCGGCGGGATGGCCGGGCGCGAGATCTATGACCAGAGCCAGCGCGGTCGCCGGCAGGTCGGCACCGTGCGGGTCTGCGATCCGGAGCCGGTGCGCGGTGGCTACCCGGGCTCGGGTTATCGCGATGGCGGTGCCGGTGGCTATGACGTGACCTACGAGTACAACGGCCGGCGCTACACCCGGCGCATGGACTACCACCCGGGCGAGCGTGTGCGCGTGCTGGTCGGGGTGGAGCCGCAGTAAGCGCCCTGGTCGCGCACGTGGAGAAGGGGCCTCGTGGCCCCTTCTTCGTTTGCGCCGGCGATGGGATGCGCCTCAGCGCGGGGTCGCAGCAACCTCGGGGCGGCGGCTGGCGTGGCGCGGCACGCCCTGTTCGTCCAGCAGGTGCTCGATGCGGCTGAACACCTCCGCGCGCGAAAAGGGTTTCTTCATGAAATCGTCGGCGCCGATGCGCTGCACGTAGAACTGTTCCGTGGCCTGGGCGTTGCCACTGATCATGATGATCGGCACGTCGCGGGTCGCCTCGTCGCGCCGGAGTTTGCGCAGCGCGCTGAACCCGTCGATGCCGGGCAGCACGATGTCGAGGAAGATCAGGTCGGGGCGCTCGCGGTGGGCGATCTCCAGCGCGCTCTCGCCGTCGTAGGCCACCAGCACTTCGAAATGGTTCTGCACCAGCATCCGCTTGAGCAGGGCGACGATGGTGGGCGAATCGTCGACCACCAGGATGCGGGTGCCGGGGCGGGCATTGCGGCGCTCACGCTCGCGCCGCTCGAGCACGCCGCCGTGCGCGGCTTCGTCATCGCCAGCATTGGCCTGTGGCTGCGCCGGAGGTTCCGTGGCCGGCGAAGTGCGCCTTGCCTCGGTAGTCGGCGCCGCGGCCGACCCGCCCGCCGGCGGGCGGATGCGCTTGAACAGGTCGAAAAATCCCACGCGTCGGCTTCCCCAGGTTGTCCCCAGGGCATCTTACCGTGAACCCGCCGGGTCAACGGCGGGCGTGGGCGTCCTCGGCCAGCGCGCGCAGGGCGAACAGCCGCGCCACCTTGCCCCAGGCCAGCGCGCCGGCCATGGCGCAGCCCAGCAGCAGCGCCAGCAGGAAGCCGCCCAGGCCGCTGGCATCCACGCGCTGGCGCAGGGCCAGCAGCCCGGCCGCCAGCGCGAGCGCCAGCACGGTTGGCAGCGCATAGGCCGAGAGCACAGCGATCGGCCGCCGGCACAGCAGCTTGGTGCCGCGCCACCAGGCCTTGAAGGCCGAGCGCAGGCGGGCGTCGGCGGCCAGCCAACCGCGGCCGGCTTCGATGCCGGCGTGGGCGAGCAGCAGCAGGAGGCCGCCGACGGCCAGTGCGATGTTGCGGCCGCGCTCCACGTCGGTGGCGAGGATGGCGTGTTCGTGGGCCTTCTCGTTGAAGCCGACCGTGCCCATCAGGATCGCCGCGGCCACGCCCAGCGGAATCACCGACCACAGCAGCAGGCGCAGCATCGGACCGTAGTCGCCGACGCCCCCGCGCAGCAGGTCGCCAAACCCCAGCGGAGCACGGCTGCGCGCTGCGGCCACGGTGGCGCCTGCGAGCAGCGGCGACAGCAGCAGCATCAACAGGGTGCTGGCCAAGAGGCTCCCGGACAGGATGCCCATCGGCGTGGTGCGGGCGGTCAGCGCCTCCATCAGCATCCCCGGGGCGCGGCCTTCGGCGATCGCCGGGGCCTGCACGGCGTGGTCGAGCAGGCTGGCCAGCCAGTTCCATACGGGCAGGGCGCCGACCAGCGCGCACAGCAGGGTGGCGCCGATCCACAGCAGCAGCAGGCGCCACTGCAGGGCACCGGTGAGGGCACGTGGGACGGAGGTGCGGGCGCGGAGCGGACGATTGATCGTGTTCATCGGGGCGCCTCAGACGGTGGCCAGCAGGGCGAAGAAGGACTGCAGCAGCGCGGCGAAATCACCGAACCAGCGGCGCGAGGCGGCCGGCTGTGCTTCGAGCGTGCGGCTGTCGTTGAGCTTGTTGGCGTCCATCCACAGCAGGTGGTCGGGGTCCAGCTCGGCGGAGACCGCCTTGGCGCGGGTGGTCACCACGACGCGCTGCCAGCTTTCCTGCGAAGCCACCGGGAAATCACGGTGGCTGCCGTCGGCGAAGCGGATGCGCAGCACCTGCGGCGGCTTGGCTGCGTCGCGCCGTACCACCACCACGGTGCGGTACGGGAAGGCGCCCTGGCCGGCCTTGGCATCCGGGTGCTTGTCCTTCCAGGCCTGGCGGTGCTTCTCGATCGCCTTGTCGATGGTCTTGCTGCCCACCAGCACCTGCCGGCCCTTGTACTCGTAGTAGCCGGGCAGCGGCAGCACTTCGTTGCTGGACAGGCTTTCCACCCGGTCGTCGGTGCGGCCGGTGCCGTAGATGTAGGCATCGAACGCCGCATTGACGGTCGCCGGCTTGCCGGTCCCTTCGGCCAGCGTGTCGCGCAGGTCGGCCAGCGACGGATGGCGGAACTTCCAGCGCTCGTAGTACAGCTTCATCGCGCGTTCCATCGCCGGGGTGCCGACCAGCGCCTCGATCTGGCGCATGGTGGTGGCGGTGCGCGAATAGACGGTGTTGTAGCTGCCGCTGGACAGGCGCGTCCACGAGTTGCGGCCCAGCGGGTCCGCTGGGTCGGCCAGGCTGGCGCCCAGGCGCTCCATCTGGAACGGCGGGACGCGGAAGCCGATGTTGAACCAGCGGGTCCAGGGCATCTCCAGCGCCAGGTCCTGCTTGCGGCCGGTCATCATCCGCTGGTCCCAGTACTCGTTCATGCCCTCGTCGAGCATCGGTTCCTCGAACTCGTTCGAACCCAGGATGCCGTAGAAGTAGCCATGGCCGAACTCGTGCACGGTCACGAAGTCCAGCATCCAGCGGCCGATGCTGCCGGGCGCCACCATGGTGGTGCTGTCGGCGGTGAAGAACGTCGGGTACTCCATCCCGCCGGCTTCCTTGGCGCCATAGGGCGGCACCACCGCGGTCGCCGTCCGGTACGGATACGGGCCGAGCGTCTTCGAGAAGTAGTCCAGCGAATCGATGGTCGCCTGCAGGACGGGTTCCGCGTTGCTTTCGTATTCCGGGGTGTAGAGCACCTTGACCTCGACCGGGCCCAGCGGGCCGTTCCAGGTCTTCACCAGCGGCTTGGCATAGCGCTTGTCCGCGGTCCAGGCGAAGTCATGCACGTCGTGCTGGACGTAACGGTGGGTGACCTTGCCGCCGCGTTCGGCCGGCTTGCCGGTGAGCTGGCCGGTGGCGCCGACGGTGTAGTCCTTCGGCACGGTGATGCGCACGTCATAGCTGCCGTAGTCGGCATAGAACTCGCTGTGCAGGTGGAACTCGTGCGCGTTCCAGCGCGGCGCGGTGGCGCCGCGCTCGCCCGGCAGTTCCAGCACGCCGATCTTCGGGAACCACTGCGCGATCAGGTGGAAGCTGCCGTAATAGCCGGTGCGGGCCACCACCCGCGGCAGCTGGTCGAAGAAGTCGATATCCAGGGTGGTGGTCGCGCCCGGCGCCACCGGCTGCGGCAGGTCGATCCGGACCACGCTGCGATCGGTCTTGGGGCCGTTGTCGGGCTGCACGAACGTCCACTTCGCCGGCTGGCCGCCCTGCGCCACCTTGTCCAGGCGGATGTAGCCGTATTCGCCGTCCCTGGTGGCGACGTTGCTGCGGAAGCCCTGCTCGCTGGCCCGCTGCTCGGCCATGAAGGTGCTGCCCGGGCCCTCGAAGGCGTTGAGGTACAGGTGCACGTACACGCTGCACACCGGCTGCGCGCTGCGGTTGCGCCAGGCCAGCCGTTGCTTGCCGCGCAGGGTGTGCTTGGCGGGGTCCAGCTCGGCGTCGATCGAATACGAGACCACGCGGTCGGACAGGGTGGCGGCGTCGGCCCGGCGCGGGCCGCCCCAGGCGTCCGCTGCGCTGGGCGTGCGCACCGCGCCGGCGTCGGGTGCAGCCATCGGGATGGCGGGGCAGGCGGTGGCCGGCGCGGCGGGCGCCACCGTGGCAGGGGTCTTGGCCAGCAGGGGAATCGATGACAGCGCAAGCAAGGTGGACAGGGCGACTGATACCCGGTGGCTGTGCATGGGTTCTCCGGCGGAATGCGGGCAAAGTTGCCGCCACGATGTGCGAAGCGCCGGGACGTGGCAACATGCCGGTAGTCACGGCCGACGGGGAGGCAGGCATGACGATCCACCAGGGCAGCTGCCACTGCGGCGCCATCGCGTTCACCGTTGAAGGCCCGATCGAGGCGGCCATCGACTGCAACTGCTCGCTGTGCCGTCGCCGCGGCGGCCTGCTGGCGTTCTTCCCGCGCGAGGCGCTGGTGCTGCGCACGCCGGAAACCGACATGGCGACTTACACCTTCAACACCCATGCCATCCACCACCACTTCTGCCCGACGTGCGGCGTGGCACCTTTCAGCGAGGGCATTGATCCGCGCAGCGGCGAGGCGATGGCGGCGGTCAACCTGCGCTGCCTGCCGGACCTCGACCTGTCGTCGCTGAAGGTCACCGCCTACGACGGCGCAAGCCGCTGACGTGCAGGGACGGGCGACGGACATGGGACGGGGACGCGCATGCAGACCATGACCGCCCCGGCACCGACCGCCGACGTCGAGCGCGCGCTGGCGAACGCCCTGCAGCTGCTGGCCGCCGACCCCGCGTTGGCCGCGGAGCAGGCCCGCGAGGTGCTGGCGGTGGCGCCCGGGCATCCCGCTGCCGAACTGCTGCTGGGCATGGCCGATACCGCACGCGGCGATTTCGACGCCGCGCTGCAGCGGCTCGACCGGTTGGCACGCGCGCAGCCGCGCTCGGCGATGACCTGGCTGGAACTGGCGCGCGCGCGCATCGGCGCTGGCCGGCGGGTGGATGCGTTGGCCTGCGCCGAACGCGCGGTGGCGCTGCAGCCGGCCCTGCCCGGTGCGTGGCTGGCGCTGGCCGACCTGCGCTTCGCCGCCGGGGACGAGGACGGCGCCAATGCCGCCTATCTCCAGCATGTGCGCCACAGCGCACGCGATCCCGCGCTGATGGCGGCCGCCGACGCGCTGGCGCGTGGCGACTTGCCCGAGGCCGAGACCCGCCTGCGCGCGCGGCTGGCCCGCCAGCCCGGCGACGTGGCGGCGCTGCGGATGCTGGCCGAGCTGGCGGTGCGGCTGGGTCGCAATGAAGAGGCCGCGCTGCTGCTGGAACATGCGCTGGAGCGCGCGCCCGGCTTCGATGCCGCGCGCCAGAACTACGCCGCCGTGCTCAACCGCGGCAACCGCCACGCCGAGGCGCTGGCCGAGATCGACCGCCTGCTGGAGCGCGATCCCGGCAACCAGCCGCTGCGCAACATGCGCGCGGTGGTGCTGGGCAAGCTGGGCGACTTCGATGGCGCGATCGCCACCTACGAAGCCGTGCTGGCGCGCGCGCCGGGGCAGTGGCAGGTCTGGCTGGGCTATGGCCATGCGCTCAAGACCGCCAACCGCACCGCCGACGCGGTGGCCGCGTACCGCCGCGCAATCGCGCTGAACCCCGGCTTCGGCGGCGCGTGGTGGAGCCTGGCCAACCTCAAGACGGTGCGCTTCGATGCCGCCGACACCGAGGCGATGCGCGCACAGCTGCACCGCGATGACCTCGACGACGACGCCCGCCTGCATTTCGAGTTCGCGCTCGGTAAGGCGCTGGAAGATGCCGGCGACCACGGCGAAGCATTCGCCCACTACGCCCGCGGCAACGCGCTGCGGCGCAGCCAGTTGCCCTATGACGCCGCGCTGGGGCGCGAGCGCACCCGCCGCGCCATCCGCACCTATAGCCGGGATTTCTTCGCCGAGCGCGAAGGCGCGGGCTGCACGGCCCCGGATCCGATCTTCGTGGTCGGCATGCCGCGCGCCGGCTCTACCCTGATCGAGCAGATCCTCTCCAGCCACCCACGGGTGGAAGGCACGATGGAGCTGCCGGCGTTGATCGCGATCACCCGCGAGCTGCGCCAGCGCGACGGCAACCCGGAGACCACGTCCTACCACGACGTGCTGGCCGGCCTGGATCGGGCCGAGCTGGAAGCGCTGGGCCGGGACTACCTGCGCCGGGCGCAGCCGCACCGGCGCGAGGGACGGCCGCTGTTCATCGACAAGATGCCGAACAACTTCGCCCACGTCGGCCTGGTCCAGGCGATCCTGCCGAACGCGAAGATCATCGATGCGCGCCGGCACCCGCTGGCCTGCTGCTTCTCCAACTTCAAGCAGCATTTCGCCCGCGGCCAGGCCTTCAGCTATGGCCTGGCCGACATGGGCCACTACTACGCCGACTACGTGGCGCTGATGGCGCACTTCGACGAGGTGCTGCCGGGCCGCGTCCACCGCGTGATCTACGAGGACATGGTGGCCGACACCGAGGCGCAGGTGCGCGCGCTGCTGGACTACTGCGGGCTGGAATTCGACGAGCGCTGCCTGCGCTTCTTCGAGAACGAGCGGGCGGTGCGCACCGCCAGTTCCGAACAGGTGCGCAGGCCGATCTACCGCGAGGGGCTGGACCAGTGGCGGCATTTCGCGCCGTGGCTGGGCCCGCTGGAAGAAGCACTGGGGCCGGTACTGGCCCGTTATCCGGCCGTGCCGCCGGCGGAGGAGTTGCCGGCCCGGCGCTGAGGGTGCGTAATCGGTCGAGCGGTCAGGGGGCCGCGGAACCGCATAACAACGATCGAGTGCCACAACTGGAGGGGAGTCCACGATGCAAGCAGACAAACGCAGTCGCCGGCGCAACGGCGACACAGGCCGCAGTTTCCGCAGGATCCCGCTGGCCGCCGCGGTGGCGCTGGCGTTCGCCGCGCCGGCGTGGGCGCAGGAGGCCGCACCGCCGCAGAAGGACCGCGAGGCGCGCACCCTCGACACCGTCACGGTGACCGCGCAGAAGCGCGAGGAGAACCTGCAGAAAGTGCCGATCAGCCTGCAGGTGCTGGGCAACCAGCAGCTGGAGCAGCAGAACGTCGCCTCGTTCGCCGACTACGCCAAGATGATCCCCAGCCTGAGCTACGGCACCGCCGGCGGCGGCGTGTTCTCCGGGCCGGGCTTCGTGCAGGTGTACATGCGCGGCGTGGCCAGCGGCGGCGACGGCAACCATTCCGGCTCCCAGCCCAGCGTGGGCATGTACCTGGACGAGCAGCCGATCACCACCATCCAGGGTGCGCTCGACATCCACATGTACGACATCGACCGGGTCGAGGCGCTGGCCGGTCCGCAGGGCACGCTGTACGGCGCCAGTTCGCAGTCGGGCACGGTGCGCATCATCACCCGCAAGCCCGATCCGTCCGGGTTCTCGGCCGGCGCCGCGGTGGAGGCCAATGCCATCGACGGCGGCGGCATCGGCCACGTGCTGGAAGGCTTCGTCAACCTGCCGATCAAGGAGAACACCGCCGCGGTGCGGCTGGTCGGTTGGCAAAAGCACGACGCCGGCTACGTCGACAATCTGTACGGCACCCGCACCTACCCGACCTCGGGCATCGTCGACGACAACGCCGACCTGGCCGAGAAGAACTACAACACCGCCGACACTGTCGGCATGCGCGCGGCGCTGCGCTTCGACATCAACGACCGCTGGACCATCACCCCGCACGTCATCGCGCAGAAGCAGAAGGCCTACGGCAGCGCCGGCATCGACCCGCTGGTGGGCAGCGCCGCCGCCGGCTACGACGCCGCCAGCGGCGAGATGGCGGTCAAGCACTTCTACCCGGAGTTCTCGGACGACCGCTGGTACCAGGCGGCGATGACGGTGGAAGGCAAGATCGGCAACTTCGACCTGACCTACGTGTTCTCGCACCTCAAGCGCGACGTCGATTCCGCGTCCGACTACAGCGACTACGGTTACTGGTACGACGCGCTGGCCGGTTACGGCGCCTACTTCTACGACGACAACGGCGACCTGATCAACCCGGCCCAGCACATCGACGCCAAGGACGGCTACCGGCGCACCAGCCACGAGCTGCGCATCGCCTCGCCGCAGGACAACCGGGTGCGGATGGTGGCGGGCCTGTTCTGGCAGCAGCAGAGCCATGACATCGAGCAGCGCTACCGCATCGACGGGCTGGCAAGCGACCTGTCGGTCAGCGGTTGGCCGGACACGATCTGGCTGACCCAGCAGGATCGCCGCGACCGCGACCAGGCGGTGTTCGGCCAGGTCAGCTTCGATGCGACCGACAAGCTCGAGCTGACGGCGGGCGGCCGCTGGTTCCGTTCCGAGAACGGGCTGAAGGGCTTCTTCGGTTTTTCCAATGTCTTTGCCCCCGGCACTACTACTGACCCCGTAAATCGCTACGGCGAAGCCGGCTGCCTGGTGCAGTACGGCGCACCCTCGAATTGGGTGCCGTACGACGGTGCGCCGTGCAAGGTGGTGGACAAGCGGGTCAAGGAAAACGACGCCACCTACCGGCTCAACGCCACCTGGAAGATCGACGACAAGAAGCTGGTCTACGCGACCTGGTCGCAGGGCTACCGGCCCGGCGGCATCAACCGTCGCGGCACGCTGCCGCCGTACGTGTCGGACTTCCTGACCAACTACGAGGCCGGCTGGAAGACCTCGTGGGCGGGCGGCACGCTGATCTTCAACGGCGCGGTGTTCCGTGAGAACTGGAAGGACTTCCAGTTCTCCTACCTCGGCCAGAACGGCCTGACCGAGATCCGCAACGCCAACCAGGCGCGGATCGATGGCATGGAGCTGGACCTGAGCTGGGCGGCCACCTACAACCTGCAGTTCACCGGCAGCTTCGCCTGGTACGACGCCAAGCTGACCCAGAACTATTGCGGCGCGGCGTCGCCGATTACCGGCGAAATCATCGTCGATTGTCCGCCGGGCAGCGTGGTCGATGGCGTTTCCTTCCCAGATGGTCCGCAGGCCGCCGCCGGCACCTCGCTGCCGGTGACGCCGCGCTTCAAGGGCGCGCTGAGCGCCCGCTACAGCTTCGAGCTGGGCGCGGGCGAAGCGTACTGGCAGGCCTCGCTGTCGCACGCGGGCAAGCGGCGGGTGGATATGCGCACGAAGGAGACCGCATTCCTGGGTTATCTCGACGGTTACACGCTGGTCGACCTGTCGACGGGTTGGCGCAAGGACAGTTGGTCGGTGGACCTGTTCCTGAAGAACGCCTTCGACGAGCGCGCGCAGATGAGCCGGTTCGCCCAGTGCGCCGCGCTGACCTGCGGCGAGGAGCCCTACACCGTGATCGCGCAGCCGCGCACGTTCGGGGTGCGGGTCAGCAAGGAGTTCTGATCCGGTTCCAGCCGGATGTTGCAACGGAAAAGGCGGCCCCGGCCGCCTTTTTCGTTCCTGCGCGGAACCGTCAGCCCGGCGCAGCGGGTGCCGTCAGCCCTCGTCCTCTTCGAATTCGGCCATCACGTCGAGGTCGAAGGCCAGCGCCTCCACCGTCTGCCGGACCTTCTGCGCGGTTGCGGCGTTGGGTGCGTCGATTTCCAGTTCGTGGGTGTCCGGCCCGGTGACGTCGCTCAGCCCCGCCGAACTGGAGTCGGCGTCGTCCATGTGCGGCATCAGGTCGTCGATTTCCTCGACGTGCTCGATGCCGTCCAGGCTCTGCAGCAGGTTGGTGATCGCGCGGACATCGTCCTCGCTGCCGGTCAAGCGGATGCGCATCATGGGCATGGCGGTGGCTTCCGTGGAAGGGGAACGCAGGCTAGGCGGAGGCAGGCGAACGCCGGGTGATGGCGCCGCTCACGGGGCCGGGCGCACCGGCAGGCTGGCGTTGCACAGGTCGATGTGGCCGGCCGGCTGGGTGTAGAAGTCGTCTACCCGGTTGCGGCGCGCCTCGGTGGCGTCGATGAAGGCCTTGCTGTCGGTGCGCAGCAGCTGCAGCGGGGTGCGCTGCGCCTCGGGCACCTCGCTGGCCAGCTTGATCGACAGGATCGGCGCGCGCTGTTCCGGCTTCTCGTAGAAGCCCATCGGCGCCGGCCCGCGCGGGGTCACGCTGAGCAGCTCCATGCCCTTGACCACCCGGCCCACCACCGTCAGCTGGTGGTCCAGCGCGCGCGGGGCCTGGCCGATGACGACGTAGAGTTCGGCGCCGATGCTGCTGTCGGGCGCGCTGTTGCGGCCGGCGCCGAGCACGCCGTAGCAGTGCGCCATCCACAGCTTGCCGGTCTTCGGGTCGCGCGCGGCCGGCATGCCGTCGGCGAAGCCGACCTGCGGCGCCCAGCCGTCCACGTCGGGCAGGCGGTCGAAGCGCACGCCCTTGTCGCTGCGGGTGAATTCCGCCGGCAGATGGGTCCTGGTGCCGGCCGGGTAGGGCTTGGCCTTGCCGGCTTCCTCGCCGTCCGGATCGCCGAATTGCACCACGAAATTGTCCTGCGAACGGTAGATGGTCAGGCCGTCCCAGAAGCCGCCTTTGGCCATCGTCTTGATGTTCGCCACGTGCTCGGGCGCGAAGCCCGGCGCCAGCTCGATCACCACCCGCCCGGACGGCAGTTCCATGTACAGGGTGTTGGCCGGATCCAGGTCGCGCCAGGCGCTGGCCGGGGCGGCGTCGATGATCTCCTGCGCCGACTTGCGCTTGGGCGGCTGGGCGCCGTCCGCGGCGATGGCGGGTACCGCGATGGCGGCGGCAACGGCGAAGGCGAGCAGGGCGTGGCGCATGGCGGTCATCCTCGGCGAAAGCGGCAAGCATAGCCGCCAGCGGTGCCGCCGGTGCGCGGGTCAGCGGCGCGGCGTGGCCTTTTTCGCGGGCGGTGCCTTCACCGCCGCCGCGGCGGGCTTGCCTGCATGCGTGGCGATGAAGTCGCGCACCTGCGGATACACCTGGGTGCGCCAGCGGCGGCCGCTGAAGATGCCGTAGTGGCCGGCGCCCGCCACGGTCAGGTGCTTGCGGTCTTCGTCGGCGATGCCGGTGCAGAGGGCGTGCGCGGCGCGCGTCTGGCCCTGCCCGGAGATGTCGTCCAGTTCGCCCTCGATGGTGAGCAGGGCGCAGCCGCTGATCTTCGAAGGATCGACCCGTTCCCCGGCCACGTCCCACAGCCCGCGCGGCAGCAGCTGCTGCTGGAACACGGTGCGGATGGTGTCGAGGTAGTACTCGGCGGGCATGTCGAGCACCGCGTTGTACTCGTCGTAGAACTTGCGGTGCGACTGCGCCGAACTGAGGTCGCCCTTGACCAGGTCCTGGTAGAAGTCCCAGTGCGAGGTCGAGTGCCGCTCCGGGTTCATCGCCACGAACCCGAGGTGCTGCAGGAAGCCCGGGTACACGCGGCGGCCGGCGCCCGGATAGTTGGCCGGCACGGTGTGGATGACGTTGTTCTCGAACCACCACAGCGGCTGGCGGGTGGCGAGGTTGTTGACCGAGGTGGGCGACTGGCGGGTGTCGATCGGCCCGCCCATCATCGTCATCGACTTCGGCAGCGCCTCGCCGCGCGCCGCCATCAGCGAGATCGCCGCCAGCACCGGCACGGTGGGCTGGCAGACGCTGACCACGTGCAGGCGCTCGACGCCGATGTGGCGGATGAACTCCTGCACGTAGGCGATGTAGTCGTCGAGGGTGAACGCACCCTCGGCCGCCGGCACCATGCGCGCGTCGGTCCAGTCGGTGATGTAGACCTTGTGGTCGGCCAGCAGGGTGCGCACGGTGTCGCGCAGCAGGGTGGCGTGGTGGCCGGACAGCGGGGCGACCACCAGCACGGTGGGGTCGTCCTTCATCCGCGCCAGGCCGTCGGCCTGGTCGTGGTAGCGCTTGAAGCGCAGCAGCCGGCAGAACGGCTTCTCCAGCGCGACGCGCTCGACCACCGGGATCGACAGGCCTTCCACCTCGATCTGGTGGATGCCGAATTCGGGCTTCTCGTAATCCTTGCCCAGCCGGTACATCAGCTCGAACGCGGCCGCCGTGCGCGGTGCACCGGGCAGCGCCGACAGCCAGCTGTCCTGCGCGGAATACATCTTCGCGCCGGCGTCGGCCCAATAGGTATAGGGCGCAAGGCCCGCCCGCCAGAATTCGTGCAGTTGGTACAGCAGCATGATGCGTCTTGGGTCGCCCCGGATTGCGGCAGTGCAGCATAACCCATGGGAATGACGGCGCCGTGATCGCTATCGCGGTTCCGCCGATCAGTCCGGCAGTTCCAGCGCGGTCGCGTGCGGCACCAGCGCTGGCGACAGCCAGCAGTGCGAGCCCAGCGGACGCAGCCCGAGCGCGCGCAGGCGTTCGCGGTAGAACGCGGCGCTGCGCTGCTTGAAATCGTGTTCGTCGCCCTCGGCGCCGTCGCCGCGCGCGAATACCTCGATGAAGGCCACGCCGCCGCAGAGCTCGGCCAGCGCGGGCAGGCCCCGGTCGAGTTCGCGGGTGTCGAGGTAATGCAGCACGTCGCTGCAGACCAGCAGGTCGGCGGGCGGGCAGGGACGCAGGTGGGCGAAGTCGGCGAAGCGCGCATGGTGCAGGTTGCGGCGGTGGCCATAGCGGGCGATGGCGTAGTCGCTGCTGTCGAAGCCCAGGTACTGCGCGTTCGGGCGCAGCTTCAGCAGCGGCGCGCGCCAAGCGCCTTCGCCGCAGCCGATGTCCAGCACGCTGCGGATCGGCCGCTCCAGATGGTATTCGGCGGTGGCCACCGCCAGCGCCACCTTGCGCGCCAGCCGCGCGGCGTGGCCGATGCCGCCGTGGCGGTACCAGCGGTCGAAGTAGGCGCGGTCGTAGGTCTTGGTCATCGTGTGCGTATCATCCGGCGGTTGCCATCGTCGAGGGTCGCGCCAGCGGCGGCGGCGAAGGCGCATCGGCCAGCGCCCGCGCGGGCATGGCGAATTGAAACATCCTGGAGCGACCGCATGGCCTACCTGCTGACCAAGACCTTCCACCTCGTGTTCGTGATCGCCTGGATGGCGGCGGTGTTCTACCTGCCGCGGATCCTGGTCAACCTCGCCGAAGCGGGCGAATCGCAGGAGGTGCGTGCGCGACTGCTGCTGATGGGGCGGCGGCTGTACCGCTTCGGCCACGTGATGTTCGGCATCGCCTTCGTGCTGGGCCTGGTGCTGTGGCTGGGCTACCGGGTACTGCCGGCGTTCCCGACCATGGTCGGCGCGGGCACCGCGTGGTTGCATGCCAAGCTGGGCCTGGTGGTGCTGCTGTTCGCGTTCTACATCGTCACCGGGCGCTGGTTGAAGGGTGTCGAGCGCGGCCGGCCGCTGCCGTCGGGCAAGGCGCTGCGCTGGTTCAACGAGCTGCCGCTGCCGGCGCTGGTGGCAATCGTCTGGCTGGTGCTGGCCAAGCCGTTCTGATCCGCACTCCGGATTCGCGAGCGCTGTCGGTGCGCCGCGAAGCCGGATCCCGGTCAGGGGCGGGCCGGCGGCCCGCGGAAGCTTTCGATCCGCGGCAATTCCACCGGCACGCCGTTGCCGTCGCACGGCTGCTTCGCGCATAGCGCCGCGCGTAGGCGCGGGGTGGCCTGCACGATGATGTGGTACAGCGTGTTTTGCTCCAGCGTGCCGCGCACGGCTTGGCTGCCGGGGCCGCGTGCCCAGACGCCGACGTCGTCGCCGCCATGGCTTTCGCTGCCCAAGGGAACCAACGCCTCCTGCAGGTAATCCGGGTCGGTGGTGTCCACGTCGGCCAGGTCCGGGCGGCCGTTGGCGGGCGCGACCTGCTGCCTAGGCCAGTGTGGGTAGCGTTTGGGGCCGGCCGGTTGGGCATCGCTGGCGCCGGTGTTGCCGGGGCCGTTGGCATAGGCGAGGGTGGTGTAGGGCTGGCCATTGAGATCCAGCGCCAGCTTGCCCGGCTCGCCGTCGAAGCTGCTGCTGCCGCGCACCTTGCCCAGGATTGGGTTGCCGCGGGCCGGATAGCCGACGAAGCCGAGGGTATGCGCATGGTCGGCCGTCACCAGGACCAGGGTGTCGTCGGCGGATGTCGCCTGCATCGCCACGCGCACCGCATCGGAGAGCGCGATGGTGTCGTCGAGCGCGCGGAACGCATTGCCCTCGTGGTGGGCCATGTCGATGCGTGCGGCTTCCACCATCAACACGTAGCCCTCGCCCTTGCGCGACAGGTGGGCGATGGCGGCGCGGGTCATCTCGGCCAGGCTGGGCTCGGCGGCGCCGCTGGCGATGCGGTCGCGGTCGTATTGCATGTGGTCGTGGTTGAACAGGCCGAGCACGCTGGGCGCACCCGCCGCCGCGGCGAGCTGCGCGGCGCTGGTGGCATACACGCCCCGTGGGTGGGCGCGCTGCCATTCGGCGACCAGGTCGCGGCCGTCGCGGCGCAGGCCGTGCTTGTCGGGCTGCTGCGGGTCGGCCTGCGCGGTGGTGAGGAACTGCTTGCGGCCGCCGCCCAGCACGATGGACGGGCCACGCCCGTCCTGCGTTGTTTCGATCAGCTGGCGGGCGATGTCCTTGCACCCTTCGGCCACGGCCCGTGCCGGCAGCGCGGCGTCGTTCTCCCAGTTGCGGTTGGGCACGTGGGCATAGGTGGCGGCGGGGGTGGCGTGGGTGATCCGGGCGGTGGAGACGATGCCGGTGGCCATGCCGGCGGCGTCGGCCAGTTCCAGCCAGGTCTGCGCCTGCTTGCCGAGGCTGTCGGCGCAGTCGTCCTTGTCGCCGGCATGCACGCCGATGGCGCCCATGTGCGATTTCACCCCGGTGGTGATGGCGGTCATGGTGCCGGCCGAATCGGGGGTCTGCGAATCGGTGTTGTAGGTCTTGGCCAGCGCGGTGGCGGGGAAGGTCTCCCACGACAGCAGGTGCTCCTCGCCGCTGCCGCCATTGCGCTGGCCTTCGAGGATGCGCGTGGCGGCCACCGTGGCCAGGCTCATGCCGTCGCCGAGGAACACGATCACGTTCTTCGCGCGGCCGGCCATGGCGCCGCGTTGCGCGGCCTGCGCGGCACCGCTGCGATACCACCAGGCCGGCGTTTCGCCGTTGGGATGGGCGACTGCCGGCACCTCCACCACCACGCTGGCGGCGGGCGTCGCGATCGTGGGCGGGGTGCTGGCGCAGGCGGCGAGGGTCAGGCCGCAGGCAAGCGGCAGCAGGCGCAAATGCAGTTTCGTCATCCGCGCATTATGAATGGTCAGCATGTCCGCAGTGTTGCGCGGATGGCGCTGACGCCGGGGCGGCGCTCCGGTATCGTTCGACGGTCTTTCCCGGGGTTACGCGCATGTTCGACTGGTGGTTCCGCATCAAGTTCTGGAAGCGCGTGGTGCTGGGCTTCGTGTTCGGTGCGCTGGCCGGCTGGGCCTTCGGCAAGGATGCGGAAACCTGGTTCGGGCCGATCGGCGACCTCTACGTCACCCTGATCATGATGATCGCGGTGCCGCTGGTGTTCTTCGCGGTGATCAACGCGGTGGCTTCGCTGAGCGGGCAGAAGTCGATCGCCGCGCTGGCCGGCCGCACCTTCGCCTGGTTCGCCATCACCGCCGCGCTGGCGGTGGGCGTGGGCCTGCTGTTCGGCTGGATCATCCAGCCCGGCAGCGGCGTCGGCGTGCTGCAGGTCGCCTCTGACTACAAGCCCAAGGACGTGCCGGGCGCGCTGGACATGCTGCTCAACCTGGTGCCGGCCAATCCGTTCCAGGCGCTGGGCGGGGCCGCCACCGCCAAGCTGGCCGACGGCACCAAGGTGCTGGTCCCGCGCAGCGGCACCGTGCTGCAGGTGATCTTCTTCGCCGGCCTGGTGGGTTTCGCGATGGTCAAGCTGGGCGAGAAGGTGGCCGGCGTGCGCAAGCTGGTCGGCGAAGCCAGCGACGTGATGATCCAGGTGACCCGCTACGTGCTGGAGTTCACCCCGTTCGGCACCTTCGGCCTGATCGCCGCGCTGGTCGGCGGTTACGGTTTCGAGCAGCTGCGCCCCCTGCTGAACTTCGTGTTCGCCCTGTACGCGGCCTGCGCCTTCCACATCGTTGTGGTCTACGGCGGGCTGCTGCTGGCGCACGGGCTGAATCCGCTGAAGTTCTTCCGCGGCGCCGCGCCCGGCATGCAGGTGGCGTTCGTGGCCTCGAGCAGCTTCGCCGCGCTGCCGGTGTCGCTGCGCAGCGCCACCCACAACCTCGGCGTGGACAAGGACTACGCGGCGTTCGCGGTGCCGCTGGGCGCGACCATCAAGATGGACGGCTGCGGCGCGATCTATCCGGCGCTGGCGGCGGTGTTCATTTCGCAGTACGCCGGGATCGAGCTGTCGCTGTCGCAGTACCTGATCATCGCGCTGGCCTCGGTGCTGGGCAGCTTCGGCACCGCCGGCGTGCCCGGCACGGCGGTGATCATGGCCACGGTGGTGCTGAGCGCGGCCGGGCTGCCGCTGGAAACCATCGGCTACCTGTACGCCATCGACCGCGTGCTGGACATGATGCGCACCATGACCAACGTGACCGGGCAGATGCTGGTGCCGGTGCTGGTGGCGCGGGAAACCGGGCTGCTGGATCGGCAGGTGTTCGATGCCGCCCCGACCAACGTCGGGGTGCGCGAGGGCGACCTGGCCGACGCGGAGTGAGCGCCGCGATCAAGCATCGCGGTTGGCGAGCCGTTAAGCTTGGATGATGAGCGAGGTTCCGCCCCCTTCCGAGCTGGACGCGGCCGACCTGGACGGCTATTACGACAAGTTCTACGTCCATGACGCCGGCGAGATCCGCAACCACCTGCAGCGGCTGGCGGGGGAGCGCTGCGCGCTGATGGTGCGGGCGGAAGGCAGCGACCACAGCATGGCGACGATGCTGCTGCGGGTGGACGACGCTTCGCTGTGGATCGACGTGCCGTCCAGCCGCAAGCTGCTGGATGCCTGGATGGGCGCGCACCTGCTGCGCATCGAAGGCAGTATCGACCGTGCCGCGCTGCGTTTCTCCGCCGGCCCGGCGTGGCTGGACAGCTTCGAGGACAAGCCTGCGCTGCGGCTGTCGCTTCCGGCGCGGATGCTTTACCTGCAGCGGCGCGAGTTCATGCGGCGCGAGCCGCCCAGCGGCGCCCTCGTCTGCCACCTGCGCCTGCCCGACGGCGACCGCGAAGTCCAGGCCAGCATCCGTGACATCGGTGGCGGCGGGTTGGCCATCGTCACCACCCGCGCGGAAGCCACGTTCAAGACCGGCGACGTGCTGAAGGGGTGCCGGATCGAACTGCCGGAGATCGGCGAGGTGGAGGTGGACCTGCAGGTCCGCCACGTGCTGGTGCGCGGCCACATCGGCTACGACGCGGCGCAGGCGGGCTGCGAGTTCGTCGGCCTGACCCCGGCGGCGCAGCGCAAGCTGTTCCGCTACCTGATGCAGCTGGACCGCGACCAGCTGGCGCGCCGGCGCGGGCTGGAATAGCGCGGCAAGACAGCCATTTTTGGAACCCGCCGCCGGCGGGTTTTTGTTGCCCGCGAGCCTGCCGCGACACGCTAGGGCAATGGCTGCCCTTTTGGAGGCTTTCCTGCGCAAGCGTGGAAAACAGGCGCTGTGCGCGGCGCGCGCCTGCGCTGCGTCTGCCGCTCCCCACGATCCATAGGCATCGCGGTGTTTTTTCGACGCTGCCGAACGCCCGCAGGGACATCGGGATGACGGCAATGCTGCGGCAGCAGGCGGCCGCCTGCCTGCGCTGGATGACATTTCCTCGACATCCGTGCGGGTAGAACGGGAATCGCGTGCCGCTGGCTGTATCGGTGCGCAGCATGTTTCCTCACGGTACCTCCATGCCCGCTGCCGAGTTCCACGCACCGCTTCCCGCGCCACCACCGCTATCCGCCGACTGGGCGCTGTTCCTGGACGTCGACGGCTGCCTGCTTGAATTCGAGGAGGATCCCGACCGCGTGCGCGCGCCGGTATCGCTGTCGGCGCAGCTCGCTGCGGTGTCGCGCCGGCTTGGCGGCGCGCTGGCGCTGGTCAGCGGACGCACCGTCGCCGGCGTCGACCGCGTGTTCGCCCCGGCGCGGTTCCCGGTTGGCGGTCTGCACGGGTTGGAGCGGCGCGGCGCGGCGATGCCGGATGCGCACACCGGCGCCGCGGTCGACCCGCTCGCGTGGGCGAGCTTGGTTGCCGATGCGCGCGCCTGGATGGCCACGCATCCGCTGGTGCGGGTAGAGGACAAGGGACGGGCGCTGGCGCTGCACTGGCGCGCCGATGCGTCGGCGGAGGCGCGCGCGCGCGCGTTTGCATCAACGGCATTGGCCGCGCTGTCGGGCTACCGGCTGCAGCCGGGCGACTGCGTGCTGGAGCTGCGCCCGGAAGGCGCCGACAAGGGCACCGCGATCGCGGCGTTCCTGGACGAGCCGCCGTTCGCCGGGCGGCGGCCGGTGTTCGCCGGCGATGACCTGACCGACGAACACGGCTTCGCGCTGGTCAATCGGCGCGACGGCATCAGCATCGTGGTCGGTGACCGTCGGCCGACGCTGGCGAAGCATCGATTGGCCAATCCGGCCGCCGTGCGTCGCTGGCTGGAGGAGGTGGCATGAACGAGGAGATCCCGCCCGTGCACACGCTCGACCTTGGCGTGGTCGGCAACGGCAGCTTCGCGGCGCTGATCGATGCGCGGGCGCGGGTGGTCTGGGGCTGCCTGCCGGCGTTCGACGGCGATCCTGCGTTCTGCGCGCTGCTGTCGCCGCGTCAACACCCCGGCGGCGACTTCGCCATCGAGCTGGAGGATTTCGAGCGCGCCGAGCAGCACTACATCGCCAATACCGCAGTGCTGCGCACGGTGCTGCACGACAGTCGCGGCGGCTCGGTGGAGATCCTCGACTTCGCCCCCCGCTGGCACCAGGACGGGCGCTTCTACCGGCCGGTGTCGCTGCTCCGCCGGATCACCCCGCTGGCCGGCACGCCGCGCATCCGGGTGCGTGCACGGCCGCTGGCGGACTGGGGCGCACGCATTCCCGACAGCACCTGGGGCAGCAACCACATCCGCTGGCTGCTGCCGCAGATGACCCTGCGGCTGACCACCGACGTGCCGGTCCGCTTCGTCCGCGAACAGCTGCCGTTCGTGCTGAACCACCGCCTGCACCTGGTGCTGGGGCCGGACGAGCCGCTGGCGCGCTCGATCGACGGCTACGTGGAGGAAGCGCTGGACCGCACCCTGGGCTACTGGCGCGAATGGGTGCGCTACCTGTCCATCCCGCTGGAATGGCAGGACGCGGTGATCCGCAGCGCCATCACCCTGAAGCTGTGCCAGTACGAGGACAGCGGGGCGATCATCGCGGCGATGACCACCTCGATCCCGGAGGCGCCGGGGTCGTCGCGCAACTGGGACTACCGCTATTGCTGGCTGCGCGACGCGGCCTTCGTGGTGCGCGTGCTCAACCGGCTGGGCGCGACCCGCAGCATGGAGGAGTTCCTGCGCTACATCTTCGACATCGCCACCCACGACGGCAGCCTACAGCCGCTGTACGGGATCGCCTTCGAGACCGCGCTGCACGAGGAGGAGGTGGCATCCCTGGACGGTTACCGCGGTTGCGGCCCGGTGCGGCGCGGCAACCTGGCCTGGCTGCAGGAGCAGCACGACGTGTACGGCAGCGTGGTGCTGGCCACCACCCAGCTGTTCTTCGACCAGCGCCTGGCCGATCCCGGCGACATCGCCACCTTCGCCCGGCTGGAGCCGTTGGGCGAACGGGCGTTCGCGCTGCACGACGTGCCCGATGCCGGCCTGTGGGAGTTCCGAGGCCGCGCCGAGGTGCATACCTATACCGCGGCGATGTGCTGGGCCGCCTGCGACCGGCTGGCGCGGGTGGCGGCCAAGCTCGGCCTGGTGGAACGCTCGGCGTACTGGCGCGGGCGTGCGGACAGCGTCCGCGCCAAGGTGCTGGAACGCGCCTGGCGCGAGGACGTCGGTTGGTTCAGTGCCTCGTTCGACAGCACCTACCTGGATGCCTCGCTGCTGCTGCTGGCCGACATCGGCCTGCTGCCTGCCGAGGATCCGCGCTACATCGCCACGGTGGAGGCGATCGGGCGCGAGCTCAAGCGCGGCGACGGACTGTTCCGCTATGTCGCCGCGGATGACTTCGGCGTGCCGGAAACCAGCTTCACCATCTGCATGTTCTGGTACATCGACGCGCTGGCGGCGATCGGCCGCCAAGACGAGGCGCGGCAGCTGTTCGAACGCGTGCTCGCGCGCCGCAACCACCTTGGCCTGCTGTCGGAGGACATGGCCTTCGAGGACGGCGAGGCCTGGGGCAACTTCCCGCAGGCGTACTCGCACGTCGGCCTGGTCATGGCGGCGATGCGCCTGTCGCGGCCGTGGACGGAGGCGCTGTGAGCCGGCTGGTGGTGGTCTCCAACCGGGTGGCGCTGCCGGGCGAGAGTGCGCCCGGGGGGCTGGCGGTGGGGCTGCAGGCGGCGCTGGCGGCACGCGGCGGGCTGTGGTTCGGCTGGAGCGGCAAGACCGTGCGCGAGGACGGCGGCGCGCTGCACGAGCAGGGCGAGGTCGGTATCCGCTACGTCACCCTCGA
>JAANMW010001813.1_pt1 | contig 21057 bp, 12 predicted proteins | sample 7279671 | NCBI WGS metagenome assembly JAANMW01 (sample SAMN14094541, study PRJNA606508) | bioreactor metagenome | isolation source: A lab-scale SPAN reactor treating ammonium-rich wastewater day 247 | place: Ireland: Galway | collected 2017-09-19
GGCGTCGTACCACACGTAATCCCCGATCACACCCGTATCCGACCCCGGACACGCGTCCTCGGTGTTGGGAATGCCGTTGACGGTCAGCTCCGCTTCGTTGTACAGCCCCGTCCCCGGTGTGGGATTGTTCGGATCGCAAACGCCGACATTGTCCGGCTCCAGGCTGGCATCGACAGCCACGGCAATGGTGTAAGTGTGGACAGCCCCCACCGCGATCGGCTCGCCGGTGACGATCACCGGGTCGGCATCCCCATCGAAGGTGGGGTTGGGGGTGATGCTGCCCGGAACCACGCTGACCGTGGGGCCGCTGGCCACCGAGAAAAAGCTATCGAAATCGAAGGTATCGCTGAGATCGTAGGTTTCGGGCAGGATACCGGTGTTGCGTACCACGATCGTGTAGCTGACCGCGTACACGTCGTTGCCCAGGTTGGTGATGGAAGAGGCTTCCTTGCGGAAGATGACCGCGCCGGTATCGCCGGAAGGACAGGCATCGGCCGTGCTGGGAATGCCATTGACCACCATCTCCGCTTCGTTGTACAAGCCGGTGTTGGGGCTGGGGCTGGTGGGGTTACAGGCATCGACGCTGCCCGGATCGCCGCTGACATCGATGGTGACGCTGATCGTCCAGGTGTGGGTGGCGCCGGGGTTGATGCTGACGCCGGTCGCCAGGCCCGTGTTGGGCGCGGCCCCGGTAAAAGCTGGATTAGGCACCACGCCGGCGTCGGTGCTGACAGCAGGCAGGCCGATCACACTGAAATCGCCATCGAAGCCGAACGTGTCGCTGAGATCGTACGTCTGGGTGATGACGCTGCCGTTGATCACCTGGATCTCGTAGACCACGGAGACCGTGCCATTGCCATGATCGGCAATGGCCGAGGCTTCCTTGCGGATGATCATGTCGGAGGAGATCTCTACATCGTCCTCATCGCTGACCGGCGGCGACTGTTTGAGGTTGCTATCGGTGGCCACGGCTGTGGCGGTGTTCGTGGTGGGCAGGATTGTGCCCGCCAGGGTGTCGAAGGTGATGGTGTAGAGCAGCGAATCGCCCGGCATCATGGAGCCGGCGCCGGTGACGTCGGTCCAGGTGAGCACGCCGCTCGACTGCGCGTCGGGCAGGGTGGGAACACTGGTGTTGAAGCCGAGGTAGATCGGATCGAAGGTGTCCACCAACTCCGCCGTGATCACCTCGGTGTTGCCCACATTCTCCACCAGCACCTCGAAGACCGCAGGCGCGCCGGCAGTGGCCACCCCAGAGGGGGGATCGACCAGGGTCTTGGTCAAATCAACTTCGGGGCAGGCTTCGGGCAGTTGCAGGGTCTGCACCACCCATTCCAGGCCATCGGGGTTGCCGGCGGGCTGGCTGTCGTTGTAGCGGGGCTGGATGATGACATGGGTAGCGCTGGCCGGAACGGTGATCGTGTCGGTGTAAGTATCCCAAACATCGCCATCGCTGCGCTGGAAAGGATTGGTGGCCAGCAAGGTGCCGGTGTAAATATCGTAGGAAATGGTGATGGGCGGGGTACCGTAGCCGATCTCATAGTAGATGGCGGTCTCGGTGCCGCTGAGAATGCCGCCGGCAATGGTGGCCAGATCGGCTGTACGGGGCACCGCAGCCGGATCGAAGCTCAGGATCAGCGGCTCAATGCCAGGCCCGCTGGAGGGGCTATTCGTACCATCCGCCACATCCAGGCCTTCGGCAATGGCGATGGCGTGGGGCGCACGGGCCGAATCGGCGTACAAAACCACCAATTCCCAGCCATTCTGGTAGATATCGAAGGCATCGACATCCCCCAATGTGTACACGCCCGTGCCCGTGGTTACATAGGACGTGACATCGGCCTTGTACGCGTAGCTCCAGTAAGTGCCATCCCAGAAGACGGGGCCGCCAATGCGGGTGCCGGAAATGGGATTGCCGTTAAAAGTCACGGCCTCATCCCCATCTTGCAGGTTGGGATCGGGGCCGGGCTGGTTGCCGTCATCAGCGCCGTTGTAATACACCCAGGCGGAGATGACCGTGCCCGGAACCGTCAAAGTCAGCGTGCTAGAAGTGACGCCAAAGCCATCGAGGCCGGCCCCGGCCGCTACCACGCCCAGGCCATTGACATCCGCGCAGCTGCCATAATACGTGGCTTGCAGGGGGCTGTCAGCGTCGCCGGCCAGCACAGGCAGCACCACCGCCGCATAGAGCGCGGCCAGCGCCAGCAGGAAGGTGAGCATCGCCAACAGGCCCAACCGTAGCCCTTGACGCCAGGGGGCGGCGACTGCGCGGGTGTGATTGTGGTTGAAAGATGTATGGTGCGACATCAGACACTCTCCTGGAGAGATTATTGCGCCGGTGCAGACGCAAGGGGCGTTGTGACGGAGCTATGGAAGGATGCTAGTGCAAGGGATGCGCCTTGGCCAGCCTCGCCGGTGTTCGACGGGCGCCGGCTGCGGCATCGTTACAAGGGGCGCAGATCAGCCTCTGCGCCATCCCACTCAAAAAGGAATTGATACGATGACAGAATAAGGTGCGCGTGTCTCAGATTGTACAGCAATTTTCACATCACTGTACAGTTGTCTTCGAACCGAGGTTGGAATCATTGATCCAATTGATGGGGAGAAAATCACACGAGGGGGGGGACTTTGTCACAGTCGCGCTGCGACAAGGACAGGACACTCCCAGTCTGCTAAGTCAAGACGCCGAAAGGGGAAAGAGGACACGCGTGAGGTCAGTGATCAGTATTCAGTATTCAGTATTCAGTATTCAGTATTCAGTGGTCAGTGGTCAGTGGTCAGGGACTGGCGCACGCCAACCCCACTGAATACTGAATACTGAATACTGAATACTGACCTAACGTAGGATCAAGCCGAGGTAGAGGGAACTGCCGCTAGCATCGGGCGAAAAGGCAGCGATGGGGCCAAAGAAGGCGCTGGGGCCATCGATCGCCGCCGCCTCCAGCCAGTAGAACCAACCACTGCCGCTGGCGCTGGCGTCGGTGAAGCCATAGTCATAGCCGTCGGCGCCGGCAGGGATGAGGGGGCTGATGCGCTTGCCATGATCCTCGGCCCTGCTGCTGCGCCAGACGTAGAAACCGCGCAGGGCTGTCTCGTCGGCAGTGCGCCAGGTGATGCGCACGCCCTCGGTGCCGGCGCTGGCCTCGAAAGCCGCCAGCGTCACCGCGGTGGGGGCGATGTAGCCGATGTTGACATTGCTGACCAGCCCGCCCGCCGGCACATTGACGGTGATCGGCGTCGGCGTCATGCGATAAAGCCCCGGCAGCAGTTGCGGCGCGGTGACTTCGTACTGCCCCGGAGGCAAGCCGGTCAGCGTCCAGTTGCCGCTGCTATCGGAGAGGGTGGTGAAGGTCGTACCCACGCCCACCAGCGTTGCCGTGATCGGGGTATCGGGTACACGGCCCAATTCGTCCGGATCGAGGATGCCGTTGGCGTTGGGATCGCGGAAAACCACGCCCGCGATGGCGCCGGGCAGCCCCTGCACCGGTGTGGTGACAGTGGATTGGTTGTTGAGGGGGTTGGCATCCTCGCCATCCGCGGCAATGACCGCGGTGTTGACGATCTCGCCCGGTGTGACGAAGGCCAGATCCACCACTGCCGTGATCGTGATCACGCCTCCTTCGCCCGGATCCAGGTCGCCGGCATTCCAACTGAAGTTGGGGCCGGGGTTCTGCGTCAGCGGGGGCGCGCTGCTGACCGTGGGGTTGAGCAAGCCGGCGGGGAGCAGATCGGTGATGACGGTGTTGAGAGCGGGGATCTCACCGGCGTTGCTGTAGGTGAGGGTGTAGGTGAGGGTGTCGCCAGGCTGCACCGCGCCCGCCGGCGTCACACTCTTGAGGATGGCCGGATCAGCCTGCGGCTCGCCGGGAATCTGCGCGGCCAGGGCCGGGTCGCCAAAGAGCACGTAAGTGTCGAGCAGATCTTTGAACAGGCTGTGGCTCTGGAAAAGGGTGTATTTGGCGTAATTCGTCAGATCGCCCAATTCGCTGCTAAAACCACTGACAACCCCTTCGAAGAAGGAATTATAGAGAAATTGGTGGCCGGTGGCGACGCCTAATCCGGTGGGGGAGAAGGAAGCGACCGCGCCCTTGCCGATGGTGCGCACCACCACTTCGCCCAGAGCCGGGCTGCCGGGGTTGATGTACTGCCCCTCCAGACAGGTCATGGGCAGGAAGACCGGGAAGATGGTGTTGCTGAGCGCGTTGATATCCGCACTGGTGAAGAACCGGTCGCCCCCGCCCCATTCGATCTTGGAGGAGTGGCCGTTGTAGGTGACGAACACCGCGCCCTGATCGATGCCGGCAATCAGCGCGGCCTTCATGGCCGCGGTGGTGGCATAGTTCTGTTTGTAATAGATCTTCTGCGATTCGGCAGGATAGGGCCAGATGTGGTCCGCGACTTCGTTGGAGTGCTCGTGGAAGTTGCCGGCGGTGTCGGGGTCGTCGGCGACGTAGATCACGCGCTTCTGCCAGTCGCCGCTGGGGCTGGCGGTCTCGTAGTTGATGGTGCGGTTCACCATCTCGCTGGCTTCGGCCAGGGTGTTGACGGGGAAGCGGCCCAAGGACAGGTCGGGCATGGTGTCGAAGCCCTGATCGCGCGGGCTGAGGGTGTGGCCGGCGAGAGGGCCGCTGAGCGAGGCAGCAGCAATGCGCAGGGCGTAGACGCCATCGGGCTGGGCGAAGAAATGGAAATAGCCATCCGCGGCGGTCATGGTGGTAGAAATGACGCTGCCGCCCTGCAACAATTCGACCGTGACGCCGGGAATGCCCGGTTCACCGGCATCTTGCAAGCCGTTGCCGTTGCTATCTTGCCACACGCGGTTGCCGATCGTACCTGGCCGCACCAGACCCGCGTCCCAATTCGCCTTGAACGTCTCGGGATAGGTGTAGGTAATCGGCGGGGTGAGGCCGGTGATCGGGTCCGCATCCGAGTCGTAAGAGGATTGATCGGTGGCCGGGTCGGCATCCCCCACGTCGGGTGTGACGAACTGCCAGCCGGAGGGCAACACAAAATGCACCTGATAGACGCCGCTGCTCAGGTTTTCGAAGAAATACTTGCCATCTTCATCGGTGAAGGTGGTGGCCACCACGCTGCCGCCCTGCAACAGTTCAACGGTGACGCCAGGCATGCCCCGTTCGTTGGCATCCCACACATGGTCGCCATCCTCATCCCAAAACACCATGTCGCCGATGGCCTTGACCAGATCAGGCGCGGCGGGGCCCACGGCGCTGGCCTGCGCCGCCACCGGGGGAATGAACCCAAAATCGGCAGAGAGCACCATCTGGCCATTGACCAGCTCGATGTTGTAGATGGTGAAATCCGCGGCAGCGTCAGAATCGTACTGCTCATTGCCGAAGATATCGACGTAACGATTGTCGGCTGCCGTCTCCCCCTGGAAAGGATCGACTGCGGCCAGCCAGGGGGGGATGAAAACCTGATCGGGGGAGCCGAGGAAGTTGAGGAAATCGTAATGGCCATCCCCCATCAGCACCACATAGCGGGGGCGGGGCGGCTGCCACTCGTGCGTGGCGTAGATAATGAAATCGCGGATGGCGGAGGGGTTCATCAAACCGCTGTTGAATTCATCGTAGATATCCTGCACATCGACCACGCGGGTGCGGAAGCCGTTGGCCAATGCCCGGTAATCGGCCAGCTGTTGCGAAGGCGCGGCAAAAATGGCGGGGGTGATGACCAGATAATCGGCGCCCTGATCGGTGTCTTTGAGGTTCGAGGGGGTGTCCAGGAGGATGCTGCTGGGCGTGAGCAGCCCGGCAGAGGAAACGGCAGCGTACTGGGCGCCGCCGGCCGCGCCCAGGGCCGCGGCGGCCAGGATGGCGCCATTGTCGGCCTGGAACGTGACGGCATAAGGCCCTGCCCCACTGACCACGCCATTGGCGATCAGGGCCGGGGTCAGAGGATCGGTGATGTCGAGCAGGGTGATGTCTGGATCGCTGAAGCCATTGATCTGGAAACGATGCAGACCCGGCTCATCCCCGCTGAAGCGCAAGAGATTGTTCTGGGCGGTGAAATCGGCCTCATATTCCAGATCGAAGGAATTGATGTAGCCCTGATTGGTAACGCCGGCGCCGAGGTCGTCGGGGAAATCGAAGCGGAAAGTGTTGGCCCCGGAAAGCAGCAGCGAGGAATCGAAGGTGTAGGACGTGGTGAAAAGGGACATGCCCTCGAAATAACTATCGCCCACCTGCACGCCATTGACGAACATCTTGACATGATGATCGGGATTGGCGAATTCGTTGCTCGCCCCTCGCAGGGTGATGGTGAGGGTGGCAGAGAAGGGTGTGCTGCTGACCGCGGGGACCACGCCGCTGAGAGTGCGCGAATTCTTGAGGCCGAAGGTATCGTTGCAGGTGCGGCTGCCAGGCGCGCAGGCCTGGAAGAACCGCCAATACCAGCGATCCGCGTCATCCCCGGTCATCGGCAGGCTGCTGCGATAGACGACGTCCTGTTCGAAGTGCAGGGTGTTGGTGAAGCTGCCGTCCAGCGGCGCGCCCGCGGGCGTTCCATCCAGGCTGCCGGGCAAGGCGCGGGCAGCCTCGCCGGCCACAAACCAATAGACAGCGTGCGTCGTGTAGCGGGTGCGCATGGCCTGGGCATAGAAAAGGAAGGAATCGCCGCTGTCGAAACTGCCATCCCCCCCATCGCGCATCACCAGGGCCACCTCCTGGCCAAAATGAAACAACTGGAAGGTGGAAGTGGCGATGCCGGTGGGATCGAACCCTGCCGCAGTCAGGGCGGCATGCGTGACCTGATAGACCCCGGCTGTGGTGGTGACGATCTTGTAGCTGTCGCCGATCGCGGCCACCGCGGGCGCGCTGGCCGGCGGCGCAGACGCAGCAACTGCCCCCGCCGCGGCGAATCCCGCCAACAGCACAAAGACCGCCAGCAGCACCATAACAAAATAAAAAGATCGTTTACGAAGATTTATCATAGCATCCAATTCTCAAGAGTTCCACGTTTCAAGTTCCACGTTTCAAGTTCCACGTTTCAAGTTCCACGTTTCAAGTTTCACGTTTCACGTTTCAAGTTTCACGTTTTACGTTCCACGTTTTACGTTCTACGCTTTACGTTTTACGTTTTACGCTTTACGTTCCACGTTTCACGATTCACTATCGCAAAAACAACGGCAAATACGCGCGCTGCGCGCAAAACAGCGGCATGTGCAGGGTGGCGCCCACCCAGTCTAGCGCGGCGCGGGCCGCCACAGGGTGGGTATTCTGCGATTCGACCTGAACCGCCAGCCAGGTGGCGCCGGCCGGGATACTGATCTGCACCGGGTAGCTATCCCAATAGCCGGCGGCGTTCTGATTGTTGGCGCCGGTAAACAGATCGCCGATACGATAAGCATCGGGATGGGGCTGCGTCCCCGGCTGCGGGGCCAGAATGAAGGTGGCAGGATCGGGCGCAGGATCAGAGCCGCTGCGATACCAAAAAGCAGTGGCGCCGCTGACGCCGGCCCCGCCCACGAAGAGGTGGATCTTGGCCGTGCGCTTGACCAGCGCCTCGTCGAAGCTAAAGATCACAGGATGCGTGCCCGGCCCGCTGGGCGGGGCATTGTCGCCAAAGGCAATGTCCAGGCCATCGGCCAGGGCGACATGGCGCAGGGGCAGCCCTGCCTCCCTGTACAGGATCACCAACTCCGCGCCATTGTTATACACATCGAAGTCATCCATGCCGGCCAGGGTGTAATGGCCATTGCCGGCGACGATGGTCGAGACCTCCGCCCGATAGGCGTAGGCGTAGACGCTGTCCCGCTCCGGCACGCCGGGCATGATCCAGGCAGCCGGGCCGCCGATGCGCTGCGGATCAGGCACCTGTGCGCCGTTGAGGGTCACGGTGGGATCGCCATCGTGCAACAGGGGGTTGAAAAGATCAGGATCGTCCTGGGCGGCGTTGTTGCCCTCATCGTTGCCGTTCCAGTACAGCCAGGCATGCACCACCTCGGCCGCGGGGGGCAGATCGGCCACCTGGAAAATGGCGGACTGGGCCTGATCCAGCCCCACGCCCACGTGCAAAAGCCCCAGCGCCGCGGGCTGGCGGCAATCACTGATCACCCGCGTTTCCAGGGGGCGGTCAGAATCGCCGGCCTGGGCCGAGCGCAACAGCGGCGCAGAAACCAGCAGCGCCAGCAGCAGGATCAAAGCGCCGCGCTGCCAGGGTGCGGCCTGACTGCGGCCGGCAGAAGCGGGGAAAGAGAGGGGCATCGCAGGACTCCTGGAAGCAGATGGAGGGCGCTTGCAAAGAAGCGTGCAGCGTGCAGTGGGGGGGATGCCACTGCACGCTGCGAGTTGAGGGGGAAGGAGGGCGTCGTTAGGGGTTAGCGCACGACCAGAGGGATGAAGATCTGCGCGCCGCCGGCGCCCGGATCATCCCGGTAGGGAGCGTAGATGGGGCCGACCAGCGTCGCCTGTGGGCTGATCTCGATCCAGTAGTAGTAGTCGCTGCCGCGCGTGACCGCGGTATCGAGGAAGGCGTAGGTGGCGCCGTTGGGTGAACCCTGGGCCAGGATCGGCTTCAGGGTGACGAGCTTGCGCACGCCATTCTCTTGCAGCGCCCGGTAGATGCGGAAGCTATCACCGGCATCCTCTTTCAGCGTTTGCCAGGTCAGGGTGATGCCGTTCGGCCCGGCAGTGGCTTCGACGGTCGCGATCTCCACCGCCGTGGGATTGATGTAGCCAAAGTCCTTGGTCAGGTCGGTCACACCACTCTGCAACAGGAAGGGCCCGGGCAGCGGCGTGGTGCGGATCAGCAAGGGCAGGTTGGCAGGCACGTCGATGCTGTACAGGCCAGGGGGCAGGTTGCTGAACAGGTAGTTGCCGGTGGGGGAGGTGCTGTCGCTGAAGGTGGTGAAGACCAGCCCGGTGGTGAGGTTGGTGAGGGTGATAGGCACGTTGGGCACCACATCATTCTCGCCCACATCCTGCACCGTGTTGGCGTTGGGGTCGCGGAAGATGGTGTCGCCCAGGGTGATGGGCCGATAGAGGCCGGCGTCCCAGGTGAGATCGCTCTCGCCCGAAACCAGGCTGGTGGAGATGGTCAGGCCGGTGGCAGGATTGGCGTCGGAGTCATTGGTGTCATTGGCGCCGGGCAGGGCCGAATCCTGAATGGTGAAGACGTAGCCGCCGGGGGCGGTGAAGAGCACGCGGTAAGTACCGGGGGCGAGGTTGGAGAAGAGGTAAGCGCCGCCAATGCCGGTGGTGGTGTTCTGCGTGCTGTCATCGCCATTGCCGAAGACGCCATCGGGGCCGGCGTATTGCAGTTGCACGGCCACACTGCTGAGGCCGTTGCCGCTTTCGCCGGCCTGGGTGCCGTCGCCGTTCATGTCCTCCCACACGAAGTTGCCCAGGCTGGCAGGCCGGTAAAGGCCGGCGTCGCGGGTGAGATCATCATTGCCAGAGGTGACGGCGAAGGATGCGGTCAGGCCGGTGGCGGGGGTGGGATCAGAATCGTTGGCATCGGTCGCGCCGGACACCGTCGAATCCTGCACGGTGAAGACGTAGCCGCCGGGGGCGGTGAAGAGCACGCGGTAGGTTCCGGGGGGTTGGTTGGCGAAGAGGTAAGCGCCGCCGGCGCCGGTGGTGGTGTTCTGCGTCGTGTCGTCGCCGTTGCCGAAGATGCCGTCGGGGCCGGCGTATTGCAGTTGCACGGCCACGCCGCTGAGGCCGTTGCCAGCCTCGCCGGTCTGAATGCCGTCGCCGTTGATGTCCTCCCACACGAAGTTGCCGATGTCGAGAGGCTCGTAGAGGCCGGCGTCCCAGGTGGTGTCATTCTCGCCTTCGGAGAGATTGATCGTGCCTGTGCGCCCGGTGGCCTGGCTGGCGTCGCTGTCCACAGCGTCATTGGCGCCCTGGTTGGCGGCGGTGAACTCGAACCCGGCGGGTTTGATGAACTCGACCACGTAATCGCCGGGGAAGAGGTCGCTGAAGCCGTAGATGCCGGAGGCATCGGTGGTGTCGGTGGCGATGGGGGTCACCAGGTCGCTGGTCGAGTACAGATTCACCGTCACACCGGAGCGATTCGGCTCGCCGCCGTCCTGAATGCCGTTGCCGTTGGTATCGACCCACACCCGGTTGCCCAGGCTGGCCGGGGTCAGCACCCGGAAGGGTTCGGTGTCCCTCACATCATTGATGCTATCGCCATTTTCGTCGGTAGGATTGCTGACCGTGGCGACGTTGAAATCCTGATTGTTGGGCAGGCCGGTGGTGCTGGCATTGGCTGTAAAGGTGAGGGTGATGGTGAGGGCGTTACCAGGGGCCAGGCTGCCGGCGCCGGTGATGTCGCTCCAGTCGAGCTGGCCATCATTGGTGGGATCGTTGGGGGCCAGGCTGGCGCTGCCGTAGGTGAGGTGCGTAGTGGTGTAGGTGTCCCGCAGGGGGATGACATTCCAGGTGGTGTCGCCATCATTGGTGATGACGAGATTGAAAACGATCGGCTGGCCGCTGATCTGGATGCCATTGGCGGGGCTGACCACCGATTTCACCACGCTCAGGCTGGGATCGGTGATCTCGACATCGGCGGTGTCGGTGTAGGGATTTTCATCCTCAGGTGTGTTGGGATCATCCGCCGGGTAATTGCCGGGGCCGTCGGTCAGGCCATTCTCATCGGTGATACCGGTGACGCTGGCTGTATTGATCGTGCGATCGGCCGGGGGGCCGACGATCGGCTCCGTGCTGGCCGCGGCAGTGAAATTGACCGCAACCGTGACCGAGCCGCCATAGGGGATGGGGCCGACATTGCTCCAGTCCAGTTGGCCATCGTTGATCAAGTCGTTCGACACGGGCGTGGCCGAGGCAAAGGACAGGTAGGTGGTGTCGTAGAGGTCTTGCAGCGAGACGGTGGTGATGTCGGTGTCGCCGACATTCTCGATCAGCAGATCGAAGGTCACGGCATCGCCCGGCTGTACCAGATCGGGGCTGGTGCGGGTCTTGGTCACTTGCACGGCGGGACAAGCCAGAGGCATGTTCATGACTGCACCCACCCACTCGATGCGGTCGAGGGTGGGAGTCGTGTCCTGCGATTCTACCTGCACGGCCAGCCAGCTATCGCCGGCAGGAATGGCGACATTGAACGTGACGCTATCCCAATAGCCGCCGCTGGCCCCGGTGGGCGTGCCAGGCGTGGCCTGGTTGTTGAAACCGTCAAAGGGATTGGGGACTTCCGTGGCCAGGGGGTCGCTGATGATGCTGGTGTCGGTGGGGGTGATGGGCAGGTTGGCTGCGATGTCGGAGCGGTACCAGAAGGAAGTCTCGCCATCGGCAGAGAAACCGGCGCCGCCCAGGAAGACCGTCACCTGTGCGGTGCGAGCGATCTGCGCCGGCTCGAACTGGTAGACAACCGCCTTGGTGCCGGGGCCAGAGCTGGGGCCGCTGTTGCCCTCGGCCAGATCCAGACCCTCGGCAATGCCCAGATAATAGGGATCGCGAGTCGTGTCGCGGTAAACGATCATCAATTCGGCGCCGTTGATGTAGTTGTCCAGGTTATCGACCCCGGCCAGGCGATAGGATCCATTGCCGGTGACGATGCCCGAGACATCGGCGCTGTAGGCGTAGGAGAAATCAGAGGTATTCCAGAAAGCCGGGCCGCCAATGCGCGAGAGGGGGCTGACCTGCGTGGCCGCGCCTGCGGGCAGCGCCTGCAAAGTGACGGTGGGATCGCCGTCAGGCGGGCTGCCGGGATTGGGGATGAACAGGTTCGGGTCATCCTCCGGCGCGTTGCCGGTATCCGAGCCGTTCCAGTACAGCCAGGCTTCGATGATGGTGGCGCCGGCAGGGAGGCCGGAGACGGTGAAATCGCCATTGTATGCGTCGAAGCGGGTGTCGTCGATGCCCAAACCGAAGCTGAGCACGCCCAGACCGCCGGGGCCGCCGCGGCTGACTGCGTCGTCGCAGGTGCCCATCTCGCGCAGTTGCAGAGGGCTGTCGGGGTCGCCGGCCAAGACGGAGGGCAGGTGCTGCGCGGGCAGGGCCACCGTCGAGAACAGCAGCGCGAAGGTGAGCAACAAGTAAAGGGTGGTGCGGAAGAGGGGGGTACGTGACATGAGGTTTCTCTCGAAAGTGGGGTGGGAGGAAAAGGCGAGTGTCTGTGTTGGGGCTGGGCGCCGACAGGGCAAAAAAAAGCCCAGCCGATCAACGCAACTGGGCTTCGAGATTTACCGATGTGTCTCCCAGGCGCACGGGCCCAGGGAACTCAATTCGGTAGCTCGGCCATCGTACCAGATCAACCGTGGAGGTTGAGACCGGCGTAGATCCGGAGCTTTGCGTCCCAGCCTTTCGACTGGTTTGCCCTTAACGTTGAGGTAAAGCGAGTGAGGGTGAAAAAGTGACCGGAAAAATCGATGTGCTGCTGTGTGAGGGTGAAGAGGGGGGGACAGGCGTTTTCATCACAAACCTAGACGCATTATTTCACAAAAAACGCGGCCCCAACCTTACAAGATGCTGACAACTGGTTTTTTTACGGGCACGCGCCGGGGCGCGGGCCTGCCATCGCCGCCGGCGCCAGGGCAGCAAAAAAATGACCGCCCGCGCCAATGCCCTGGCAGGGCAGTTCCCTATGCGGCTCGACGATGGCCGGAAAAAGGCCGGCGTTCGTCAGGAGGCCTGTAAACCTGTGCGCCGCAGGGTGGCGCGCAGCCGCGCCAGCGTCACATCTTCCCGTTCGAGCAGAGACAAAAACGCGTCCGCGCCCGCTTGCAGGCCCCGAATCCACAGAGAAGAGGGCACGTTCCACCCATACAACAACAGCGGCTTGGCCGACTGCGCGCGCAGATTCTGGCAGTATTGCAGGTCCGCCATGTCCCCGACCTCCATCAAGATGATGTCGCTTTCCTGCACATGGGCCAACTCATCTTTGCCCCGTTCGCTGCGCCGGGTGATGTAGCCTTCGTTGGTCAACATCTTCTCCAGCAGTTTGGTGTGGCTGTCGAGGGTATGGGTTTTCGGCGTAGGGCTGGGTAGAATCAGGCAATGGAGCGACAACATGTCACCTCGATCATACGCCCGCGCAAACGCTCTGGTGTGGGGCCGACGTTCGCGCGCAGCGGTGGGGGAAAGGAAAGGATGCGGATGCATGTGGCTGAAAAGGGCAAGACGTCGCGGCGACGGCGACAGCGTGGGTAATGCGTGCATGATGCCAGCATTGTAGTATTGACCACGCTTTTGGGCAATAGTTTGCGCTTACGATTTGCTTACAGTCTCATGCTAAAACCTGACCCCGCCGGAACCAAACAGGACGAGGGACGTGGGACGTGGGACGTGGGACGATGGCAAACGCGATCCATCGTCTATCGTCTATCGTCTATCGTCTATCGTCTAAAAAACCAAGAGATTCCCTACAAAATCGGATCGCCCCCAACTTGCAGCGGCCCCTCGATATCCAGGCTGTAGCCGCGCCCGCGATGGGTGCGCAGCAGTTGGGGATGGTCGGCGTCGGCTTCGATACGTTCGCGCAGCCAGCGCACATGCACATCCAGTGTGCGTGTATCCCCCAGATAATCGGTCTGCCAGATGGCCTGCATCAATTGCCGCCGCGTCACCAGCTTGCCGGCATGTTCGAACAGGTAATCGAGCAGGGCAAATTGCTTGGGCGTCAGCCGCTCCACACCCTTCGGTGTGCGCACTCGTTGCGTGCGCCGATCCAGCGCCAGGGGGCCGAGGGTGACGACATATCGCGAGCGGCTGGCGAGCAAATGCCGCACCTGCTTTTCCACTTGGCGATTGGTGAAGGGACGGACGATGTATTCATCATGCGCGATCTCGGCGGAGAGGCCGCTGTGGTTGCCGGTCATCACCAGGATGAAGGGCGCGTTCTCCAGGTGCATGACCTTGTGCGAGATGCGATGGATGTTGATGGCGCTGATGTCGTTGGCGTCGAGGATCGCCAGGTCGAAGGTGGTTTCGGCCAGGGCGCGCAGGGTAGGGCGCAGGCCCTCGGTGCGTGTCACATCGAAGCCGCGATCCTGCAAATAAATGATCGTTTTGCCGTTTGCCAACAGTTTGCCGACAAAAAGCAAGCGTACAGACATGGGAGAGGGGTCCTTTTCAGGTCGGGGGTCAGGGAACCCGCCGCGGGCGCGGATGGGGTGGAGGAGCTATTATAAGCCGTGTGGGGATGGGGTGGAAATCCAGGTCTGTGCCAGGGACAGCGCTGCCGGCCCGCGGCGCATGCCTACTTGCAGCCGCATCTGTGGTATGATACCGAAAAATCAGGTGTTTTTTGGTGAGGATGGACGATGGACGATGGACGAAGGATGAAAGACAAAAGACGAAGGACGATAGAAACGAGCACAGATTTGTCATTAATCATTAATTATTAATAATTAATGATTAACCAACCAACTAACCAACTAACCAACTAACCAACCAACCAACTAACCAACCAACTAACCAACGCTCCTTTTGCAAGGACTTCCCCCATGCCATCCACCCTCTCGCATCCCGTCGCCCTCAGCGCTTCCTGGCAGCGCGGGCCGAACGTGACCAGGGGCGGGCGTCTGGCCTGCCCCGCGCTGGCTGTCGCTGCCGACCGTGTGCACGTAGTCTGGCAGGCGGGGAACGCCATCTTCCACAGCCAGGTGAATGCAGACGGCTGCACCGCAGCGCAGCGCATCTGCGGCGGCGCTCAGCCGCACGCCCAGATCGGCCCCGACGGCGCCCTGCATGTCCTCTTCAGCAATGATTTCTCCGGGCGCTTCGAAATCTATCACTGCGTCTGGAATGGTCGCTATTGGGACTTGCCCCTGAACATCTCCCTCACGCCTGGCCCTTCCTGGCGCGCGCAATTGCTGATCGACGCCGCGGGCGGCGAGCACGCGGTGTGGGAGGATCACTCTCCCGGCTATGCCACGATCTACTATGGCCGGCGGTGGCAGGGCTGGCGCTGGCAGGCGGGCGCCGTGCCGCACGCGGCCGGCCGCCGCCCCAGCGCCCTGTTCGACGCCCAAGGTCGCCTGCATCTGGCCTATCAGACGGGCGAGGACACGCTGCAGCGGAGCGACATCTACTACACCCTGCTGGATCAGGGCCAATGGGCCAGCCCACAACTCATCTCCAGCGGCGAGCACCCGGCTGCGGGGGTGCGGCTGGCCGTGGATGGACAGGGCCGCGTTCATGCCGTGTGGCGAGAGAAACAGCCGCAGCAACAACTCATCCTCTATGCCAGCGGATTGCCCCGGCAGTGGGAGTATCCGCGGGCGATCAGTCCGGAGCTGACCGCAGGCGCGGGGCCGCTGCTGGCCCTGGGCCAGGATCGGTTCTTGCACAGCCTCTGGCCCCAGGCCACGGCGCTGGAAAGCGCGCATCGCGACCTGCAACAGCCAGACTGGCAGCCGCCGGAGTTGGCGGCAGCAGAATCAGGCCAGATCGGCGAGTTGGCGCTGGCAGTGGATGCCGGAGGGCGGGCGCATGCAGTCTGGGTGCGCCGCCTGGATGGAGAAGAGGGGGAACTCTGTTATGGCGTGCGCGAATCGGTGCTGCCCCATCGCGTCTTCCTGCCCTGGCTGTAGCAGCGCCATCCGCCAAACCCGCCAGATTTGACCGCAGCGGGGCAACAGACTAGAATGTCCTGTTAGCGCGCTCGCCATCCGATCCTGCGCGCTTCTTATTGTCACCACCGTGTTCGAATCCCTCTCCGACAAGCTGCAATCTGTCTTCGACACCCTGGGTCGCCGTGGCCGCCTCACCGAGGCGGACGTCGACAAGGCCCTGCGCGAGGTGCGTCTGGCCCTGCTGGAGGCCGATGTCAACTTCAAGGTCGTCAAAGAATTTGTGGCGCGCGTGCGCGAACGGGCCATAGGCGCGGATGTGCTGCGCAGCCTCACCCCGGCGCAGCAGGTGATCAAGATCGTCAACGAGGAACTGATCGCCACGCTGGGCGAGTCGGCCCGGCTGGATCTATCCGGCCCGCCCCCGAACGTGATCATGCTCGTCGGCCTGCAGGGGTCGGGCAAGACCACGATGGCGGCCAAGCTGGCCAATCGCCTGCGCTCCTCGGGCCAGCGGCCCCTGTTGGTGGCTGCAGACACCTATCGCCCGGCTGCTGTCACGCAGTTGGAAGTGCTGGGCCGGCAGATCGACATCCCCGTGCACAGCGAGGGCGTGACGCCGCCGCCGCCGGAGATCGTGGGGCGGGGGCTGCGCCGGGCGCGGGAAGAGGCCCGCACCATCGTCATCCTCGACACCGCCGGCCGCCTCACCATCGACCCGCAAATGATGGCGGAGTTGGTGGCGATCAAAGCCCTGGCCAAACCGCGCGAGATCCTGCTGGTGGCCGACGCCATGACCGGGCAAGAGGCGGTGCGGGTGGCGCAGGATTTCCACCAGCAAGTGGGCCTGACCGGCCTGGTGCTGACCAAGATCGATGGCGATGCCCGCGGGGGCGCTGCCATTTCCATGCGCGCCGTCACCGGCGTGCCGATCAAATTCCTCGGCACCAGCGAAAAGATCGACGGCATCGAAGTCTTCCATCCGGATCGCCTCTCCTCTCGCATCCTGGGCATGGGCGACATGCTGACGATGATCGAAAAGGCCGAGGCGGTGATGGATCAGGAGGAAACAGCGCGCATGGAAAAGAAACTGCGCGCCGCCTCCTTCGATCTGGACGATTTCCTCAAGCAAACGCGCCAGATCAAGAAAATGGGCTCGATCAGCAGCCTGCTGGAGATGATCCCCGGCATCGGCCAGGCGGCCAAGAGCCTCGATCCGGTGGCCGTCGACAAACAGATGCGCCGTCTGGAGGCGATCATCAGCTCCATGACGATGCAAGAGCGACGCTCGCCCAACCTGCTGAACGGCAGCCGCAAACGCCGCGTCGCCGCCGGGTCGGGCACCAGCGTGCAGGAAGTAAACGCGCTTCTCTCCCAGTTCCGGCAGATGCAGCGCACGATGAAACAGCTGCAATCGGGCCGGCGTGGCGGCGGCGGCTTGGGCAAGCTGTTCGGCCTGTAGCCCCCGCCCTGTTTCCCTATCTTTTTCAACCCGACAACTCTCACAGTACAACACCCATTCATAGGAGTCTCCCAAACGTATGGTACGTATTCGTCTGCGCCGCACCGGCGCCAAAAGACAAGCCAGCTATCGCGTAGTGGTGGCGGATCAGCGCTCCCCGCGTGATGGTCGTTTTATCGAAAACCTGGGGTATTACAACCCCCGCACCGATCCGCCCACCTTCGAGGTGAACCGCGAACGAGCCGCGTATTGGCTTGCCAATGGCGCTCAGCCCAGCGAGGCGGTTGCCCACATGCTGAGCAAGCTCGATCTCGGCAGCGGGCAGGCGGAGCCGCCGGCCGCGGCGTAGGCCGCAACGTTATGTCTCTCAATCTGCGCCGTCCCCACACCGGGGGCGGCGCCTCTTCGCAGGCAGGACACCCATGAAAGAGCTGATCACCTACCTTACCAGCAGCCTGGTCGAACATCCGGAACAGTTGCGCGTGCAGACCCGGCGTTCGGGCGCGAACCTGTTTGTCGACGTCACCGCCGCCTCTTCTGATGTGGGGCGGTTGATCGGGCAGCGCGGGCGTACCGCCGAGGCGATCCGCAGCGTGGCGCAAGTCGCGGCCGCCCGCCAGGGCCTGCGCGTCTCGGTGAACATCGACTGAGCCAGAGGGATGGATGCTTTTCTGGCAGTCGGGCGCATCGTCAGCCCCCACGGCATCCGTGGGGAGGTGAAGATCGACGTGATGACCGACTTCCCCAGCCGCTTCGATCCTGGATCGCAGTTATGGTTGGAGGGAGAAACCGCCCCCTGCCAGGTGGTGGCGGCCAGATCGCACAAGGGCCATCTGCTGGTGCAGCTCGATTGCCTGGCAGATCGCACGGCGGCGGAGTGGGTGAATGGCAGATACCTGCTGATCCCGCGTGATCAGGCGCATGTGCTGCCCGCAGGCGAGTACTATCAAGATGAACTGGTGGGGCTGGAGGTGGTGAGCGAGGCCGGGCAGGTGTTGGGGCATCTGGCCGAGGTGGTGTGGACCGGCGCCAACGAGGTCTATCTGATCGAGGGCGCGCTGGGCGAACTGTTGATCCCGGCGGTGGCGGAGGTGGTGCAAGAGGTGGATTTACAGCGCGGGCGAATGGTGGTAAAGTTGATACCGGGCTTGTTGCCTGAGTTGGAAACAGTGGGTGGTGCGCCTGCCGGCGATTGACGCCCCCCTTTTGCCTTCTGTCGTTTCTGCTAATCTCATCGGCTGTTGTTGCGCAAATGGGCGGAACTTTGCTTCTGCTCTTGCGTCATTCCCAATAATCGTCCCCTTCATTATTTCCACACCTGTATTTGGGAGGTCGCCATGAAGTTGCAGCGCACCATGATCTTGCTTTTGATTCTGACCCTGCTGGGCACGCTGCTCCCCGCCACATCCGCGTATGCCGAGGATGTGGCCAACGCCGGGCGGGTGCACATCGTCCGCCGCGGGGAGACGCTTTCGGGGATTGCGCGGCAGTATGGCGTCTCGATCAACGCCTTAGCCAGCGCCAACAACATCCGCAACCGCAATATCATTTATGTGGGCATGCGTTTGATCATCCCCGGCAGCGGCTCCGCGCCCGCGTCGCCGCCATCAAGCCCCCCCGCCAGCGGGGGCGCCTACACGGTGCAGCGGGGGGATACGCTTTCGGGCATTGCCCAACGTTTTGGCGTTTCCCTGGGAGATCTACGGCAGATCAACAACATCAGCAACGCCAACCGCATCTATGTCGGTCAGGCGCTGCGCATTCCTGGGCGCAGCGGCGGCTCGTCCGGCGCGCCCGGGCCGGTTGTGGGCAGCGGCAAGCGGTGGATCGAGATCGATCTCTCGCGCCAGCGCTTGATTGCGCATCAGGGCGATCAGGTGGTGTTGAACGTGGCCGTCAGCACCGGGCTGGCCCGCACTCCCACCCCCGTCGGGCGCTATCGGGTGCGCACGAAGGTGCGCAGCCAGACGATGTCCGGGCCGGGCTACAGGCTGCCCAATGTGCAGTGGGTGATGTATTTCGTGGGCAGCTACGCCATCCACGGTACCTATTGGCACAATAACTTTGGTCGCCCCATGAGCCATGGCTGCGTGAATCTGCGCAATGGCGACGCCCAATTCCTCTACAATTGGGCCAGCATGGGCACAGAAGTGGTCGTGCACCGCTGAGACGGGGCAAGCGTGGGGTGCAGGCCCGAACAGGCCTCACACACACACGCGCGCTGGGCCTCAAGCCATCTGCGGCGTCAACTGTCCCGGCGGCAGCAGGCGGCGGAAGCGCGCGTCCTGCTCCAGGGTGCGGCGCAGCCCTGTGGCCAGGGGCACCCGCGGCTGGTAGGCCAGCAATCGCTGCGCCTTCTCCAGGTCGGCCACCAGACGCACCACACCGCCGCCCTGCTCCTCGTTGCGCAACACATGCGCCTGCCGCCCGGTGACCTGTTCGATCTGGTGGACAAGCGCCCCGACGCTGGTTTCGACGCCGGAACCGATGTTGATGATCTCCCGATCGATGGCGGCGTTTTGGCCGGCCGCGATCAGCGCTTCCACCACGTCATCGATATAGACATAGTCGCGCGATTGCCGACCCGACCCAAACACCACCACCGTGCCACCGCTGAGCACTTCATAGAGGAACTTGGGCACCACCGGCGGGTAGGCAGGGGGCAGCGCCTGCCCCGGCCCATAGGCGTTGAAGATGCGCAGCGCCACCGTCTCGATGCCGTAGTGCACGCCGAGGGTGAACATGTAATGTTCCGAGGCGAATTTGCTGACCGCGTAGGGCGTCAGCAGTTGCGGCACCACTTTCTCATCCACCGGCTGCCGCCGCTGATCGCCGTAGATGGTGCCAGAGGAGCCGAGCACGATACGCTTGACGCCCACAGCCCGCATCGCTTCCATCAGATTGACCGTGCCCCCTACATTGATATCATTGTAATCGCGCGGATAGAGCACGGACTGCGGCAGGGAAACCTTGGCGGCCAGATGATAGACGCAGTCGATGCCGTGCAGCAGCGTCCACAATTTGGGCGCGTCCCGCACATCGCCGCGGGTGAAGAGGATGCGAGGATCCAGGGTTTCTGGATCCCCGGCGCTGAGATCATCGAGCACACGCACATGATGACCCAGTCTGACCAGATGATTGGCCAGATGATGACCGATGAAACCGGCGCCGCCGGTGATGAAATAGTTCATGTGGCTCCACTGGGGAATGAGACACCGTACACGCAGACGGGGAAGAGGGGGAATCTCCCGCCGGCGCAGTATAGCACAGCGCCTGGCTGCGCTCCGAATCCCGGCGCATGCTGCGCGGCGCGACGCCAGGTGGTAAAGATGGCGAAAATGCACGAAAATGAATGCTGGCAAGAGCCGCCCCCCTTCTCTCCCCAATCCATACCTTCCGTACGTCATTTTTATGTCAAGCAAATCGCCTACGCCACAAGATGCCGCCAATTTGCTGCTGCAACTGCGCCGCCGCCGCGAGATGAGTCATCGCCCGGTGCCGGGACAGGGCCTTTCCTCGCGGATGGCTCTCTTCCGCGTCTGGCAGGCGCAGCGCCTGGCCGCCACCCACGCCGATCTGCTGGCGTCTGCGCGCTACGGGCCCGCCTGCCGCTTCTTTCTCGACGATATCTACGCGGCCAAAGATTTCACACAGCGCAACCACGACATCGAACGGATGCACAGGTTCATGCTCCGCTTCTTGCCCGCCGGGCTGATCCGCACGCTCACCCTGGCCATCGAGCTGAACACCCTCACCGAGGGGCTGGACGCGGCCCTGCTGCGGGCGCTGGTGGAAGATCTGGGCGTTTCCGACAGCATCACCCCGCAGCAATACGCCCAGGGCTACCGCGTCTGCGACAATTACGCGGATCGCAAGCTGCAGATCGACCTGATCGTGGCGGTGGGGCAGGGGCTGGAACGGTTGGTGCGCCTGCCTTTGGTCGGTCTCACCTTGCAACTGGCGCGCGGCCCGGCCCTGCGCGGGGGCTGGCACGAGATGCAGGGCTTTTTGCAGCGCGGCTACGACGCGTTCAAGCACATGGGCCCCGCCGGCCAGTTTCTCGCCCTCATCCAGCGGCGGGAGATGCAGATTCTCGATCAGA